>JGI24701J34945_10001324_pt1 | contig 12633 bp, 7 predicted proteins | sample TergutTh196P3_FD_34945 | JGI IMG/M metagenome (IMG submission 34945)
GAGAGCGAACGCTACGTGAGGTCAGGGAGAAATGCTGCCATGATCCGCTACCAACCGCAAAGAAACTCGGATGGAAAAAATAAACATGTCGACGGACTGCGGCATAGATAATTTTCATTATTTATGCGCCTTTTGATAGATTTTAATCCATTTTTTAGAGTTGTCAACAGTCGTTTTGGCGATTCGTAATTGAACCGGAACTCGCATTCTTTCAAAAATAAATGAAACCTGTGTTTGGGTATTCCATTAAACTTTTGTAATGTCTTTTGGCGTAAATGTCTTTTTGCCTGATTCCAAAAGTTTTCTATGCCGTTAATATGTTTTTTTTCTTCCACAAACTTCTTCGAATGATTGATACGAAAATTCTTGAACTCGGAAACATCAAGAGCATTGTAAGACTTTAAGTGATCCGTGTAGATGATGCTGTCAGGCTTTATTTTACGGCGTATAATCGGCATCAATGTCTTTTCCCTGACATCAGAAATCATCTGTGTATAAACTTTGCCTTTGCGTTCTAAACAACCGAACACAGGAATCTTTCCAGCGGCTCCGCGACCGCGTTTGCCTTTACGCACTCCGCCGAAATAAGACTCATCGACTTCTCCATGGAGAAAAGGGGATTCTAAATCTGTGAAATGGGCAATGATGGTACGCGATTTATGGTAAAAAAGATTGACGGACTTGCGGTGGATGCCGACGAGTTCTGCGGCAGTACGAGCCGGGACACCTGCAACGACAAAATCGAGCAACTTTTTTAACTGAGCCGAATATAGACGGGAACCCTTGATTTGCATAGCGAAATGTATATCGGGAAGAAAAAAATAGACAATTATCTATGCCAGCCCCAAAATGTAAGTCATGTTAGTGGACTGCACCCGATCCCCTTTGTCCCTGTGTAGGGTATATTCCTGTCCATTGTGGTATAATAGACTTGTTCGGAAACCGTTCTTTGTAGGAACCACCCCCGCCCCTCCGAAGGAGGGGAACAGAATAATTCTCCACCTTTGGAGGGGTGCCCGAAGGGCGGGGTGGTCAAATAAACAATGGTTGTGCAGTTTCCGAACAAGTATAATCCCGACAATTACCTTTCATTAATCCCAAAATTATGTCCCTATTAGTAGTTGGCTCCATTGCTTACGATACGATTGAAACTCCGGCGGCACGGCGGGAAAACGTACTCGGCGGTTCGGCACCCTTCTTTGCTTATGCCGCCGGATTCTTCTGTCCCGTGCAAATGGTCGGAGTTGTCGGTGCCGATTGGCTGCCCGAATATACCGAAATGTTCCAAAAACATGATGTCGATATCACCGGCATCGAAATCGTACCAGACGGCAAAACATTTCGATGGAGCGGAAAGTATCATGACAACATGAACGACCGCGACACATTGGAGACACATCTCAACGTACTCGGAACCTTTCAGCCGAAGTTGCCGGAGAACTTCCGCCGGGCGCAGTTCGTCTTTCTTGCCAACTGTGCGCCTGCCACTTGTTTAGCCGCTCTTGATCAACTTCAAGGAGCCGACCTTGTCGTTGCAGACACTATGGACTTGTGGATTAACACGACCCGGCATGATCTCGATACATTGATGAAGAAGATTGACGGTCTCGTGATTAACGACAGCGAGGCGAAAATGCTCACCGGCGAAATCAATACGGTGTCGGCAGCGCGAAAAGTTTTGACGATGGGCCCCAAGTTCGTGATTGTTAAAAAGGGGGAACATGGAGCGATGTTTGTCAGCGAGTACGAAATGTATATCGTGCCGGCATTTCCGGTGGAAAACGTGATTGATCCGACGGGGGCGGGAGATTCTTTTGCCGGAGGAATGATGGGATACATTGCTTCGCAACAGGGTAGTCTTGATGACGAAACGATCAAAAACGCGTTGGTGTACGGCACCATTGTTGCCAGTTTTGGAATAGAGGGATTCAGTTTTGACCGGTACAAAGAGATCGACCGCTCCCACATTGAGGAGCGGCGTGAGACTTTCCGGTCGATGACGGCGTTTTAGGTTTTGCCTGTACGAAAATGGTGTCCTATTTATAGAGTACCTCTCAAAATGATTTTTATATTTTGGGCTCTCGCTCGAAAGTTTTACTCCCGCTTTCGTCATTACACTGCGTTTCATTCCGGCTTTTGTAAATGTTGAACAAAAGCCGGAATGAAGCGCAGCGCAATGACGGGACTACCGTTTATATGACAAAAGATATCCAGCAAGACATAGAGAACGGCAGACACAGCGCATTCACGCTGGTAGAACTCCTCGTGGTCATTGCGATCATTGGACTCCTCGTCGGTTTGCTCTTGCCAGCCGTACAGGCTGCACGGGAAGCAGCACGGCGGATGCAGTGTCAGAACCATTTGAAACAGATTGCCCTGGCAATCCATAACCATCACGATACCAAAGGCACTCTGCCGGCAGAGTGCAGTTTCAACACGGCAAACACAGACTTACTCCCCCTTGGTTTGAGTTGGCGGGTCAGGATTTTGCCCTTTATTGAAAAACAAAACGTTGCCGACATTGTCGATCTAAATGATCCCGAAACCGCCAACGGCAATCCGCTGACTCTGGAAGATTTGGCACGTTACCGATGGTCGAGTAACCGTATCCCTTTCTATCTTTGTCCCAGCAATGCGGGTGCGGTTGCTGACATCATGCCTACTTTCACGGATAACGGCGAAACGAAAAATAAGCATACATCCCATTACTACGGTGTGCCCGGCGCACTGGGCATCAGACCGGGCACGGCGAATTCCTATTACAGTGTCGGCAATACGGCAACTTCCTACGCAGAAATGGGAGGCTTCGTGGTCGTGGGCCCCCATGCGGACAATGGAACGGTGATCATCAATGGACGTTTGACACTGAATTCCATTACGGACGGTACTTCCCATACATTTTTGGTCGGCGAAATTTCATGGAACGGCTTCGGCGGACATTATGAATGGTCGAGGGGAACCATGCCAAGCCGTGCGGGGGCTCCGATGGTCAGTGCCAAGGGGATTGCTTACGACTGGGCACTCAACTATGGAAGAAACAAGGAGACGGCGCATACGCTTACCCGGACTTTTTTGTTGCCCAATGGCACGCCGGACACGCAAAACTATCCCGTCAGGGGACAAAATACGGCGGGTAGCAGTGTCGGCGGTTTCGGCAGTAACCATCCCGGCGGATGCTTCTTTGCATACGGCGACGGCTCCATACGTTTTGTGAATGAGTCGATTGATTCCGACACGTTGCTGGCACAGGCAAGCCGAAACGGCGGAGAATGATGTTTGGAGAGTGGTGACCTATACTGCGGCACGGTAATAATTCCCTTTTTCTCTTTGTGTGTCCCTTGTGCACTTTGTGGTTAATTCTTTTGAACCACAAAGTGCACAAAGAACACAAAAAAAGTGTAATCATTGGCATTTGGGAACTCTAAATAGAAAAAAACTTTGCGAACTTTGCGCAACTCTTTGCGTCCTTTGCGGTAAAAAAGACTTAACCGCAAAGAGTTGCGCAAAGTTCGCAAAATAACGATTCGCGCCGTTTCCGCCTAAAACAAGAGGCAGAAACCAATTTTTAGAGGTTCCCATTTTACAGTGTATATCGTCCTACACATAATTTTCGGTGATTCCAATGAGGGGGATATGGTGTTGCCGCAACCTGCCCGTAATGTGCGGCATGGGCATCTCCGTGGGACGCTTCGTATTGGATACCAAAATCACACCATCTAACTCTACGTGATGACAAAATTCGACAAACTCTGCCAATGGACTCTCCGTAACACTGCCGCCGTCCAACAATATCAAATCGTACTGTTCACGCTGGGATGCGACAATGCCCGAAAGCAGTTTTCTGTTTTCCACTGCCGTTTTCGATTCCTGCCACACCCAGAAACCAAGACGGTCATCCAACGTAAGCACTTCGTCCCCCGAGTCCAAGTTGCCCGAAAGATTCAACTGCTTCGGCAAATCAATGTGCCGGTGTTGAGCATCAATCAATAACACCTGATAGCCGCGTTCCGTCAAAGCCTTGGCCGCACACAGGACGATGGTCGAACAGCCGTCGCCGGGAAAAATGCCCTTAAAACAGATCGTCTTGGTTCCTTGATTCGATTGCACCACTAAATGATCCGCGAGCATTCTCATTTGATTATTTGCCGTCAGCATCAAGGAAGACAACTGTTGCGGCCAGCAACATGCCGACGTGTCAATGACCGGTTTCGGCATGCTGTTTGTCGGCATGTTGCTTGCCGGCAGTTTTTCTGTATGCGGCACACGGACAGGCGGCAGCAAACAGGGCTTACGGCAGGGAATCGCTTTCTGGGTATTCTCCTTACGGCGGCGGAGCCAATGCTGTTGAAAAACTTTGGAAAAAAAGACCGGCATCACCCATTCCGAAGCAATTTTCAATGCCGGACTGTTCGTTGCACTGTTTTCAGGCCTTTCCGGCTGTTCGGAGACCGATTCTTCGGAAACTGGTTTGACGGAGAGCGGCTCGTCAAAGGAAACGATAGGGGGTGGGGAAACGATAGGGGGTGAGGAAACAATCCGGGTGGGAGAAAAAATACGGGAGGATTCGATCACTTCGGAGACAACAGGCAACGCCTGTTGTTCCGTTTTGGGTTTCGGCGAAGTCCGCAATACCTCCTCGATCATCTCCCTCGCCGGAAGAGCGGTAGGGGAATGCCGTTCTTCTCGTTTGATACCTGTTGCTTTGGTGATCTGTGCAACGGGAGCAGTCTCCTCTAATACCTGTAACAGTTGCAGTGCCGGCGCGTTCTGTTCCGGTTGTTTCGGGGGGAGTCTCTCCTCTTCCGGCGAAAAAAATGCGTCGATTTTCTGTAATGCTTCGTCCAACGAGACCGCCGGCGTTAACAGAGCCCGGCAAATCGGCGGAAGTGTCGGCAATTCCGGCATCGGAAACGGCTCCTCTTCGTTCCCGAAGAGCCGATAGATTCTGCCGGAGCCGGGAACGAACGCCGCTCCGCCCACGACTTCCGGCAGTGCTGTCCGCTCAGTGAACTGATTGTGCTGGTCGAAGGGTATTAACATTGCGGGGGGAAAAGGCAGAGTCGAGAGTGAACAGTAGATGGTTCACATTCTGACTCCTGAATTTGAACTCTTTCAATACAATCCCCGATACATCGACGGGGGGGTGTTATAAAAATTAGCGGCGGGGTGTTGCGGGGATGCGATGCCGTGAGCCGGTTGGGGGGGATATTGTCCCGTCTGGACGGGCAAGGTCGACACGCCGCTCGGGATGGGGACGCTCGGCGGAGACGCTTGCGGATGCTGTTGCCTGTAAGGGGGATGCACGCCCTGTACGGCTGTGGTCGGCATATACTGCGGGTGCAACGGCGGGGATGCCGCGTGCTGTCGGGCACCTTGCGATGTCGCAATGCCCGGCGCAGACTGTTCCTGCCGTCCTTGCATAGGTGTCATCCCCGACACAACGTGTCCCGGCTGTCCCGGCGTTTGAACGAAGGGATCAGCCGGTTGACCCGCCGGTGTATGAACCGGCGGAGGCGATTGAGCAAGGAATTGATGATCAAAAGGGACTGCGTTCGCCGACATGTCCACCATCGGCTGCATGGGAACGGCAACAGAGGGAGCCGCAGGAGTGCTGAACGGATCCTCCGGTTGTACGGGTACTGGTTCCCAGAGTGAAAACGCATGAGCGGGCGGGCGATCCCAGATCGAATCGGTGTGCGAGGAATACTCGGACGCTACGGGCGGCAAAGCGTTAGGCAACTCCGGTTGAAAAACAGGTACAACGGGGCTTGCATCACTGAAGATGACGGGAGCATTATTGACCAACGGTTCGGGACTCTCGAGCACGCTCTCCGCAGTATTGAGGTCGGGCTTTGCTCTCTTTCTCTCTCCACGCTCGAGAAAAAGAAGCACAATCCCGCACAAAAGCACCACGCAACCGAAAGAAGTAAGGCGAAAGAAAAACTGTTGCCGTGCGTCTGGCGGGGCGTTGAGAAGAGCCGTCGCTTTTGCTTGAATCATGGAGAACACCGGGATAACCGTTTGTGTCCAGAAAGGGGCGGATTTTGAGCGTTCGAGAGTATTACTTTCATAATGATTCCCCAGGTCGGGCATTCGGGCAATTATTTTTCCGTCGAACGGCACATTCTCCCCGACGGGACTTATTTCGGGCAGCACCCAATCGCTGGAAAAGGTTCCATGTTCGGCTTCCTGTGCTGTGTTCTCCGTGCAGGGTGTTAAAATGTTCATCGCTACTCGTGCAATCCGCAGGGGGCAGAGGGGAAAAAATCCTCTTCTCTCTATCGGTTGAAAAAGAAAAAAAAATTAGTGTTTTAACGATTTTTTGGAAGAAAGGAGATATTCCGGTAAGTTTCGGTAGTCGTCCTGCGAGTGCGTAAAATCTAGGATATTTTCGACCGCGGCACACAGAGCCCGTAACGTCAGTTAGGGAATCGTTCGGTAAATCCCTGGCTTACGCCACGGGCTCAGTGAACGTTCCTAACTGACGTTACGGGTTCTGTACGCCGCGGGCTCTGTGCGCCACCGTTTTTTGCTCTCAATCTACGGTAATCAATCCATTTCCGTCTCCCGTTCCGTAGCGGTTGGCGTTGTGGAGGATGTGGAACCGCTGTCCCGGCGGGACATTGTACGCCTCAATGCCCCCCGGCGTTTTACGCAATGGATAAGGTGCCGTATAGCGGTCTCGGCCGTCCGTCAAGACGAAGAGTGAGTCCACCTTCCCCTCCACAGCCCAACGCAGCGAGACCAATGCACAGGGATTCATCGTCCAACCCTGCCGTTCTTGTTTGACCACGTCAAAGAATTCGGGAAGACATCCCGCCTTCTCCCCTTCGATGTATTGCAAGTTTTCCGTTGCCTGTAAAATGCCCCGTGCGGCTGCTTTCCAGTCCGCTTGGTTGTCATGCTGCGATAAGAGATTCAACGCATACGCATATTGAACCCCCACCCGCGTAGAGAGGAGACCAAAATGCAAGGGCAAGCGACGGCGGGTACCGCCGAACTTGCCCACCGTGCCGTAAAGCATGTGCTCCCCTTCGGCCTCCGCTCTCTGATAAACAAAGGGCAAACCGGCAAAGGCAAAATGGACTGCCCTGTCCAAATAGTGCTCATGACCGCTGTATTCATAAGCCCAAACGTAGAGCCAGACCAAGGTGGCCGCCGCTTGCAAATCCGGCGTGTGAAAGGGGGTATCCAGATAAAATCCGCCGCTGGGAATCGTGCACAACGCTAAATAATCGAGTGCTCTCCTTACCACCGCAAACAGATCATTGTCGCCCGTCATACGGACATATTCCATCACTGCAAGGGCTTGCAGTGCAGTGTACCCGTAGGAACTCGCTGCCGTTTCCCATTCGGGAAAGCGGGATCGAAACAGGAAGGAACCATCGGGATTTGCCATGGAGGTGATTTGCTGGATTGCCGCCTCGCGGTGGCGTTGCCATTCGGGAATTCTGCCGGCAAGGAAATAGACGGCATCGTTGGAGATGTCTGAACCGCCCGGAACCAGTGTGCTCGGATTTCTCGAGCGCCCGCCCGCGGCTTCCGTGAGCCGTGCCGAGGTCGAGAGGACATCGGCAAAGGGTTGGCGTTCCCATTGCGGTTCAAGAGCGTGTCCCCATTGCCCTCCCATTTCGGATTGCAAACTGCCCGACAATGCCGCTACGTACAGGTGCCGTTGCTCTTCTGCCGTCCGCAAGGCGGGAGGCGGAGGCGGAAACCCCTTTCGGGCGACGTGAGAACGAACTGCCCGAAAGGATGCCGGTTCCTCTTTCGGCAGCAATAATTCCAGCGATGCTTTAATTGTGGAGCCGATGAGTGAAAATCGGTGATCTTCGGTTTGGTCAAAACGGTTCGGCGTGGAAAAAGCCGGTTGAAGAGTGCTGTCGTCCCAATAGAGTGCTGCGCCCCCCTTTTCCGTTTCCAAAACAACAAGGGGCATCGTAATCCAAAGGGGATTCGGTTGGGAGCGGTCATGATAGGGCCGGGCAACATCAATTTCGGAGGAACTTGTACCGCCGGGCCCCAAAAATTCCACGCCGGGGAGCAGGCCGCTGCGCAATTCGCCGAAGAGTCTGACTACGGGGCCTTCAAGCGGTACCGTTTCCCGCAGTGCGGTGTCCTGTTCGGACTTATCCGTTATTTCAAAATGTAAAAACGGCGGCGCAATATCGATACTCAAATCGACATCACCGCTGGTAAAACGCAACTCCGTTTCCGTGGAGTCTTCGGTCAACACAAATTTCGGAATGACTCCCTGCCGATGGACAAGCGGCGCAATGATTCCGCAGAGTTCGTCCCCCCGCCAGAGTCTTGCCATTCGGGCATCAGGAGCAATTTCGAGAATCATATCATTGCCCCTATCATCATTGCCCCTAACATTACCGAGCGGCTTGCGGAGCCAATCGGTCTGTCCTTCGGGACGGTAGAGAAAGACTGGATAGATAATGCTGGGAAAGTCATGCGGATGTAACCGGAGAATGGCGGAGGCAAGATTCCCCTCAGTGCGTACCACGGCAGCAAGGTCAACCGACTCGCCGCGTGGGAGAGTCTGTTCGGTGCTGTCAGTACCGATGCGGTACTTTACCGGAATAAGGACATCATTGGAAACGGTGAAACGTACCCGTTCTTGTCCTTCGTGAATAATCGGAACGGCTTCCCGAACGGACATCAATGGGCGGCTGCTTCGGATCAATTTGATTGACCGGATTTCCCAGATGCCGTCGGGAGCGGAAAAGCGGAGCATCATACTTTGCAGTTCGTCCGGCACGGTGAAGAGGAATTCGTAGGTATGCCAGTGCCCGTTTTCATTCAGCGGCACGACGACTTTGTTGTCTTCGTTCCGTTGAAATGCCCCTCGGCTTGTCCAATAGAGGGAGACTTCCGATTCTGTGCCGGTTCGTATTTCGATAATGAGTCGAAATTGTCCGCCGACAAAATCGGCACGTTTAAATATCTGCGGCAATCCTTGCAGTGCTTCGATGCGCAAAGTATCACCTCGGACAACAGCCCGGCAGTTCCGTTCGGCACGCCAGACATTGTTTTCGACGTTTTCATCGAATGCTGTGTCGAGCAATGTCTGCACAATTTCGGCGGCAACTGATGGAGTCGGTACTCCGGTGCAGAGCCACAAGCCGACGGGTACGATCCCGACGAGTACAATCATCCGTAACTGCATCATAGGGAGTTATTATACCGCAAACGGTATGGAATTGCCCCCCCTTGCGGTTCATTCTTTTTAACCACAAAGGCACAAAGAACACAAAGAAAAAGTGCGATGATGGGCGATTTACAGTATAGTGGGCCTTTTTGCGTACTTTGCGGTTAAAAAAAGGATTTAACCGCAAAGTACACAAAGGGCGCAAAGTCCAATTTCATACCGTGCCGAGTATAGTCGGCACTCTGCTCACGGCATCCACCGATACATCACGACCTTCGCCTTGTAATCATCTTCGAGGAAAATCACGTACTCGCCGCTCTTGAGACGATGAGCAGAAAGACACTCACGAATGTCCTGCAAACCGATTTCGCCGACCGTCTGCGGACAAGGTTCCATCCAACCGACAGGCGAAGCATCGTCGGCACGCAACACCTCGACGCGTCCCGTCTTGACACCATGAGCACGAGACGCACCCGTATAAGGCACGAAAATATAATCACCAGCAACGTCAAAGCCCATCGGTTCGCACGACTCATGTCCCTGTGAACCCACGACATACGGCAAAACGGTTAACCACTTCAACTTGCCTTCGGTCGTGCCGGGATTTTCCCCTTTGAGAAAATTATCGTATCGGGCAATCACAGGTCCCATCGGTTTCCAATGCTGATTCTTATGTTCTTTGCCGTCCACCGTCGCACAACCGCCGAGATACAACGTGTCCGTCTCGGGATAGTAACGGATACGCTTCACCTGATTGAATTCCTGCGGATGAGGGAACGTGTCCATGTTCTCGAAGTTCCAAATCGGATTGCCGATATTGTCGAGTCCCTGATAGCGAAACCGCCGTAAGCCTTGATTGAACGTCGTTTGCCAAACATCCCCTTTTGAGTCAACCCACCAACCCTCAATGCCTCGGACTTCCGGTTCACGCACCGCAAATTCCGCTTCGTTCATGCGGAGACTGGTGTCGCGCCGCTCCGAGTTTGTCCAAATCCATTCTCCTTTTTCCGGTTGACCGGGCAGCCACTCGGTCGGTTCGCTGCCATCCCGATTTCTGTAACGCTGCGGAGAAAAAAGTACCGCTGCTCGACCGGGAACTCCGCGATTCATACTTTGCCGGTCTGGTGCTATTACTTCTGGAATATCAACTTCATAAACTTGCAACCGGACAGCACTCATATCATTGACAAAGAGGAATTTTTTACCGTCGAGATTCCGCACCCAAACTGATGCCGAATCCTTGATATGCAGGCGCGGATCGCGCGATTGTATCGACTGACCATAACTGGTTGCTATCGTACTACCGAGGAACGACCATTCCTGTCCCGGCTCTTTTGACCAGTCGATTTTGTACTTTTCCTCTTTGGTATAAACCATCGTTTCATCGTCAGGGTCAAGCGTTGCACAGTCGATAAAACAGAGTCCATACAGCCTCCAATTTAATTTCCAATGTCTTGGGGAATTTGTGAGGTAAAAATCCTCGACCCAACCGTGCATCAACTGCGGATCGAGTTCAAAAGTTCCCGTTGTCGGAGCGTAGGATTCGAGAATTGCACCGCCGCCGTTCGTCGCCCAGTCCGAAGCAATGTAAAGATTTCCTTGGACATCGCTGCCGATTGCTTTTATGTTGTGGAATATCAAATCTCCGTGAACACCAGTACGCAAAACTTGCGATGTCAAGCCGAACTGCACTCGACGGTTACGAGGGGGCAGCACGTACTCACCTTCTCTCTTTTCAAAGGCAACAATATCGGCTGGCAACCGAGAAACCGCGACAAGAAGCCGTCCTACGTTGTCAAAACAAAATGCCGTTGGAAGACGACCAGTATCAGAGACCAACGGAGCATAGGGAACTTCTCCGTCAATCGTCCGCCTTGTCAAAAATTTGCCCGACTTGTCGAACACGAGAAATCGATCAACAAAGGATGTACGGCGTGGTCGATTAGCGAGCATCCACAGATTGCCGTCGGGATCCATTGCAATCTGACCTGCTTGTCCTTGAAAGTTTTCGGGCAAATTCCACTCTTCGATTTTCAGCATCGTTTCCGTATCGTAGATTTCGACACGATTTTCCAGCGGATTGCTGACATAGAGTCTTTCGTTATCCGCCCAGAGTCCCGTAATCGCACCGGGACCATCGATAGCGTTCCTGCCCTGTTCGTTAGAAACTTCGTTGATGACCAAAAAGGACTTCGGCAACGTGTCTCCTTTGCCTCCCTTGCCATGTTCAAAGGGTGCGCCTTTTGTAAAATCGCTTCGCAATCGCCGGGAAACGCCGTACCAGTCAAAACCTTTCGGCGGCCACGTATCGGGATCGTTAAGTCCGCCGCCTTCGTTGTTTCCCATCAGGGCGATGAAGACGTATTTATCGTTCACGGCGACGGCTTTTCCTCCGTTGAATCCCCAGCCGTGAGTGTATCGGGAGTGTCCGAGCATTTCACCGTCTTTGTACATCATACAGTTGCCTCCGCCTTCTTCCCAGGGGACGTTGGTATAGACGGTTCCGTCCGGCGTTACACAGAGGGCGGCGATGTCTTGCTGCACCCATTGTCCTTTGCCGGTCTCTGGATTGAGTCCGCCGTAAGTGTTGCCGAGCCAAGAGGTTCGGTATTCCAAACGCTGGGAGTTATTGGGAGCGACGAGTTCGGCGTGGAGCGGCGACGCAGCGAAAAGAAGGATTGCGAATGCAGTGATGGTTCTCATAGTATTGCCATTATAGCCGATAAGGAAAGCGTTGGCAATGTTTTGTAATTTTGACTGGATTACACGACTATAAAATGATTGCAATTCGCTGCATTTTTAGGTATATTCCAATGCCAGTGAGCAGGTTCAACATACTGTACACGAGGGCAAATTGGTCGTTTTTTCTTTGCAATCTTCCTTGCGCTCCTTGCGTACCCTGCGGTTAAAAAACGGATTTAACCGCAAAGGGCGCAAAGAAGATAACGTAGTAACAAAAAAACGTTTACCCACTAAACTTGGACACACCCGATTCAAGAATGGTTGTTAAAGGTTCTCTTAACCGTTACCGCAGCGTTACCGGATACGCCCGCTCACCGCCGAGGAACTTCCAAATAATCACATACTCTCCCGGCGTGCGAACACCATCGATCCGACCATCCCAGCGGTAAAACATCTGGACACTGTTGCCCATCTGCTGCGTGGTGAGCAACGTCCTTTTAGCCGGTACTCCGCTTTTAGCCGGTACTCCGCCGCTTTCAGCCGGAGTACCGGCTAAATGGAGGGGTTGCACATAAATCTCGACGGGACTGCGCTCGACATTGTAACACTTGGACAATATCATCGTGCTTTCCCCCGCCGGTACGACCGAAGGAATCGCCAGTGCCACCGTTTGCCCCTTACTTTCGGCAATCCCTTTCATCCAAGGGAAGTCTTCGACTTTAGCATCCGGGGCGTATGTGCGCCGGAATTTTTCTTCGATTGGAACGTCCTCAATGTCCACATTCGGATAATAA
>JGI24701J34945_10001343_pt1 | contig 12556 bp, 14 predicted proteins | sample TergutTh196P3_FD_34945 | JGI IMG/M metagenome (IMG submission 34945)
ATGAAAACTACAACCAGAGAAAAAATTACATTTAAAAAATGGGATCTAGCGGAAATACTTGACACAAAAGAGGATATAGCCGCATGTCTTGAAGTCGCTCTATCCGAAGGCAATACCCAATTTCTTTTTGAAACACTTGGAGTTCTTGCTCGTTCCAAAGGGATGACACAAATTGCGAAAGAATTAGGCGTAACTCGTGAAGGATTATATAAATCTTTATCTATCGATGGCAGTCCTTCATTTTACACCGTTGTTAAACTGTTTGATGTTTTCGGTTTGCGAATAAAACTTGAGCCAAAATCCGCATAGTACTAAAAGGGAAAGTAAAAGAGCCAAGACGACATGAATTCGAGGTACCTGACACCGCTCAGTTAAATATTTGGGCAGCGCCTATTTCTTTTTGAAGCAGATAAGTAATAATTTCAGAAGGGGTTTTACGAGATGCTATTGCTCTTGCGTTCAGAAGTTTTGCAGTACTCTCGTCAAGACCAACAACCTGAAAACTTTTACGTGCGAAGAAACCGGTGCCATTAGGTCCAAGCGTCGGGACTGTACTTGTTAGACGCTCATCAAGAGCTTCATATTCTTCTTTCGTCTTACCAGGCATAATTACTCCTATTTATTACGCATTTGTACGGCTACTTTATCCCGCAAATACATTGCGTGAAAAACCCTAATCGTTTCATTATCAATAATGTTATAAAAAACTTCAATGGGATTTGCAGAAATGTCAAACCCAATAATAGCATATATATCATCTTCGCCCTCTAAAAGACCATCATATATCTGCGTATCAATTGCTCTTATTATGTCTTCCTGAGTATATCCATGCTTGAATGCAACTTCTTCAAATTGAATATTGTCAGCCACATAATCCTCTATTAAAAAATAATATATAAAATTAGAAAAATCAAGGCTTTTAGGCCCCCTCCCTCCCCTCCTTCAAAAAAACCCGCCGCCTGACTACTTAATGCCACTGTTAACAAGTCTTTAATAATGTTTTTACACGTATTGTGATGAACATCAGTTTCCATAGACTCAACCTCAGTCTCATTAAGTAGTCAGGCGGCTTTTGAACTCATGGCCTCACAAGGCGGAAGCCATTGTAGTAGCCCCGGTAGCCCGGGTAGTCGTAGTGCCGATACGCTGAACGGGCGTACTGCGCGAAGTTGCCCCAGTACCCGCCGCGCATCACGTGGTAAGACCCCGAGGACGCGCCAGAGAAGGTAAAAATTAGAAGGTAAAAAGTAAAAGAGCCAAGTAGACAAAAATCCGGGTGCCTGGCACCGCTTGATCATTGTTTTCTAAGTTTATGAGCTGCAAAAAAAGTAATGCACTGCAAAACAATAAAGCAACCGTTAAAATAATTTGCCACGCCATTTTCAGCTCACTATCTTCTTTAGCTCACTTTTAAGCTTTCTTTTCGTGCTGTTTATCACGCCAATATGATATAAAACCTGGAATCATTATAGCAAGCCCAACTGCTAATGCACCTATTAGTAAAATTTCCATACCCATATTTTACCTCTCATCCGGAGAATTCGTTATTTCCCCATTTTTCTTTTCTTTGGATGTCCACCAAAGACCATTATAAATATTTTGGCAAATCCCATGAAGCTCTTAAAATACGATAAATGTCCACTTGTTTTATTACATCATTCACTTTATAAAAGACAATATAATTATCGACAAGTATGCGGCGGTAGTCTGTATTATCCGGGTATTCAGGATAAATGTAGGGGTTGTCTTTAAGATTGGCAATGTGTTTCTTTAGTGAAGCAATAAACCGGAGCGGTGTTTCAGGGTAAAATTTAAACAAGTATGTTTTTATTTCTTTTTTATCTTCCTTCGCAAGAGGAGAATATCGAACGTTGTATTTCAATCGTCTTCGTTCCAGAACTCGTTTTCATCAAGCCAAACAGCGTTTGGTTTAGCCGCTTCGTATTCAGCTTCTGCCAATTTTTCTGCAAAATAACCTGACTGGGCTTTTTGAGATAAATAGTCTATATAATGTACCGCTTCTTTAAATAATACAGTCGGCAATAATTCGGTCTTTTGTATCAATAACTCGGTTTCTGTCATAGCACTTCTCCCCGTGTAGAAAATACCATATTTCTGTAGCTTTGAAAAGGCCTTTCCTCCCTGCTCCCTATTCTCCCCTCCCCCCCGCCTTCAAACTTTTCGCCTCTTTCTCGCTTACTTTTTACTTTCTACCTCCAAAAAACGGCAAAGCCGTTTTTTGCGCTTACTTTTTCTCTCTACTGTATCACCGGGTTCTGCGCCTCGAGTCCACCGGGCATGTTCAGCAATCTCGGCAGCCTGCCGTCGGTTATGTCCCAAATATCTGTATCCCATACAGAACCATCGGTAGTATTCCAGTTTGCCGCACTTGTCCACCAGCTTGCTGCATTCCACTGCGCCTCTGTGATGTCCGCTCCGTCGATTTCGTCTAATCCTTTGTCGAGAGGGTTTTTATCAGTTCCTGTTGTGCCATTCCAGCTGTGCTTCACTGTCATTGGGTTTCTGGCATACATATGCGATAAAGAAACACCGTTATTTTCGCCGGCTATACGGCCAATAATGTTTGTGTTATCCGAAGCAACAACAATTGGATTAAAGGCTGCGCAGTTCAGTGTTGTACCAGGGCGAATGCCGCTTGACGCATTATTCGCACCCATAATACCGCCGACATATTCAATACCGATTACACTGCCGGTAGAATAACAGTTCTGCATTAACCTGCCATTACTACCTACCACGCCGCCAACATATTTATTGCCGTTAATATTATAATTTCCGATTACAATGCTAGTGGAGTAACAGTTCTGAAGTATGCCACCAATAAAATTAACACCTGCCACGCCGCCAACATGATCAATGCCGCTGACACTGCCTGTAGAGTAGCAGTTCTGCAAAATGCCCTCGTTTCCGCCTACTACACCGCCGATACAGTACCAACCGCTGATATTACCTGTGGAATAACAGTTCTGTACCATGCCCCCATTGTTACGCCCAACTAAACTGCCGATACAATTGCCAGCTATTTGCGTGGAGGTGATAGAGCAATTGATAAGCCCTAAATTTTTAACAATACCTGTTGTTGTACCATTTCCGCTGATAACACCGAACATTCCCTGATAGTCTGTCGTTCTATTTATTGTAAGGTTTGTAATTGTAAAGCCTTGTCCGTCATAGCTGCCGGTAAAAAAGGCATAGTTTGAAAGAGGGATAAAAAAACCAATCGCCGTCCAGTTACTCCCGCCAGGTGAAGGAAGGTTTAATGTAATATCCTCAACCTGCTTATAATGCCTTGTTATACCGTTTGTATTACGTGCATAGGTATTGAATGTGTTTATATTGGCCTGGTTTACAGGTATGCGCCGGTCAAAAGTACCTGCCGTGCCTGTATAATATTCCAATCCATCGTATACAAAAATGGGAACTATTGTCGTACCGCCTTCATAGTTGGTGTCTGTTGTAGTAATCGTGAAACCAATAGTTATATCAGGATTGGGAAATGCGGAAGTGCCGTCATACGTAATCCTAGTACCGCTCAGGGTGAAACCTGCCGGCAGGTCTGTATCGCTTATTGTTGCGTATGGATTTTCACTGCCAACAAATCCTCCTATTGCAACTATTGCCGAGGTTTCACCTGGGAGTGGCGTGAATGTTGATCTGTTTGGGTTTGTTATGCTTATAGTTAGCATTGCCTTATCAATCGTAAAACAAGCGCTCTGCGTTCCGGTGTAGTTGCCTTCTGCTGCCGCTGTAATGGTAACGGTCGCTGTTCCTGCATTTGTATTGTTGCTGTAACTTACGGTATAATCGGAGGTGGCAATTAGGCCGCCGTCGGTTACCGTCGGTGTTGGCGTATGCGCACTGCCTGTGTATGTAAATGTACCGCTTACCGTTACTGTTGCATTGGAAAGATCGCGTCCATTCACCATAACCGCCACAGTATTTGTAACAGCATTGTAGTTAACGGCATCGTTAGGTGTAAAGGTTACCTCATACCCGCTGTTAGTTACCGTGGGTACAATCGTGCCGTCTGTCCATGCGAATGTGCCCGGCACACCGCTTGTACCTCCGGATAATGCCGAATCGGAAAGCTGCTGCCCGTAGGTGATTGTATCCGCGGCAGGCCACACGGTTACAGACGGGGTGGCCCTGTTAACAATAACATTAACATTTCCTGTCATGATTTCATATTTGGCTCTATCTTCCGGCGTAAAGGTCATGTTATGGGTATGCATTCCAACGCCGCCGACAAGACTTGTCGGTGTTGTCCACGAGAATGTTCCCGCAACAGTGCTGTAACCCATATTAAAAAGATATACTTCCGAAAGCCTCTGCCCGTAAACGGCGGTTATGCCCACAGGCCACGCAACAAAATAACTGTCCTCACTTACTACGGTAACCAGGACATCCCGTGTCTGTATGCTGTAATTAACCGTATCCTCCGGCGTAAAGGTCATGTTGTGGGTTTGGACGCCTTCACTTCCTACCGGGTCATCTGGATTTGTCCATGTAAATTCGCCGGGAACTGCGGCTGAACCCCTGCCGGTAAGTAATATGTCAGAGAGATGCCACCCAACAACGGCGGCCAAGTCTGCAGGCCATATTATGTCCATGTCGGCAAGCCATACTGCGTAAAGGGTAATTGTTCCTTTGGATTCTGCAAGGTCGATCACCTCGGCTTCTTCGGGATATACGACGCTGCCGTCGGATGCAAGAGCCCAGCCGGAGAAGGAATGGCCGCCGCAGGTAAACTCGTTGGCCGGCAATTCATATAATACTCCAACTTTGAAGACGGACTTTTCCATCTGCCCTTCCCCGCCGTTGGCGTCATATTCTACCGTGTAGGTTTTTGCCGAAGAGCCGGTCGGGCTCTCACAGGCAAAGAAAAGGGAAAATGTAAGAAGTAACAGGGAAAAGCCAAAGATGTAAATTCTTACTTTGTTTGATTTTGTTTTCATAACACACTCCTTAGAGATGATTCACCGTTTGTTGGTGCAGCGGCTTTTCTCTCTAACCCATGGAACAATATATCACACCTGCGGCGGGATTTCAAGGAAACGCCGGCAGCCGGCCTCACAACCTTGACCGTTGTCAAATGCTAAAAAATACACTAAAGTGAAACATTAAGAGGACAAGATGCTTGAATTATCGTATACCTATTGGGAAGGTGGGGATGGCTGGCTTGTAGGATATCTGAATGAGTATCCTGAGCAATGGACTCAGGGAAAAGATTTAACAGAGCTGGAAGAAATGCTCCTGGATCTTTACGATAATTTTTTGATAGAAGCAAAAAGAAAAAAAGAGCGGGTCAAAAAAACAGGTGTGCTGCGGGTTCCTGCTTGAAACGCAATTTATTGCTTAAAGAGATACGCAAAAGAGGAGCCGTTTTTATCCGGCACGGCAGAAGGCACGATATTTACGAAAACCCCAAGAGCGGTGTAGTAGAGCAAATTCCAAGACATCCGGACATTGAAGAAAATCTGGCCAGAAATATTATCAGGCATTTATCTTAATTCTGCCCTGGCGCTATTTCACAACTATAGCTGTTTCAGAAATGTATGTCAGAAAAAGTAACAGGGTACGGCTGGGGCTGGCAGCGCCTATGGGAAAACATCTGGATTCCCTGCCGGAATGAGACCAGCGAGAAAAAGTAACAAACCTTAGCTCGAATAAAATACCCAGCACTAATAAGGAATGAATATGCAATTCAATAAATAATCTTGCTTGATTTTAGTGCTGGGTGGGCTCTGTAGGCAGACTCGCCAGCCGTTTTCCCATAGGCGCTGCCAGCCCCAGCCGGTCCATTTTAATATTTCCGGCACACATTTCCGGCATTGACATAGTTCTGAAAGAGCATAAAACTATAAACATGAAAAAAAATTATTGCCTTTTTACCATCCTTATCATTTTTTGTTTTACGGCTTTCGGCGAAGAAAGTGAAGAACTGGACTTTCTATTGTTTATGCCCAACAGCAGCAGCCGGTTTGTCAACCAGGAGCGGGCGGTACTCCAGCTTGATAATCTTGCGAACTACATAATGGAAAGAGACTTGCTGCCCGCCCAAATTATTGTTCACGGATATGCAGCGGCAGCGGAAAATGATATAGATCCGGTTGCTTTATCGGGCGGCAGGGCCATGTTCGTAATAAACGAGCTGGAAAAACGCGGTGTTTCAAAAGATTTATTTTCCGACCCCGCAGCCCACGGATCGGTTGCCCTGTGGGGCAATAATGCAAGCGAAGAGAACAGAATCCAAAACAGGCGTGTAATTATATTGATAGACGGCAGTGAATTGGCAGCGGCTGCACTGGAAACTTTTGATTCCGTTTCGGCATCAGAACCCTCTGCAATAGCAGATACCGGCAATGAGGCTGTTAAGCGCATTAGATTCCCCTGGTGGTTTTTAATTCTGTTTCTCCTTGCCGTTCTAATTACCGCCCTTCTTTTTCTTTTGCCAAAAAAAAGAAAGGAAAGAGCCGGTCAACAAGAGCGTGCTGCCGAAAAAGCAGAGATGGAACAGCAATCTCCTGCCGTGAGCGAAAAGCAGCCTCCCCTGCCCGAACTAAAATATATTTATTTGAGCGAAGAAGAAATTCGCCGCCGCGCGTACAGCCTGTTTGAATACCGCTGTGGCATGAACGGTGATGCCGAAGGAGACTGGTACGAGGCCATAAGGCAGCTGTGCGCTGAATACGAAGCAGCCGGTTATATCGTCAGACTGGTTCCCTAAGCGAACAGGGCAAGTCTACAAGGCATTTTCCGCAGACGGTCGCGTTACCTGCGGTTTTGTGGTATTCGTCATTTTTCCTGCATTGCCCGTAACATTTGTACCGGTCAAAAGTGCCGCCTTCGTAAGCGTTCACTACGCATTTTTTCCGGCATCGTCCGCAAGCGCCCCCGGATTTTTCAATGCATTTTTCGCCCGCCCTGCCGGTTTGTTTATACGAGCCGAATTCATAATTTGTTACTATGCTTCCAAACCGGCCGCAGCATCCATTTTTTGTTATAAGCATATTATTCATACCGAATGTTCCAATTCCGGCGATATATGCAATATGCCTGTGCGACCAGCTGCTTATCAATTTAGCTTTATCGTAACTATGCGCAGCCGGTGCTTTTCCTGCTTTGTATCTTTTCTTCTGCAATAATGCTTCGATACTTTCGCTTATTTTTTTTAACAGTTCATTTGTTTTTATATATGCCGACACCCATTCCTTCGAGGCCAGTTCCCCGTCAATATTGCTTTCTACAATATTTTCCCGAAATGGAACAAAATAACTTACAATGCTTTTTGCATCCGGTAAAATATCGCAGGGCAGTAAATGCTCATCCGAGACCATTTCTTTTAACGTTACCAGGTTTTCGTTTTCTGCGGAAATTACCTCTACTATTGGCTCCTTCCACATCAGAATTTGCTCTTCGTTTTCGCTTATTGTAGTTTTTATTGCCTGGACAATTTCATTATACATTGATAATTCTTCTACCCGCCCGCTTTTTCAATTTTTACAAGCCAGGATTCCTCTCCGGCTTCCAGCGGAATTTGTCCCGCAGCTTGCGCCCATTCACTTTGGACAGCCAGGGTTTCCGCCGCGGCGACACTACCAAAACGCTCCCAGGCTTCTTTAAGTTTCTGCGAGCCGTATACAATCAGCTTGATGCGGTCGGTAACTGAAAGACCCGCTTCCTTGCGGGCATTCTGAACGCCCCGGATAAGGTCGCGTATATCGCCTTCCATGGAAAGCTCGCCGGTAATCTCGGTATCCAGCCCTACGGTAAGCGTTCCCTCATTTATTACACGCAAATTTGCCTTCTCATTGCGCCTTATATCTACCTTGCCGGCATCAATCTCTATGCTGCGCACTCCTGCGCCGCTGATTTCCAGCGAAATGGAAGCGCCCTCCAGTAATCCCTTAATTTCCGCCTGACTCAACTTTTCTATGCGCTCTGCGGCGGCCTTCATGTCCTTTCCAAGCTCTTTGCCAAGCACGCGGAAATTGGCTTTTACTTCGTACTCGACCAAATCTTCTTCGTTATCTGAAAAAACCAAATCTTTTACATTCAGTTCCTCGCGGATAATTTCCGACATTTCCATTAAAACTGTTTTTTCCTCTGCGTTGCGTGTAACAAGTTCCGCCAATCGCAGGGGCTGGCGTACTTTTATATTGTACTGAGAACGCAGGGAGCGTCCCATGGAAACAGCGCGCTGAACAGAAGCCATGCGGAATTCCAGGGAGCGATCGCGGCGTTCTTCGCGCACTTTGGGGTAATCGGTAAGGTGCACAGATTCAGGATCATTTTCCAGGCGAAGATTCTGCCAGATCGCGTCCGTGGTAAAGGGCATAAAGGGCGATGCCACTGTAATTAATGTTTTTAACACATCATAGAGCGTGCCGTATGCTTCGATTTTATCGGTATCGTTTTCGCTGCGCCAAAACCTTCTGCGGGAACGGCGTATGTACCAGTTGTTTAACAGATCGATAAAATCGAGTATCGGGTCAACCGCACGGGAAAGATCGTAGGCGCCCAGTGCGTTGTCCACTTTTTCCTTTAAGTTTTCCGCCTCGGATAAAATCCACTGATCCAGGGAATTGGCAGGGTTCTGCGGCGCGCCATCGGGCTTTACCTTATCAATATTTGCATAAGTAACAAAAAAACTGTACGCATTCCAAACCGGAATGATGATGCTCTTGAGTACATCTTTTACACCATCATCGCTGAAACGTAAATCCTCGGCCCTGATAAGCGCCGAGTGGACAAGAAACAGGCGAATTGCGTCCGCACCGTAACTGTTAATTACATCCACAGGATCGGTATAGTTTTTTAAATTTTTGCTCATCTTCCTGCCGTCGGAAGCCAGCACAATGCCGCTTACAATACAGTTCTTAAAAGCCGGCCGCTTAAAGAGAGCCGCCGCAAGCACTACAAGGGTGTAAAACCAGCCCCGTGTCTGGTCCAGGCTTTCGCTGATAAAGTCCGCAGGGAAATGGCTTTCGAAAAATTCCTTGTTCTCGAAGGGATAGTGGTTCTGCGCATAAGTCATGGCGCCGGATTCAAACCAGCAGTCCAGTACTTCCGTTATGCGCACCATGGTTCCGGAGCAGGCTTTACAGGGAAAGGTGATCTTGTCGACAAAGTGCTTGTGAAGATCGTCGGGCGCCTGCCCTGAGTATTCTTTTAGCTCTGCGCGGCTGCCTATGCAGATCATCTTTCCGCAGTCCCTGCACTTCCAGATTGGAATGGGGTTGCCCCAGTAACGGTTCCTGGAAACAGCCCAGTCCCTGGCGCCCTCCAGCCATTTGCCGAAACGGCCGGTCTTTATGTGATCGGGCACCCAGTTAATCTGGCTGTTTGCGTCTAACATATCCTGCTTTATTTTTTCTACGTTTACAAACCAGGAACCAACAGTCCGGTAGATAAGCGGGCTTTCGCATCTCCAGCAGTGCGGATATGCGTGTAATATCTGATCCCGTTTGATTATTTTACCTTCGGCCTTTAAGCGTTCCATAATCGGCTTATCCGCATCTTTAAGAAAAAGACCGCTGTAGTCGGAAACTTCCGAAGTAAAGCGACATTCTTCATCGACAGGACATATCACCGGCACACCGCTTCCCTTCAGCACCTTAAAGTCGTCTTCGCCAAAACCCGGAGCCGTGTGCACAATGCCCGTGCCGTCTTCGGTGGTAACAAAATCGCCCAGGTATGTTCTGAATGCGTTATTTTCTACAGCCCAGGCAAAATATGGAAAGAGCGGCTCGTATTCAATGCCTTTCAGCTCCGCCCCCTTCTTTCGCCAGACGATTTTATATTCGCTTTCGTTCTTGTAGTAAGCGGGAAGCCTTGCCTCCGCGAGAATGTAATAAATTGGAGTTGGGGACTGGGGATTAGGGACGTCTTCAACAAGGACGTAGTCAATTTCCGGGCCAAGGGTTAGGGCGAGGTTAGACGGAAGCGTCCATGGCGTTGTCGTCCACGCCAGGAAATAAGTATTGGCAGGAATCTCACTCTCTTTTCCCTTTTCACTTTTATCTTTTATCTTGAATCTTACTGTGATGGACGGATCATGGACATCTTTATAACCGCCCAGATTCAGCTCGTGATTGGAAAGCACGGTCGAGCAGCGCGGGCAGTAGGGCAGATTGTAATGGCCTTCGTATAACAGCCCCTTTTCCCACAGGGATTTTACAACCCACCAGATGGATTCCATGTAATCACTTTCCATAGTTCTGTAATCATTGTCGAAATCTACCCAGCGGCCCAGGCGGGTGATTGTCTGCCGCCATTCCTTCACATAACGCAAAACCGAAGCGCGGCAGGCTTCATTAAAATTCGCAACACCGTATTTTTCGATATCGGTTTTGGAGTTAAGGCCGAGTTCCTTTTCGATAAGGTTTTCGATGGGCAGGCCGTGGCAATCCCAGCCAAAACGGCGCTCCACCTTTTTACCCTTCATGGTCTGGTAGCGGGGGATTATATCTTTGATGGTGCTTGGAATAAAATGCCCGAAATGGGGCAGGCCGGTTGCAAATGGCGGGCCGTCGTAAAAGACATATTCCTGCGCCCCTTCCCTTTGCGACACGGACTTTTCGAAAATATTGTTTTTCTCCCAAAATTCAAGAATTTCTTCTTCCAGTTTGGGAAAATTCACCTTTGCATCCACGGGTTTGTACACAGTAACTCCTTGAGCTACTATGCCATAAATCGGCAGGCTTTTCTAGAGGTAAAAGGTAAAAGATAAAAGTGGACATGTACCATTTGTTGGCGACGTTGCGCCTATTTTACATTATTTCTCCCATATCTTTCTCTTTTAGTATATTTACCCAATCCCTTAAACTATGCATAAATCTAAGAATATTTACAGTATTTTTTTCTTCTGTAATATTATAAAACAATATATAATTTTTTATTTTGATTGATCTTATTCCCAATGAAGCTAAATACTTATCTTTAACCACCGGCCTTTTATAAGGATTTTCCAAAATGGCATTTATTTTTTCATACAGTTCATTATATAAATTCTCTGCGGCCTTTGGGGCTTCTAATGTTTCCCTAATGTACACATAGTTAGAATCTATATCCGAATCCATTATTTTAGAAAATATAAAATCATACATTTATTTGCCGGCATATTTTTTTATTTTTTTCATCATTTTTGGCCCGGGTATTATTTCGCCATTCTTTATTTGATCCAATCCCAAATGAATGGCATCATATAATTTATATCTGCTTGCCAATTCCTCGTATGCCTCAATACTCATTACAGCCAGATCTCCCTGACCATTTTTAGTGATAAATATAGGTTCTCTGTATTTATGGCAAAAAGTTGAAATTTCTCCGTATTTATTACGCAAGTCCGCGCTTTTTCTTATTGCCGGCATAATCAACTCCTGAAATATTTATTTTTTAATTATATCATTATTTTGATATTACCGTCAAGAGCAAAAAAGTAAATTCGCCAGCTTTTCCACTACTATGGCAATTGCCATAGTAGTGGAAAAGCCTACCTGTTCTGCGGAATATCCGGCAGCGAGGCAAAGCCTTTCTGCAGTTCCTCGTCGCTGGGGATATGATCACTCATTGTTTTATTGTTATACGCCATGTAAGCAGTCATATCCATAAACCCTGTTCCCGAAAGCCCGAACAGGATCACTTTCTTTTCGCCGGTTTTTTTGCATATAAGGGCCTCGTCTATAGCGCCCTTGATTGCATGGGAAGATTCCGGTGCGGGGAGTATTCCCTCCGCCTTCATAAATTTGATCGCAGCGTCAAATACTTCTGTCTGCACTTCGGAACGCGCTTCTAAATAGCCGTCCTTGTAGAGCTTGGACATAATCGAGCTCATTCCATGGAAGCGCAGGCCGCCGGCGTGGTTTGGCGACGGGATATACCCTGAACCTATGGTCATCATTCTGATTAAAGGAGTTGTCTGCGCCGTATCGCCGAAGTCATAAGCATAACGCCCGCGAGTGAACGACGGACAGGAAGCAGGCTCCACTGCGATAAAGCGTGCGTTAGACTTGCCTGCCAGTTTTTCACCCATGAAAGGAGCAATAAGGCCGCCCAAATTCGAGCCGCCGCCTGCGCAGCCGATAATAATATCCGGCTTAATGCCATATTTATCCAGCGCAGTTTTTGTTTCCAGACCAATCACAGATTGATGAAGAAGTACATGGTTAAGCACACTGCCCAGAACATAGCGGCACTTATCAGTCTTTACCGCTGTTTCCACCGCCTCGGAAATGGCGCACCCAAGAGAGCCGCCTGTATCGGGATCCTTGGCGAGGATTTTCTTCCCTGCTTCGGTAGTATTAGACGGTGAGGGAATAAGTCTTGCACCGTAGGCTTCCATCAGAGCCTTGCGATAGGGCTTCTGCTCGCTGCTGACCTTTACCATATAAACTGTTAAAGCCAGATCATAAAAACCGCATGCCATTGCCAGGGCAGTACCCCACTGGCCGGCGCCGGTTTCTGTTGTAAGCGAAGTTAAGCCTTCCTCTTTTGCATAATAAGCCTGAGCCGCCGCAGAATTGAGCTTGTGCGA
>JGI24701J34945_10001363_pt1 | contig 12445 bp, 17 predicted proteins | sample TergutTh196P3_FD_34945 | JGI IMG/M metagenome (IMG submission 34945)
ACAAAGCTCATAAACATGGCCGCGTCCATGGGCGGCGTAATATCCGTTTCGATATACCGCCCCTCGCCGTTTGCCGCCGCGGTGTAGGTCGGGTCGGTGTCGGTGTTGGTTCTGCACGCCGATAGAGCGAGCAGTAGCAGGGTCAAGCAGAAAAATAGTTTGTAGTGAATTTTCATAGATTACTACCTCCTGAATGGTTTTAGGTTGCCTTTTAGGTTATAATAGGGGAATAGCTAGTCAGAGTTAGCATGAAAGTGTAACAAAATTGTGACAAGTGGTGGGGAGGGGGTTGATAAAATGTTAAATAAGGCTGAATATTGGCTTGGGCTTTGTGATAATGATTTAAAAGCGGCAAAGGCAATGCTTGAGGCAAATCAATTTTTNTGGACGGGTTTTATTTGTCACCTTNTTGTAGAAAANGCTATTAAGGCGATAATTGCATCAAAAACCTGCGAAATTCCGCCAAGGCTTCACAAGCTAAGCCGATTGGCTGAAATCGGCGATATTTATGACGAATTGGACAAANACCAACAAGAGCTGTTAGATATTCTTACNCCTCTGCAAATAGAGGGCAGATACCCCGAATATAAAGAAAAGGTTAGCGCGAAGCTAACCAAATCATATTGNAGGCAATTATTAACCCACACGGAGGAATTTGTATGCTGGACAAAGCAACGGCTAGGGAGCTTGCCGCAAAATACGCAAGCAGAGTAAGAGAAGAATACGACCCAAAGCAGGTTATTCTTTTTGGCTCGTATATCAATGGCGAGCCGCACGAATACAGCGATATTGATATAGCCGTTATTTTTGAAAAAACTGGTGATGAGTTTTTTGATACATGGACACATTTAGTCAAGCTATGCCGAGGTGTAAGCCTTGATATAGAGCCGCATATGCTTGACGAAACCTGCAATCAAAGCGGGTTTTTAGACCATATACGAAAAACCGGCGAGGTAATATAGTTGTTTAAGCTGAAAACGGTGCTGTGATTGCGAGGATTTTTGTCGCAAGACGAGGAGCAAAAGCCGCCGCGTGCTAGAGGCACGCAAGGCTTTTTGCGACGAAGTATTGCGGCAAAAAGACCGCAAGCACAGTGCCGTTTTTAGCTTAAACAACTATAGCCCCTATTCGTCCACCATCTCAACACACCCCCCACAGCACTCCCTTGCACAAATACCGCACTTGATACATTTGTCATGGTCAAATATAATTCTGCCNTAGGGGCTGCCGCCGCAGGCGTATAAGTCGTTGTCGCTTTCGCCGCCGCAGCCGCCTGCACAATCACAGCCGCCGCTATAGTCCGCCGACATGGGAGTTAATCCCAGTGCCTCGCGTTCGTTGCAATTACAGCTCAAAGCCTTGTCCATAAGCGGCTCGTCAACCTCTATGTAGCTGACCGCCTTTACAGGACACATTTTTATTGCCATGCACACGTCCTTGCTTGCATAGCATCTTTTCATGTCTACTACAGGTTTCATTGTAATGCCTCCCTTTTTCGATTATAATTCTCCATACTTTTGTCGCCCTCGTTGTCAAGAAACAGACAAAAGGGCAGGCTGTCGGTTTCGCGGTGCTTTTTCACGCAAACACAGCATTTCTTGTGGTTCGGGCATGTCGTTTTCGGACAGGCACATTGCTTTACACTAGCGCAGCTCATGGTTCACCTCCTCGCAAACGCAGTTTTCATTAGGGCTTGTTACAATAGATAGGAATGTCTTGACCCGCTCCACGGCTGCCGAGTCTAGCGAATAATACGTCCATTTGCCGTCCTTTCGGCTACTCACCAATCCGCAATCGCAAAGCATTTTCATGTGGTGAGATAGCGTAGGCTGTGCTATTCCCAAGCCCTCCAAAATTTTGCAGGCACACAGCTCGCCGTATGAAAGCATATCCACAATCATTAGCCTATTTGTGTCTGCGAATGCCTTGAATAATAAGGCGTTTGGGTAGTATTTATTGTCCATTTTTCACCTCGTATTTGTAAATGTCTATGTGTAGTGTACAATACGTATAGGCAGTTGTCAATATGTTTTTGGGGGTAAGGTGATAATTGTAGGGGACGGATTTATCCGTCCCGAGGTACGCACGTTCGTCAATTCGGGGTGGGTACCGTCCATTAAGCAGGCAGTAAGGTGTTGTCTAAGTGATTTTCTTAGACAACACCGCACGCCGACCAACGCAGAGCGAGGTAGCCTCGGGACGGATAAATCCGTCCCCTACAAAATACAATGGTGTCTGCCGTGCCTCTCGCCCTCTGTGCCTCTGTGCCTCTGTGTGAAAATCTTTTAACTTAAATGAAGAAGCTCTACACTTTACCTACATTCATTATTTGTCAAAAAGATTTTCACACAGAGGCACAGAGGCACAGAGGGAGCGTGGCACAACAGAAATACGGAGGAATCGAGATGTCAAATATGTCAACCTTACCCAAACTAATCTACATCGCCGACGATGAAAAAAACATACGCCATCTAATAAAATCATTCCTAGAAAAAGAGGGCTACCAAGTAATAGCCTTTGAAAACGGCGACAAGCTATTTGAGGCGTTCGAGGCGAAGCCCTGCGATTTGGTTATTTTAGACATAATGATGCCAGGCAACAGCGGCTTGGTCGTATGTGCGAAGCTGCGCGCGATTTCAATCGTGCCAATCATTATGCTAACGGCGCGCGACACCGAGGAGGACTATATTTCGGGCATATCGCTAGGCAGTGACGACTATTTTACCAAGCCGTTTAGCCCTGTACAGCTCACCATGCGCGTAAAAGCCATGCTCCGCAGGGTGGATATGTCCGAGCCAGAAAAAAACGGCGTAAGCCCGCTAATCTACGCCGATATTAGCATTTGCCAAGACAAGCTAACCGCCCATTGTCACGAAAAAGAGCTTGGCCTAACGAATACCGAGTTTACGCTGTTTGTGTATTTGTTGGAAAACCGCGACAGGGCTGTTTCGCGCGAGGAATTGTTAAACAAAATTTGGGGCTACGACAACGCCGTGGAAACACGCGCCACCGATGCAACGGTAAAGCGTTTGCGGCAAAAGCTAACGCAGGCAGGCAGTGAGGTTTTGATTGAAACGGTGTGGGGGTATGGGTTTAGGATTGGGGCGAACCAACCATGAACAGCTTCACAAAAAAACTAGTCCTAACCTACACGGGAATCATCTTCATCGGCTTCCTTGTTGTTTATGTGCTGTTTAATGTAATGGTTAGGGCGTATATTCGTTCGGAAACGGAGCGGGAGTTTACCACGGCGAGGGAAATAGGCGAAAGCGGCGAATTTACTCGCGAGGACGTGAGGATTCGGGCGTTTCCCAACGAGGCTATGGAGGACTGGCATTTTCAGCCGACCGAAATGACAATAATGGAAGTGGACGGCAGTATTCTTTCCTTTTATGTGGCACAGCCAGGTCACCGCGTAAGGATTGCACACTCGCAGGTGACGGACGATACGCAGGTGTATTTGTCCATGTCCGCGCCGCGCCGCTCGTTCATAAACACGGACGTAATCATCATCGGTAGCTTGAACGAAATCGTCATGCCGCGCTTGCACGATTTGAACGAAGCCAAGCAGAACGAGGTCAAGTACGTTGCAGATTATTTTGTGACAAACCCCGAGCGGTTTACCGAGGGCAGTATGGTAATGCTCACGGACGAAGTCGGCGGCACGTTTTATTTGCGTTCGCTGGTGGATAGGCAGAGTATCGGCAGGTCGATTTTGCTGTATTCCGACGTTAGCCAGGTCATGGATTTTGTTACGCGAATGAATAGAATGTTGGGCGCACTGCTGATTGTTTCGGGCATAGCGGGCGTTATTACCTCGCTGATTATTTCCGCGCGGTTCAAAAACGCAATTGGCAGACTTTGCCACTATGCCGACACCATAGGGCAGGGCAATTTTTACGAAAACCCCGGCGTATTTAAGGACTTGGAATTTGTGCGGCTTTCCACAAGCATGAACGACATGTCAAACATGCTAAAGCTNTACGAGGACGACCAAAAAAAATTCTTCCAGAACGCNTCCCACGAAATGCGAACGCCGCTAATGTCCATAAAGGGCTACGCCGAGGGCATTTTGCAGGGCGTGTTCTGCAAGGACGAGGCGGCGCAAATTATTTTGCAGGAGGGGCAAAAAATGACCGAGCTGGTAAGCAGTCTTTTGTACCTTTCACGCCAAAACGAAATGCCCGAAATTATTTCACTGGTAGACATAAAGAATTTGGCGTATAATTGCCGCGAGCGGGTCTTGCCCATAGCCAAAAACCGCGATATAACAATAAGTATTTCCTCGCCTGAGGGCATAATAATAGAAACAGACGAGGAACGGCTGGAACGAGCCGTAATAAACATACTCGCCAACGCCATACGCCACGCCAAAAAAGAGGTGCATATAAATTGTACGCATGAAAACGGCGAATTGAAAATAGAAATAAAAGACGACGGCGACGGAATAAAGCCAAGCGAGCTACCCCACATTTTCAAGCGGTTTTACAAGGGCGAAAACGGCAACATCGGGCTTGGGCTTGCGATTAGTCAAGAGATAGTTAGAGGGCTTGGCGGCGGAATATCGGTGAGGAATGAGGGTGGGGCGGTGTTTTTGGTGGTTGTTCCTTGCTGAGGTCGCATTGGTTGTAGATTTATGGAATGCGGATTTGGCGGATTGGCTCGTGGGAAAATCTGCGTTAATTTGTAGGGTTTTTGCATGGTCTTTGTAGGGGACGGATTTATCCGTCCCGAGGTTTGCACGTTCGTCAATTTGGGGTGGGTACCGTCCATTAACACAGAGCGAGGTTGCCTCGGGACGGATAAATCCGTCCCCTACGAGTAGCCAAGCCTACGTCTTAGCCTGTTGGCATTGAATTATGGAATGTGGATTCGTTCGTATTTCTGCTGTGCCTCCCGCCCTCTGTGCCTCTGTGCCTCTGTGTGAAAATCTTTTTGACAAATAAAAAACTTAGGTAGAATGTAAAGCCTCGTTCTTTAGTTTAAAAGATTTTTCACACAGAGGCACAGAGGCACAGAGGGAGCGAGGCACAGCAGAAGCATGAACGAATCCGCGAGAATCCGTAAAATCCGCGTTCCATGCCTTTAAAAAATCCGCGTTCCATAATAAAACACCATAGGAGGAGAAAAAAACCCCATGAATATAATAACGCTACTACTAAAAGGAATGGCAATCGGCGGCTCTAACGTAATGCCTGGGATAAGCGGCGCGACTGTCGCGGTAATTCTTAGGGTATACGATGTAATGATTAAAGCCGTAAACAATTTATTTAAGGACATGAAAGGCTCGCTAAGGGTATTGATTCCTATAGGGCTTGGCATGGTGCTGGGGATTTTTGCAATCGGCGAGGTGGCAAAGTTTTTGCTCGAACGGTTTTCGTTGCAGACTGGCGGACTTATGGCAGGGCTTATGGCAGGTAGCTTGCCGTTTATTTATACGCAGGCTGTAGCGGGTATAAAAGGGGCGTTGCCCCATTCCCCCGATTCGCCAGTTGATGCTTTGCGTGAAACGCAAAACATCAACGAGCCGTCAAGAAGCCCATACAAATACTACGCCCTAGCCGCCATAGGCACATTCACGGTGATTTTCCTCTCCCTAATTTCCCCAGATACCTCTGTAGAAGCCGCGTCTGCCACGGCAAGCGCGGGGCTGGCGGTGCATTTGTTTATCGGCGGCGTTTTTGCGGCGGCGGCTATGGTTATACCTGGCATAAGCGGCGCAATGGTGCTTATATTGCTTGGCTTGTACCCGATTGCGCTTAGCACGATTACTGCTATACGCGAATTTTTAATGTCGCCGTCAGATTTTCAGCTGCTTGGGGAAATTATTTTTATTGTCGCGCCGCTTGGCTTGGGAATAGTGGCAGGAATTTTGCTCGGCACAAAGCTAATCGCCATGCTTTTGGAAAAATTTTGCAGTGAGACCTATTTTGTTATTTTTGGGCTTATTCTCGGTACGGTGTTTGTTGTTTTCAATAATGCGGAAACCTACCAAAGCCATGATACGATTACGCCGTTGCTGATTGCTTCTACATGTGTAGTATTTGTTTTAGGTGTATGTACATCACTAAAACTGTCGAAAAAGCCGTAGGCTTATGTATCTAATCCTAGGCTAATCATAACTGCGCGATTTACGCGCCGCATATGCGAATCGTCTATGCGGCAAATTTTTTCGCGTAGTCTTTTTTTGTCTATGGTGCGGATTTGTTCCAGCAAAATGACAGAATCCTTCACTAGCGTGGATTGCTCGGAATCTATTTCTATGTGCGTAGGCAGCTTTGCCTTGTTTATTTGCGAAGTAATCGCCGCACAAATAACAGTCGGGCTGTACTTGTTGCCGACATCATTTTGTAGAATTAGCACAGGGCGTACTCCGCCTTGTTCCGAACCGACTACAGGGCTAAGGTCTGCGTAAAATATTTCGCCTCTCCATACTTGCATTTTTTACCACCTCACTTTGAATATTGCCAATCTTACGTTGATATATACGTTCGCGGAACTCTTTTTCCTATACCGCACAAAATGTCGTAGCTTATAGTGCCTACGGCTTCGGCTAGGGCTTCGGCGTTGGTGTCGAGCAGTGCGACCGTGTCGCCTGCCTTTACGTCTGGAATGTCCGTAACGTCTACCATAAACTGGTCCATACATATTGTGCCTGCAATGGGCGCGGTTTTGCCGTTTATTTGCACTGTGCCGCGGCGGGAAAGCCTACGCGGAAAGCCGTCCGCATAGCCCACGGGAACGACGGCGATTTTGCTCGGCCGCTGTGTTTTGTAGATGTGGCCGTAGCTTACGCCCACGTCCTGCGGAAGCTGTTTAACCATGCTTACCTGCGACATGAATTTCATCACGGGCTTTAAGCCAAGCGGCTTGCAGACCTCGCTCATTTCGGCGGACGGCGCGTAGCCGTACAATAAAATGCCTAGCCGCACAGTATCCAGCAACGGCACGTCCTGCCCGCGCAGTCTTTGTGTCAACGCGCCCGAGTTTGCCCAGTGCTTTTCGGCAACACGAAGCCCGCGGCGTTCCAGCTCGTTTACAAGCCACATAAAGCGCGCTTGCTGTTCGTGCATGAAGCCATTTTCCAGCGCGTCAGACGTAGCAAAATGCGTATAAATTCCCGCAATCGACAGATGGGGTTCTTCGGCAATTTCCAGTATAGCTTGTATGCTTTTTTCATGGGGCAAAAAGCCCAGGCGGCTCATTCCAGTATCAATCTTGATATGTACTGCCGCCCTTTTGCCATGCGCGGCGGCATAGGAAGCTAATATCTTCGCGCCCTCCGACGAAAATATTGTTTGCTTTAAATTATTTTCCAACACATAGGGTAACAAAGGCTCGGGAGTAAAGCCCATAATAAGAATAGGCGCAGTTATGCCGCTTTCGCGCAGGGCTACGCCCTCCTCGCAAATGGCTACGCCAAGCGATTGCACATGCGGCAATAGCGTATTAGCCACAGCTACAGCTCCGTGACCGTAGCCGTCTGCTTTTACTATGCCCATGATGGAGGTGTGGCTTGGGGTATGTTTTTTTAGGGCTGTTACATTGTGTGACAGGTGGGACAGGTTTATTTCCGCCCACGCTCTTTGGTATTTCATGGTTCACCTACTTATACTAAACCTACGGCAGGTCTACCGAAAACAAAGCCTCGTGCAGTTCTACGTTTTTCTCGAACACATGATATGTAACAATAATCCGCTCTGCACCGTCGCGGTCAAAAATGACCATTTTCACGGGGCTGAGGGTTTCGTTGTCCACAAACAGCCGTGAAGTAGCGAGGTATGGGTGTTCGCCAGAGATGTTTGCCTCCAGGACGGTACACACGCCCTCACTCATATCAGACACACTAACAGAAATTTCATCACTTTGCAAATAGTTTTTTATAAAACTTGTGAGAAAAATTTCCGAGCGCTCGGCGGTTTCCTTTACAAGCAGGTTTATTCTGCCATTTACGCGGCTATTAAACTGGCAAATCTGCGTATTATCCGAGGTGGTAACGCTGCCCGCCACATGCTCGGGCGCGGTTACTTCCACGCGATATTCGCCCGTAATCCTTGCGTGCTGTATCGTTTCGTACGTGTTTGTCCCCTTGTTCGAGCGGTATTCCACCGTGGCGATAGCGCGATAATTTTCCAGCTCCGTCAACATTCGCTGTACCTTTTCAAACGCGCTTAGCTCCTGCGGGGCTGTGGGCGGGCGTAGGTCTTGGGTGGTGCAGGCGGAGAGNGCTAGGAGGAGGGTGAGGAGGAGAGTGAGCAGGGGTTTTTTGTGTTTTTTTTGCATAAAAAAATTCCTTTCGTTGTGGGGTTTGGGTATTAGGCAAGTGCCTTATACATTTATACGAAAGGAATTTGAGGTTTAGACTAGGGGGAGTGGTAAAAGTTGCAATATATATGAGAGTGTGAGTACCCAATCAATAAACACCCATTTGTTACCAGCTAAATGCAGTATTAAGTAATTCACAGGCATAATTGATATGTTGCATAGCTGTGGAGAACACGAGGTAGTAAATTAAACTCTTTTTGACATAATAAACAATCATCTGTACTTTTTTTGTTCTCAAAAATGATTCCACTTTAAGAAAACATTTACATACTTTCATTCTTAAAAAAGTAATTTTTCTTTTGCTCTTTCGTGCAGTTTTTTCTTGAATCTGCCTTTTTTTCCATTTCATTTTAAATCAACCTCCTTAGAATAAATAAAACATGAACGTCCTCTGTTCCATTATATTCCCTATGAGGTTAGTTTATGCCCTCGGAGGTGAATTTATACCTAATTAAGACAATTAGATATAAAATAACTTTTAAAGATTATTCTTCACTACTCTTTTATAATACTCCATATTTCATTAACGGTTTTATTTAACTTGTTAGATATTTTAATTGCGGTTTCTAGTGGTGGCTGTTGTGCCGATTTTTCATAACGATTTATTTGCATTTCTGTCACTTCTAAGAAAGCGGCAAAATCCTTTTTACTCATAAAATGCTCGCCCATTCTTATTTTCGTCAGTATGTTTTTGAGCATCGTTCCCCCTCCACGAGAAAACTAAAATATTGAATATCCAGTATATGCCTTATTATATCTATTGATACAAAAATTTCAAAAAAAAATTCTTTTATAATAAGACTTTAATTGATGAATAATATTTGTATATTTGGTTATAATAATAGATTCGACTTTATGCGATAATGAAATATGCTAAGCCTTGTCGTAAAGTTTTTATGTTAGTTTCTTTCACTTTTTCCGCTCAAAAACACCCCTTTATACTCAATAAATTTGTCAAGTGCGTGGGAAGCCTCAATTCCTAACCAACTCAACCCCGCCCCGAATAGCCTCAACAATATCAAAAATACTCTCGGCGCGTTTTTTCAGCACGATGCCAGAGGGCGCGTGCGAGGACACGCTATGTGCGTCACTGCCTGCCATTTGCGGCAGGTTGTGTTTTTTTGCGTATTTTAGGGCTTTTTTGTTTACGTCGGGCGGCATGGCGGCGTTGTGTACCTCGATTGCGTCGATGTATTCTGGCTCGGCGGGCGATGGGTCGGCTATCCACCACGCGGTTCTAAAGGGGTGCGCTTGTGCAAGGAACGCGCCTTTTTCGCGTACGGCGGCGGAAAATTCCTTGAAGCCTAGCTTGTCAAAATCTGGGTGGTTGGTGAGTTGTTCCAGCGTTATGCCGTAAACAAGAAAATCTGTGCCTTGGTAGCTGTATTCCAGCCCAAAAAACACGTCAAGTCCGCATTTATCGCCCTCGATTTTGGCGCGATTGTAGCCCGACGCGTAAAATTCGATTTTCTTTTCCCAAGAAAAATGCTGCGGGCAGTTGGTGTTTCCGTTGATAAAATGGTCGGTGACTACAATGCCCGTAAAGCCCTGCTCCTTGTAATAACGTACCATTTCCTCGGGCGAAGAAACAGCGCACGCGCTTACAGGGTGCGTGTGCATGTGGGTTTCATATAAGAATTTCATTCGCTTACTTCCTTTTTTTTCGATTTTTCAAACCACAACCTCCACGCTCAACGGCGTTACCCCCACCAACTCCACACTACGCCCATCAGGCTGCCCAAACCCAACATGCAAAACATGACCACCCTCCAAGGTATAAAAATCGCCCTTCCAGTCACGTCTGCTAAAGGTATCTGTCGCAAGCTCAATAGTCAGCTTTTTAGACTTATTCGTGGCGAGCTGTACTGGTGCAATGCCCACGAGCCTGTATTTTTCCTTTTGGTTAGGCGATTGTACATACACCTGTACTACCTCTCGTCCCGCTTTTTTGCCTATGTTTTTTACTTTTACGGAAACGCTCCTGCTGTCCGCCGATACTTCCAAGTCCTCTACCGAAAATTTCGTATACGAAAGCCCAAAGCCAAAGGGATACAGCGTTTCGCCTTGGTAGTAGCGGTAGGTGCGGTTGTCCATGGAATAGTTCCAAAACGGCGGCAAATCGTCTGTGGAGCGGTAGAAGGTGATGGGTAGCTTGCCCGACGGGTTTACCTTGCCTGCGATAATTTCCGCAATCGCCTGACCGCCCAGCGCGCCTGGATAAAACGCCTGGATTATGCCGTTGCAATGCGTGTCCGCGTAGCTTATTGCCATGGCCGAGCCTGTAATCATTACAAGAATTACGGGCTTGCCTGCGGCGGCTTCCGTTACCCTTTCCAATAAATACTGCTGGCGGCCAGTCAGATTCAGGTCGATTTTGTCGCCGCTGGCGAACTCGTTGCCTGTGTCGCCCTCCTCGCCCTCGATGTCCGCGTCAAGCCCAAGCACAAGCACGACCGCGTCACTTTCCTTGGCGGCGATTACCGCCTCGGAAACGCGGTTGTCGTCCTTGGCGAGTACAGAGGTTTTTGGGCGGAATAGGTGACAGCCCTCGGAGAACAAGACCTGCGTTTTCGTTTTTTCGGCGATTGCGCGTATGCCTTCGAGAACGGTGACATAACGCGTGGCTGTGCCGTTGTAGTTGCCCTCTAGGGCGCGGCGGCTGTCGGCGTTCGGCCCGATTACGGCGATTTTTTTCAACGCCTTGAAGTCAAGCGGCAACGCGCCGTCATTTTTTAGCAATATAGGCGAACGGCGAGTGATTTCTAGGTTAAGCTCGTTGTGTTCGTCACAATCTACTACTTCATATGGAATTTTTGTGTATTTTTTGTTTTCCTTGCCGCCCAAAAGCCCTAGCTTCATGCGAGAAACAAGCAAGCGTTCGACAGCGGTGTCTATGGCTTCCTCCGACAGCTTGCCAGAATTTACCGCTTCCGCCGCCATAATCATTACATCGCCGCAACAAAGGTCACAGCCCTTTTGTACTGCCATTGCCACGGAATCCGCTGGCGTTGCGGTTACATAGTGGTGCTTGTGAAAGTCCTCGATTGCCCAGCAATCGGAAACAACATGGCCGTCAAATTTCCATTTTCCCCTGAGAATGTCTACAAGAAGTAGCTGCGAACCGCAGCACGGCTCGCCCAAAAAGCGGTTGTACGCGCCCATGACAGACTCCACGCCAGCGTTTACCGCCGCCTCAAACTGCGGAAGATACGTATTCCAGAGGTCGTACGAGTCGCAAATCGCATCAAAGCTGTGGCGGTCTTTCTCGGGGCCGCTGTGTACCGCAAAATGCTTGGCACAAGCTATCGCTTTAAGCGTTTTTTTGTCGTCCCCTTGTATGCCCTGTATGAACGCCACGCCAAGCTCCGCAGTCAAATACGGGTCCTCGCCGTAGGTTTCGTGGCCGCGCCCCCACCGAGGGTCACGGAAAATATTTATATTCGGCGACCAAAACGAAAGCCCCTTGTAAATATCGCGGTCGTCCTCTTTCACAAAGGCGTGATACTTAGCCCGCCCCTCCGTGGAAATGCAATCCGCGACAGCCTTCAACAGCTCCTTGTCGAACGTAGCCGCCATCGCAATTGCTTGCGGAAACATGGTGCTTACGCCCGCGCGAGCTACGCCGTGCAACGCCTCGCTCCACCAGTTGTAGGCAGGTATGCCTAGCCGTTCTATTTCCGCGGCGTAGTGCAGTAGCTGTGATACCTTTTCTGATAGATTCATTTGTGAAATTAGTTCCTTGGATTTTTGTTTGTAGTCCATGGTGAGTTCCTCCTTATTATTCCGTTTCGTCAATCGCATGAATGGATTGCTCTTGTTGATTAAATAGTAGCTTCCGCTTGTTTGGGATTAGTTCAAACCTGCAAATATTGTTTTCATAGTCTAAATTCCAGTTGAAAAACTGCATGGAATCTGTTCCCATTAAAAACTTGAAAGGAACGCTAAGGCTAGTTAGCACAGGCCAATTGTAGCCGACCCAATCGCCTATCCGTATTTCGGGCAAAATTACTCTGTAGCAATCGTCCACAACAAGCCCAGAGGCTACAGTCGGGCGTTCGTTGCCCACAAGCCGTTTTCCTGCTTTTATCCACGTCTTGTCATAGCCAAGCTCCGCAAGGCG
>JGI24701J34945_10001367_pt1 | contig 12430 bp, 10 predicted proteins | sample TergutTh196P3_FD_34945 | JGI IMG/M metagenome (IMG submission 34945)
TTGCACTGGCTATCCATAGCCCATGCCCATGCCGCCGAAATTCGTCTTTATGATCGCTTGTTCAAGACTACCGCCCCCGGCGCAGAAAGCGGAGATTTTCTTGCCGATCTGAATCCCGATTCCTGCCGGACGCTTAACACATGGCTTGAGCCTTCCCTGAAAGACGCCCGTCCTGAAGAACGCTTCCAGTTCGAGCGACATGGTTATTTTGTCGTGGATTCCGACTCCCGCCCCAACGCTCCGGTATTCAACCGCGCCGTGTCGCTCAGGGATTCATGGGGGAAGTCTGGATGATTCAGGCATGAATTGCGGGGTCGGAAAGACTTGCGGTTAAGCCGGAAATACTTAAAGTGATGCTTTAAGTTTATGTTATATCTTGTTGATTTTTATGGATTTTATGCTCATGATTTATCTAAACGAAAAGCTGTCCTGACAGCATTTACAAGTTAGGCTATACTGCCATTTTATGATATTGGTGGTTAGGTCATGCTCTCATCACCTCGTTCCTTCGCCCAAATCGATGTTTTCACCGCCCAGTCAGGCATGGGTAATCCGGTTGCCGTGGTGCTCGATAGCGCCGATCTGGATGACGTTACCATGCAACGCTTTGCGCGCTGGACTAACCTGTCGGAAACCACTTTCGTGCTACCGCCCACCGATCCGCGCGCCGACTATCGGTTGCGTATCTTCACGCCCGACAGCGAGATACCGTTTGCCGGTCATCCCACGCTCGGCTCGTGTCATGCTTGGCTGGCGGCTGGCGGCACGCCGAAGTCACTCGGACGCATCGTGCAGCAGTGCGCCAAGGGATTGATTGATATTCGGAAGGATGGCAAACGGCTGGCCTTTGCCGCACCGCCCTGCCAGCACAGCGAACCTTTACCCGCCGTGCTGACACAGGTAGCCCAAGCCATCGGCGTAAACGCCGCACAAGTGTTGCGTGCGCTGGTGCTCGACAACGGCCCTGTCTTCATAACGCTGCAACTGGACAGTGCCAGCACTGTGCTAGCGCTGGAACCCGACTACGCGCAGTTGACTCGGCTGAGGCAAAATGTGGGTGTGGTTGGACGGTATTCATACGGACAAACCCGGTTGCCGCCTGCCCAATCGAACCGCGCGGCGGACGCTGGCGAGCCGCTGGTCGAGGTGCGCGCCTTTGCCCCGTTGATGGGCATCAACGAAGACCCGATCACCGGCAGCCTGAATGCCAGCCTGGCGCAATGGCTGATTGAGTCTGGCGAACTGCCCGACCGCTACGTTGCCGCTCAAGGCTCCGCGCTAGGCCGCGCGGGGCGGGTACACGTCGAGCGTGACGCGCAGGGTCAAGTGTGGGTTGGCGGCAATAGCGTGACCGTGATACGCGGCGAGGCGATGTTATGACGATGCCAGCGCGGTAGGCTGGAGTGAGCCAAAGGCAAACCCCTACGTTGTAGTGGGTATAACGCAAACCGCGACGACCACCTTTGAATACGCCGCGAGTCTCCCCTCTCCCACTCGCGGCGCAGTCATTCTTTCGCACAGACTCCAACCCACCCGTCATTCCCGCGAAGGCGGGAATCCAGTACGGCGTTGAAAGTCACGACAACTTTCCAGAACAGGACAGGAGCGGCATTCCCCAAACACCAACGGAGCGGAAAGGCTGCTCTGGATTCCCGCCTTCGCGGGAATGACGAGTGATTGAGCGTGGGAGAGATGAGCCAAGCCCCTAACCGTCACTTCGCCGAAATTCGCCTTTACGAAGTCCGGCTGATTCTGTCATGAATGGCAGGGTCGGCAAGGCGAGTTCTTCGGATCGAAAACCTAAAGCAATACTTTAGATTTATCGTATATCTCATTGATTTTCATGGGTTTTGTGCTCATGATTTGTCTAAACGAAAAGCTGCTCTGACAGCATTTACAAGTTAGATTATACTGTCCTCAAGACAATTTGTCTATACTTATGTAGCAGTCATATGCCAGACTTCCTCACCTCAATCATTGATGAGCTTGCCAACCCAAAATCAGCCAATTTCTGGGCTGTTTGGCTATTTGCAATCGGTGGCATTTTCTCGTTCATTAAATGGCTAGGCAATTCCCGTGCAGCCAAAATAGAGCGAATCCTTACCTTTGCTTTAGTTGATGATTATGAAACCTGGGTGAAAGCACGTAGCAAATCTCAGCAATTTGATATTGATACTCTGGGCGAATGGCTTTCTAGTGGGAAAATAGCGTTGCTTGGACATGACTACTCAGTGTTCAAAAATTTCATGAAGCGTATGCAAAAAAATGGGAGAGCAATCAGTATCCCTGATGAGGATTGGTTCTTGGCAAGTTCCGAACAATACAAGTCAGCTCCAAAATGGAGTAGAGTAGAGTGGTGATTAGCTGCTACAATTCAATCAACCAACATCATACGGAGTCACGATGGCAAAGTTTCTGAACACAAGCGCGACGAATTACTTCCTTGAAGAACTAATCAAGAGCGCCAAGGATAGGCTCATCCTCATCAGTCCATTTCTTCGCCTTAATGACAGAATCAAGGAACTCCTTGAAGACAAGAACCGCCTCAAGATTGATGTGCGCGTCGTTTATGGCAAGAGCGAGCTACAGCCCGAAGAAATCAACTGGTTGAAAGAGCTTACCTTTCTCAGGACGAGTTTCTGCAAGAATCTCCACGCAAAATGTTACATGAACGAAGAGCTTTGCATCATCACGAGCCTGAACCTCTACGAGTTCAGCCAAGTGAACAATAATGAAATGGGGGTTCTCATTCGCCGCTCGGAAGACCATGAGCTTTACAAAGAATCTTACGAAGAAGCGCAACGCATTATTCGCGTCAGCGATGAAATCCGCATTTCCGTGGAAACCGTCGAGAAGGAAGCTGAGTCCTCCGTCGAAGGGGAAGACTTAGCGCCCGACAAACTGACCACATCAAAATTAGCCCAGAAGCTCGGGGTCAAGACCAATGAACTGATTGAACGACTGGTGAAGTTTGGCTATCTTGAAGCAAGGGATGGCAAGAACTACATTACTGCCAAAGGAAAAGAAGCTGGCGGTGAATTTCGCACGAGTCCAAAGTTTGGCCCGTACTTCTTGTGGCCTGCGAATTTTCGGCCATGAAGGCTAACCCATTGCGCCTAAGCGGATGGCCTGCGGTCGCCGCTTACCTTCCATGTTAACCTGTCGGGAAATTTTATGCCGTTCACCCCAATTCATCTCGGCCCGGGTTTAGTCTGCAAGGCAATTGGGGGCAGGCATTTCAGCTTTATGGTATTTGGCGGAGCGCAAGTATTAATGGACATCGAGCCGCTTATTGGCATTCTGCGCGGCTGGGATGTCTTGCATGGTTACACGCATACCGTCCTTGGCACGCTGGTCATTGGCGCTATCGCGGGCTTCATTGGCAAACCTGTCAGTTCTTTTGTCCTCAAACGACTGCAAATCCCGCATTATCAGTTCACATGGTCGGCGTCTTTTCTTGGCGCTTTTATCGGCACGTTTTCCCACGTCCTGCTTGATGCAATCATGCACTGGGATATGTCGCCTTGGCGGCCAATCACCTCTGGCAATAAATTGCTTGGCGTCATTTCAATGGATGCGCTTCATTTGTCGTGCATAATTGCGGCAGTAATTGGCGCTATTGTCTGCATCATCCGTTTCAAGACACGAGGCAGGGTATAATCCTGCGCTCAAGCGGATGGTCTTCGCCGCTGCTTACCTTGTACATCAGGCCGCAACATGCCCTTTCTTCGATTCGTCATTACCAAGGTAAACCCGGACTCTGAAGTTGAGGATGGACTCTTCAATACAGCATATGCTTTGCGAAAAGCGTCCATGCCGGAACAAGTCCGCCTTGAACTGGAAGAGCATCTGACTTGGTTCAACAAGAATCTGGCAGTCCCGCGCCGCTTCAATCGTTCAAAATCCAAAGGCTACTTCCATAGGCGCAAAACAAAGGGGATTTCGTGGTTTCGTGATACTGCTGTGGATCACGTCGCGCGAATGCATCGTCTAAAGCGCATAGTGGAGTCGAATGGTTATCATGTCTCAATCATCAGGGAAGATCGCGTGGGTTACATCGTGTATGAAGACGAATATCAGGTGGTGGCAGAGCCGTTCGCGGACACCAAAACCAGCTCGTGAATGTGTTATGCTTCAGGCATTCAGTTTGGCTTTGCGCTTACGTGGATGGCCTTCGGCTCACCTTAAGCGTTAAGTATGCGCTGAAACTTTCCTAACAATTCGTTCAACTCGGACGTGCTAAAATGCGCCGGTTAATTTTTACATTTGGCTTCATAATGCCGCACTCCGAATGCAAATTGAGAAGAGGAAACTTGCCAAGGGCTTGAGCTACCCGCTCCGAGCCTCCGTATTGGAGGCAGCCCTGTCCGCTTTCACCATTGACGCACATCTTATTCAAGGCGGCGGGAGGCGCAATGTACTATTTGAGTGTTTCTTCTGGCCTCACAATCCCAATGTGTCCCACGAGCGCCTGTACATTCGCACAACCGCTGTTCCGGTAGCCAACGCACATGAAGCCCGCACATTCATCGAAAACTCAGTTATCCCTGAATTGTCCACTTGGGTTCAAGGCATCCTGGCGTTAGCGCCAAACTCAACTGTTCGCCGCGAGGAACAATACTTTGAGCGTTCTCTTGCAAGATATGCGATCAGTCAAAAATAGTTAAGGTAACACTTTAAGTTTATATTATATCTTATTGATTTTCATATGATTTATGCTCATTACAACTTCAGTCATGGCGTATTTGCCCAATGTGCGCGGATAAAAGGCAAACATTACAACCTGTTTCCTGATTCCGAACATTGACCGATAATGCGCCTTTTTCCTGCGTACTGGTGACTGGTATGTCCTCTCTTTTCCATAATGTTCCCGCGTTTCTGCAAAATCCTGCCACTGGCGCGCTGCGCGCGCTTGCCATTGATGCTATCCAAAAGGCCAACTCCGGGCATCCCGGCGCGCCGCTCGGCATGGCGGAAATCGCCGAAGTCCTCTGGCGGCGCAATCTGAAACACAATCCCGCCAATCCCGATTGGCCGGATCGCGACCGCTTCGTCCTCTCCAACGGACACGGCTCCATGCTCATCTACGCCCTGCTCCACCTCACGGGCTACGATCTCACGATCCACGATCTCAAAGATTTCCGCCAGTTCAACTCCAAAACCGCCGGACACCCGGAGACAGGCCACACGCCCGGCGTGGAAACCACTACCGGCCCGCTGGGACAAGGCATAGCCAACGCCGTCGGCTTCGCGCTCGCGGAAAAACTGCTTGCCGCCGAATTCAACCGCCCCGGCCACACCATCGTCGACCATTCCACCTACGCCTTCGCGGGCGACGGTTGCCTGATGGAAGGCGTCTCCCACGAAGCCTGCTCCCTCGCGGGCACACTCGGCCTTGGCAAGCTGATCGTCTTTTATGACGACAATGGAATATCCATTGACGGCCATGTTGAAGGCTGGTTTACCGACGACACCCCCAAACGCTTTGAATCCTACGGCTGGCAAGTTATCCCGGATGTTTCCGGTCACGACTCCCAGGCAATCGAGGCCGCCCTTGCAAGAGCGCGGGCGGACACCCAAAAGCCCTCGCTCATCTGCTGCAAGACCGTCATTGGCATGGGTTCCCCCAACAAGGCGGGGAGCCACGATTGCCACGGCGCACCGTTGGGCGCGGATGAAGTCGCCGCCACGCGAGAGGCCATTGGTTGGCCGCATCCTCCGTTTGAAATTCCCGCCGACGTCTACGCCGCCTGGGATGCCCGGCAAAAAGGAAAATCGCTCGAAGCCGACTGGCAACAGCGGTTCGATGCTTATCGCGCCGCCTTTCCTGAGCTTGCCGCCGAATTCGAGCGTCGTGTCATCCGTCGGGAGCTTCCGGCCGACTGGCCTCGAATTGCGGCGCAGGTTATCGCCGCCTTCGGGGAAAAAGCGGACAACATCGCCACCCGCAAGGCCAGTCAGAACGCGATTGCCGCCCTGCTTCCCTGCCTGCCGGAACTCTTCGGCGGCTCCGCCGACCTTGCTGGTTCCAACCTTACTTTCGTGCAGGGAAGCCGGGGCGTAACGGCTCTTGAGGGCGGCAACTACTGTTACTACGGGGTGCGCGAATTCGGCATGACCGCCATTGCCAACGGGCTGGCGCTCCACGGCGGCCTGATTCCCTATACTGCTACTTTCCTCGTTTTCTCCGACTATGCCCGAAACGCCATCCGCATGGCCGCGCTCACGCGTCAGCGGCAGATTTTGGTCTACACCCACGACTCCATAGGTCTGGGCGAAGACGGCCCCACGCATCAACCCGTCGAGCACATCCCCAGCCTGCGCCTGATTCCCAACCTCGATGTCTGGCGACCATGCGACGCTGTGGAGACGGCGGTAGCGTGGATTGCCGGTATCGAACGCATGGACGGCCCCACCCTGCTTGCCCTCTCCCGCCAGAATCTACCCACCGTCACCAGCGACATTGGCGCGGAGAATATCAGAAAAGGCGGTTACATCCTTGCTGATGCCGACGTTGGAACCCCCCAGGTTGTACTCATCGCCACCGGCTCCGAAGTCAAACTGGCGCTCGATGCCAAAACCGTGCTGGAAAAGGACGGCATCCCCACCCGCGTCGTCTCCATGCCCTCCACCAACGTCTTCGACCGCCAAAGTCTGGAATACCGGCTCGGAGTCCTCGGCCAGCATACCCGCCGCATTGCCATTGAAGCCGCGCATGGTGATTTTTGGCGCAAGTATGTCGGGCTGAATGGCGGGGTCGTCAGCATTGATACCTTTGGCGCGTCAGCCCCGGCCGGGGAATTGTTTGAGCATTTCGGGTTCACCGTTCAGCGTGTGGTGGATGTGGTGAAGGATGTAATAGGCACACAACCGTAACCCAAAGCAATAAATATGATGCTAAAATGAAACAACCCGGCAGGTTTCCCTGCCGGGTTGCTGGATACGAATTGCGTTGAAAACGCAATTCTTATTGTAGCAACGGCTCTCACCCCGGTTAGCCACAATACCGGGAGTGTAAAGGAGAAAAACATGTCTGACAAGTCTACTGAACAACTTACTTTTGGCTTCGACATCGGCATTGCTTCGGTCGGCTGGTGCGTGCTTGGCGAAAAACACATCGTTGATCTCGGTGTGCGTTGTTTTGACAAGGCGGAAAACGCCAAGGATGGCGAGTCGCTCAACCTCGCCCGCCGTAGCGCCCGCCTCATGCGTCGGCGTCTGCGTCGCCGCGCATGGCGATTGGTCAAACTGACGCGACTGTTGAAGCGCGAAGGGCTAATCAACAGCATTTAATCAATACGCCAGCCTGCCACGGAGTCACCCTGGCAACTTCGTGTGGACGGGCTGGAGCGAAAACTCGCCCCGGAAGAATGGGCGCGCGTTCTTTACCACCTCTGCAAGCATCGTGGTTTTCACTGGATCAGTCGCGCGGAAGAGAAAAATGCAGAGGCAGACAGCAAGGGAGAAGGCGGCAAGGTCAAGAAAGGACTCTCGGATACCAAGCGGCGCATGAATGAAAAAAGCTACCGAAGCGCGGCTGAAATGGTGTTGAAGGAATTTCCAGAAGCGCAGCGCAACAAGCAGGGCGAGTACGCCAAGGCGCTCTCCCGCCTGCTGCTCGCTGAAGAACTTGCCTTGCTGTTTGAGCGGCAACGTGAATTGGGTAATCTTCATGCAACGCCCGAACTTGAGATGCGTATTGCCGGGTGCGGCGATCGCAAAAGCGGTCTGTTCTGGGAACAGAAGCCGCCCCTGACCGGGGAAGGGCTTCTGAAAATGCTGGGACGCTGTACGTTCGAGAAAACCGAATATCGCGCCCCCAAAGCCAGTTTTACTGCCGAGCGCCATGTCTGGCTGACCCGCCTCAACAATCTGCGGATAGTCGTCGCAGGAAATGTTCGTCCGCTCAATGAAGCCGAACGCCGCATTGCCCTGCCCCTACCCTATCAGCAGGCCAGCGACCTCACCTACAAGCAACTGAAAAACGCCCTGGTCAAAGCCGGTTTGCTACCCGAAAACGTCAAATTTTCCGGGTTGGATTATCCAACGCAGCAAGCCGAAGATAAAGTCAAAGACCCTGAATCCGAACGGCTGGTCAAACTTCCTGCCTGGCAGGCGCTACGCAAAACCCTCAAGGAAAAAGGGCTTGAAACCGAATGGAGAGGCATCGCCGGAGCCGCAACCGGAGGGCAACCAGAACTGCTAGACAGAATCGCCTGGACGCTCAGCGTATTCAAGGACGGTGATGAGATCGAACAAGAGTTACGCAAACTCTCCCTGCCAGGCGGAGAAAAAATGGTTGATGCACTCAGCGAACTCAGCTTCGATAAATTTCACAACCTGTCTCTCAAGGCGCTTGGCAAAATCGTTCCTCACATGGAAGTCGGGCTGCGCTATGACGAGGCATGTGCAAAAGCCGGTTATCACCACAGTCAACTATCCAAGACAGGAGACGGTCAGCATAAATACCTGCCGCCTTTTTACTCCGGGCGAGATAAAGGCGGCCGCATGGTATTTGATGAGGAAAAGGATATTCCGCGTAATCCGGTTGTACTCCGTTCACTCAATCAGGCGCGCAAGGTGCTGAATGCGCTGGTAAGTCGTTATGGCTCGCCTTCCGTCGTGCATATTGAAATGGCGCGTGACTTATCACGCCCAATGGATGAACGAAACAAAATCAAAAAAGCTCAGGAAGAATTTCGTGACAAGAATGAAAAAGCCAAAGCAGATTTTGAGGCAAAATTCAATATGCCCGCAAAAAACCGGGAAGTTGAAAAATACCTGCTTTATAGCGAACAACATGGTAAGTGCGCCTACTCGCTGAAACCGCTCGATCTTGACCGGGTATTGCATGACCAGGGTTATGCCGAAGTCGACCATGCCCTTCCCTGGTCGCGCAGTTACGACGATAGCAAAAATAACAAGGTTTTGGCGCTTACCAGCGAGAATCGCAACAAGGGCAATCGTACGCCTTATGAATATCTGACTTCGTTTGCAGGAGGCGAAAATGGGGAACGCTGGCGCAACTTCGCAGCCTTCGTTGAAGGCAACAAGTCTTACCGGCTTGCCAAACGTAGCCGCTTGTTACGCAAGCATTTCGGCAAGGAAGAGTCCGAAGGATTCAAGGAGCGCAACCTCAACGATACGCGCTACATCTGCAAATTTTTCAAGAATTATGTTGAGTGTTATCTGAAACTGGCCGAGGGTGGCGACAGCAAGCGTTGCGTCGTACTTAGCGGACAACTCACGGCATTCCTGCGTGCCCGCTGGGGATTGCACAAAGTACGTAGCGACAATGATCGCCATCACGCGCTTGATGCTGTAGTTGTTGCCGCATGTAGCCACTCTCTCGTCAAACGTCTGTCTGACTATTCCAGGCGCAAGGAACTGGAGCAGGCCGGAAATGTTATTGACATGGAAACAGGAGAAATTCGTGACCCGGAATTGTTGTCAAAACTGGAACGACATTTTCCGAAACCTTGGGAGTATTTCCGGGAAGAACTTTTGCTGCGCTTGAATACAGACGATCCCGCTTTGCTCAAAAGAGAAGCGGAACGTCACGGCTATCCGTCGGCAACGCTGGAAAACCTGCGTCCCCTGTTCGTCTCCCGCGCGCCGAAACGTCGTAATAGTGGCGCGGCGCACATGGAAACCATCTATTCCCAGCCGGAACGCCTGAAAAGCACAGGAAGCGTTACGCAGAAAGTTTCTTTAACGAGCTTGACGCTCAAGGACATAGATAATCTGATCGACCCGCACCGTAATGAAAAACTTTACGCGGCAATACGCACCCGACTGGAAGCACACAATGGCAAAGGTGACAAAGCTTTTCCTTCGGATAACCCGTTACGCAAACCCGACCGTGACGGTAATCCAACCGGCCCTTTTGTCCGTAGCGTTACGATGCTCATTGACAAACTTTCCGGCATTCCGGTTCGCGGCGGCATTGCCAAAAACGACACCATGCTGCGTGTGGATGTGTTCAGGCATAAAAAAGACAGGAAATATCATCTTGTCCCCGTGTATGTGCACCATGCGGTAGCAAAGGAATTGCCAAATCGGGCAGTTGTGGCTTTCAAGGATGAAAATGAATGGACACTCATTGATGAAGAGAATTTCGATTTCTGTTTTTCTCTTTATCCCAACGACCTGGTTAAAATCAGCCTAAAAAAAGGAGGAATCCTTGGGTATTACGCCGGTTGTAATCGTGCTACAGGCGCAATCGACCTTTGGACTCACGATAGAAATCGGGCTATCGGGAAAGACGGACTGATTCAGAGTATCGGCGTTAAAACGGCTTTGTGTGTAGAAAAATTCCACGTCGACACCTTGGGCAATATCTACCCTGCCCCGCCGGAGGAGCGCCGTGGGCTGGCGTAGTGTTATGATCTCCCGCCCGGCGCGTCTGCGGCGGGAGCATTATTCGCTGGCCATTGATCAGGAAGAAACGGCTTTCGTGCCTTTCGAGGACATTGCCGTGATTGTCCTCGATCATCGGGAAATCACGTTGACTCATCCGGTACTTTCGGCCTGTGCCGAGTACGGCATCAGTCTTTATGCTACCGGTAGCAATCACCAGCCCGCTGGCGTTTTTCTGCCGTTTCTTTCGCATTCGCGCGCCACGCGCATGATGCGAAAGCAGTTGGGCATCACCCGCCCGATGGTCAAGCGTCTCTGGGCAGATATTGTTCGCCGCAAGATCGAAAATCAGGCCGCCTGCCTTACCCTGTGCGGCAAAAAAGGCGTGGAAAGGCTGGAAACCTGTGCACAGCGCGTCCGCTCCGGCGATCCGAACAATCTGGAAGGACAGGCAGCCGCGATCTACTTTGCAGAGTTGTACGGCGCTAATTTTTATCGCGAGGACAAAACGCGCTGGACAAATGCCGCGCTCAATTATGGTTATGCAGTCTTGCGGGGCGCTATCGCGCGAGGCTTGGTAGCGCACGGGTTTCATCCTTCCATCGGGTTGTTTCACGACAGTGAGCAGAATGCGTTCAATCTGGCCGATGATCTGATCGAGCCTTTCCGCCCATTGGTCGACCTGTATGTCGCCCAATGCCCGGCCCCGAAGGAAGCTGAACTGATGCCGAAGGATAAACAAGCTCTGGTCGCCCTGTTGAATGTGGATGTCGGCATGCCGCAGGGAAAAATGTCGGCGCTCTCTGCCGTCGAGTACGCCGTTGAGAGTCTGGCGCGGACTTTTGAATCCGGTCATGTTGAACTTGACCTGCCTCGTCTAATCGGTCTGCAAGCGCACAGGCTGGAGTATTGATGTGGGCACAGAGACGAGGCGCTATATGCGATTGATCGTCTTTTTTGACCTGCCAATGGTAACCAAGGCTGAAAAACGCGCCTATGTGCAGTTCCGCCGCTTTCTCTTGAACGACGGCTACGACATGATCCAATGGTCGGTTTACGGACGCCTCTTGAACGGCAGGGATGCTGAAATCAAGCATCTCGCCCGCCTGACGAATAACCTGCCTCCCGCAGGCTCTGTGCGCTGCATGACCGTCACCGAAAAACAATTCGCAGGCATCAAGTTGTTGGTCGGTATGCCTCTTTTTCAGGAAAAAAAGGTACAGGCATCCCAGATTCTGCTCTTTTGACCTGAAAATTTAATGAAAGAAATCCCCGCCAGGCCATGCCTGGCGGGGACTTGAGGCAAGTAGATTGTAGCAAACCGGGGTGAGAGAGGGAGCTACAACCGATAGCCCTCGACTGTGGTGTTTTGAAGTATTGTAGCAAACCGGGGTGAGAGAGGGAGCTACAACCCAGAGGCGGCGCGGACGATTTATGACCTAATTGTAGCAAACCGGGGTGAGAGAGGGAGCTACAACTGAAAAAATTGATTTTGAAAATGAAAATCGATTGTAGCAAACCGGGGTGAGAGAGGGAGCTACAACATTAGCCATCGTCATCTATCCATGCGTTTTATTGTAGCAAACCGGGGTGAGAGAGGGAGCTACAACATCCCATCCGCTTCAAGCCGTGTCGCTTTTATTGTAGCAAACCGGGGTGAGAGAGGGAGCTACAACCAGATAAACCGGCTTGTCGACCCATTGCCAATTGTAGCAAACCGGGGTGAGAGAGGGAGCTACAACTCATATCCTCGTGCCATATTTGCAGCACAAATTGTAGCAAACCGGGGTGAGAGAGGGAGCTACAACGCGGCCTGAAGTTCCGCCTCGTTATACTGGATTGTAGCAAACCGGGGTGAGAGAGGGAGCTACAACCCTTCCGGCTGTTGCTGCCGTTGTCTACGCATTGTAGCAAACCGGGGTGAGAGAGGGAGCTACAACAGGCAGGGTTGAATACGGCGAGGGCACAGAATTGTAGCAAACCGGGGTGAGAGAGGGAGCTACAACTCAATACGCGGGCTTGCGCTTGTCGTATTCATTGTAGCAAACCGGGGTGAGAGAGGGAGCTACAA
>JGI24701J34945_10001373_pt1 | contig 12399 bp, 10 predicted proteins | sample TergutTh196P3_FD_34945 | JGI IMG/M metagenome (IMG submission 34945)
GGGTGGCGTTTCATGAATTCCACGCTGCCTCCAACATACTTAACCTTGCCGCTTTTTACCTCTATGGCTGTAAGAGCGCTTGTACCTTTTTGTATAACAAAATCAACTTCCTTTTCACGTTCCCGCCACCAGTGAACAGAAAACCCTTCCTCTTTTCCACGGGCCAAAAGACTGGCGCCAACGGCGCTTTCAACAAGGTGCCCCCTGGCATCCGGCATTTCGAGAAAGCTGCCTCGGGAAGCTCCGGCAGCCCAGATAAGGAGAGATGTGTCGTATACCAAAAAACGCGGGGAACTTTGCTTTTCCCTTATTTTATTTGCAGAGTATTTTTGGAGTCCGCAAAGAATGTTCGCATTGTTCAACAACTCCAGATAGTGAGCCAGCGTCACTGTGTTACCCGCATCATGAAGCTGCCCCAGGATTTTTGTATAAGACAATTCCTGGGCGGAGTAAGACGCTCCAAGTGTAAAAAGCGAGCGCAGAAGGGCTGGTTTGCGCACCGCTTCCATTTGGAGTATATCCCTGGAGATAACAGGCTCCACAATCGACGAACCCATATAGCGCGCCCAGCGTTCAGTGTCGTTCTTCAGCGCCGCCGCTCCGGGATAGCCTCCAAAAAAAAGGAAATCATCAAGTTTATACTTAAAAGCGGTTTTACATTCCTTATAATTCCAGTGCGGACAGAACAGCACTTCAAACCGCCCTGCCATTGATTCATTTAATCCTTTTTGAATTAACAGGGAAGATGAACCTGACAAAATCACTTTTATCGGGGTTTTTTTGCGGGTATCTTCGTCCCAAAGAAGTTTCACCATTGATGACCAGGACTGAACTTTTTGAATTTCATCGATAGCCAGGATAATTTCCCTGCCGGTCTGTTTTTGCCTTAAACGCACCTTTTCCCACTCATTGCGCAGCCACTCCGGCGAAACCAGAACCGGGTCATCGGCACTGACAAAATGATGGGGAACAGAAAGAGATTTCAGGGCTTGCAGTATCGCCGTAGTTTTGCCGGTCTGCCGGGGGCCGATCACAACCTGCATAAAAAGGCGCTTTTCCGTCATTCTGCCTGTTAATTGTTCGACCAGCTTTCTCTTGTACATACCTTCCTTACAAATTACTCATTATATTGAGTAATTTGTTCATTATATTGATGTATTTGTTAATTATAATGAGTAATTTAATATTGTCAAGATCATAAACCTGTTTCTTTAATCCGCGCAATCTCATCGCGGATTGCCGCCGCCTGTTCAAATTCAAGGTTCTTGGCGTGTTCCAGCATTTCGTTTTCCAGGGCTTTGATAAGCTGCTTGCGCTGCGCCGGTATCAGCACATTGTAGGATTTTTTCAGCACCTCGATTGTGCCCGCGGCGGCGCTGCCCGCTTCTTCCGCATGGCGCGTAAGAATATCGGCGATGGCTTTTTTCACGGTTGCCGGTGTAATGNNNTGCCGCTNGTTGTANGCGACCTGGATTTCACGGCGGCGGTTGGTTTCGGCAATGGCCCTTTCCATTGCCTCGCTCATACGGTCGGCGTACATTATTACCTTGCCGGCGGCGTTACGCGCAGCACGCCCGATTATCTGCACCAGGCTTGTATGCGAGCGCAGAAAGCCGATTTTGTCAGCATCAAGAATTGCAATAAAGGAAACTTCGGGCAGATCAATGCCTTCCCGCAGAAGATTAATTCCCACGAGTATATCAAAATCGCCCTGCCTGAGCTGCGTGAGTATTTCTACCCTCTCGATTGTTTCAACTTCGCTGTGAATGTAGCGTACTTTTAAACCCAGGCCGGAAAGATAATCGGTAAGGTCTTCGGCCATTTTTTTTGTAAGGGTAAGAATAAGGGAACGCTCTCCTGCCTTGATCCGTTTTTGCACCTCACTGTAAATATCTTCCATTTGGCCGTCGCTGGGACGCACTTCGACTTCAGGATCCAAAAGACCGGTAGGGCGGATCATCTGCTGCACAACACGCTCGGACTGCTCAACTTCGGTTTTGCCCGGAGTTGCAGACACAAAAACGGTTTTGTCCAGCCTTTCAACAAATTCATCGTAGCGCAGGGGCCGGTTATCCAGGGCGCATGGCAGGCGGAAACCGTAATCGACAAGGCTCTGTTTGCGGCTGCGATCCCCTGAGTACATGGCCCCAATCTGCGGCAGGGTAACATGGCTTTCATCAATAAAGGTCAGGTGTTCTTTCGGCAAGTAATCTACAAGAGTGTCAGGAGATTCACCTGGCTTTCTGCCTGCCAGGGGCGCGGAATAATTCTCGATGCCCGGGCAATAACCCATCTCGGTCAGCATTTCGATATCGTACTCAACACGGGTTTTCAGCCGTTCCGCTTCGATTATCTTGCCGGCGCCTTTAAGAAACTCGAGCCTTTCGGCAAGTTCCTGCTTTATCGCGCCCATTGCGTTATGCACCATTTCTGCCGGCATAACAAACTGTTTGGCCGGGTAAATCAGGGCGCGGTCAATGTCTTCCAGCATTTCACCTGACACAGGATTAAAGCGCCTTATCCGCTGAACCCTGTCCCAGTCCATGTCTACACGGTAGGCTTCTTCCATGTATGCGGGATAAATTTCAAGAGTATCGCCGCGCCGGCGGAAACGCCCCCTTTCCAATACCGGATCGTTGCGCTCATACTGCAATTCCACAAAGCGGCGCATCAATGCATCAACATCAACGGTTTCGCCCCTGGAAAATGTGGCGGTCATTCTGCGGTAAACATCGGGCGTTACCATGCCATAAATGCAGGACACGGTCGCAACGATGATAACGTCTTCACGTTCCATCATGCTGCGGGCTGCCGAGAGCCGCAACCGTTCAATTTCTTCGTTTATGGAAGCGTCTTTTTCGATGTATAAATCGCGGCTGGCAACATAAGCTTCCGGCTGGTAATAATCGTAATATGAAACAAAATACTCCACCGCGTTATGCGGAAAAAAACCCTTAAACTCCCGGTAAAGCTGGGCGGCCAGCGTCTTGTTATGGCTTACGATAAGGGTGGGCATCTGCACCGCCTCGATAATCTTAGCCATAGTGAAAGTTTTTCCGGAGCCGGTAACACCCTGCAAAACCTGATACTTGTCACCGGCCTTTATTCCGGCGGCAAGCTCGGCGATTGCCTTGTCCTGGTCGCCCGCCGGCTTAAAGGGCGATATTACTTTAAATTTCTTAATCATCTTTTTATTAAAACATTAAATGTTTCAAAAATCGACTCATGCTTGACTGATGCAATATCAAAACGAAGTATTCTAAAAGTTATTTGTATGCAAAAGCCAATTCCTATTACAGAAATTATTGTTCCAATCCCGACCATGCCGCCCAGCCGCCAGCCAATAACCGTTGCCAATAATTCGATTATGCTGCGGCAGATACCCACGGGAATTTTTGTCCTTTTCGTCAGCACCACCATCAGATTATCTCTGGGTCCGATACCAAAAGCCGATCTTATATAAAAAAATGAACCTATGGAAATAAGAAACAATCCCGCTATCAGCATCAAAATATTAATAACAAGAATATTTGGAGTCGGTATTATATTAATCGCCATTATAATATCAATAAAAGCGCCGATTAATATCATGTTTAACACTGTTCCCAGGCCAATTTTTTCTTTTAATATAATCAGTATAACTACTATTACCAAACCAACAATTATTGAGGAAAGCCCGATGCTGATTCCGAATGTATTTGCAAAACCAACATGAAACACATCCCATGGAGCGTAGCCAATGTTTGCTTTTATTGTAACAACAATTCCCAAAGCATAAAAAATCAATCCAATCATTACACTGAGCAGGCGGACAATCATAAGTTTCATAAATCATATTACACCTTCAATCAATATAATTCAATGGAGCTGATATCTTATGCGCCGTCCGGCTTGAAAAATAAACAAACAATGTTTATACTGGCATAATGAAAACCCGGAAAAAAAACCAAAAGGGATCTCTCTGTTTAACGTGTCTGGGGTTATTGCTTTTTCTTTCATGCGCCAGCACAGGCTCGTATAAAAAAGTCGATGAAGCGGTCAGCCGGAATGATTATTCCGGCAGCATTGAGCTCCTGGAAGAAAATAAAAACTCCCTTTATAACAGCAGCAGGGATGTTGTTCTCTACAATCTTGATAAAGGCATGCTGAGCCACTACGCCGAGTTGCACGAAGATTCCTCCCGGCTGCTTCAGGACGCCGAAGCGGCAATTGAAGAAGCGTATACAAAGAGCGTAACCCAGGAACTGGGAAGTTATCTTTTTAATGATAATACCCGTGATTATCCCGGCGAAGATTATGAAGACTTGTACACCAATGTATTTAATGCGCTTAACTATTATCACAGGGGAATGCCAGAAAGCGCCATGGTGGAAATCCGCCGGATGAATGAAAAGCTTAGGTTTCTTTCAACCAAGTACGATTTGATTACTTCAGAGCTGCAGCAAAAAGCCATTGAAGATAAGGTTGATAATATACCTTCCAATCCTGATGCACCGACTGGGTTCAGCGATTCCGCCCTTGCCCGTTATCTGGGAATGTTGTTTTACCGATCAAGCGGGCTGTATGATGATGCACGCATCGACAACGAAGGAATTAGGATAGCCTTTGCCAATGCTCCGGCGGTGTATAAATATCCACCTCCGTCTTCCATTGCGGGTGAGTTGAACATTCCGCGCGGCATGGCGCGGCTTAATGTAATTTCTTTTACAGGTCTTTCTCCCGTAAAGCAGAGCAAGGTAATGCGGATTCCCATACCCGGCGGGAGGTGGGCTAAAATTGCCCTGCCGGAGATGGTCAGCCGCCAGTCCGAAGTTTCGCGTGTCGAGATTGTTATTAGTAACGGGGAGCGTCTGAATCTGGAACTGCTGGAAGATATTGATGCGGTTGCAAGGGAAACTTTCAAAGCCAGACGGAACATTATTTATCTTAAAACGGTTATGCGCGCAATGGTTAAAGCCATAAGTTCTTCAGTTATGGGCGCTGCCGCAGATGAGGTTGGAGGCGAGGTAGGGCTGGCTCTGGCAGTGTTAAGCATTGCAACCCAGGTTGGCGCCGAAGTAACAGAGCAGGCGGATTTGCGTGTATCAAGATATTTCCCGGCCAGGGCTCATGTAACCGGAATCAATCTCGAACCGGGGCGATATTCTCTCAGTGTCGTGTACTATGGCAAATCGGGAAGACAAATCGCAGCCGATCATTACACAGATATAGATGTCAGGGAGAATGCTCTAAACCTGATAGAATCATATCACCTTAAATAGAATTATTCGGCCCGAACAACACCGATTACCGGTTTCTGAAACGCGGCTCACGGGCAGCGCGGGTATCGAGAACACGGTAACGCTGGAGTAGCGTGTTCACATTTGAAATCCGCTGCGCGGGGCTGGGGTGGGTGCTGTTAAACCCGCCTGCCCTTGCCGGCTGAACCCTCTGCAATACCTGTAAAATTTCCAAAAGCCCCCGCGGATCGTAGCCAGCGCCTGCCAGAAGTTCCAGCGCCTTGCTGTCTGCGTCAAATTCCTGAACCTGGCTGTAACCGTTTTTCATCATGGCGTCCACAACACCGGCAACCGAAGACCTCATCTGCAGCGCCCGCTGTGCTGCCGTGGAATTTCCGGCGAGGGCTGCGGCGCGCCCTGCAATGTCGTCTAACTCATTGGCGAGGCTCATGTGTTCGATAATGGCGGCCGCATGCCGCAGCATTATGTGCGCAAGTTCATGGGCGATCAAGGCGGCAAGTGCATCTTCGGATTCAGCGGCATCGACCAGAGCCCTTGTAAGCATTATATGTCCGCCGGGAGTAGCAAAGGCATTGTATTCCTGCGAGTCCATGATAACCACAAAATAACCGTTAAAAACAACAGGATTGGACGAGTTAATCACTAGGGTTTGGCAAATCCGGTTCAGATATCCGGTAAGCGCCGGGTTCCCGTTATACGGCCGGTATGCGGCAAAGATATTTGCAGCTACTGCACGGCCAAGGTAATATTCATCTTCGCCGCTCAGAGACTGATCGGTAAAGGCACGGTTCATGGCAGCAAAGGCATCGTCAGCGGCTGTTCCGGCGCCGCGCAAATCTCCCTGCCCCCAAACAGTCCCTGTCAACAGGCAGCACACAAAAAAACAAAAAACAAATTTACGCATCACTCCCCCCTGGACAAACGGCCTTCGATAATAAAGTTAAGCAGTGCCATTATCGGAGTCCTCGTCCCCTCCATTGCATCTACTGCTGAATAATCAAGACCATTTCTGCGATACTCAACTTCTACTTCGGCGGAAAAGCCCTTTCCTGCAAGCGCTACTTCTGATACCGTAGCTGTGGCTCCTGTAGCGGTTACCCGCCTTGCCCGCAGCCCGTCCAAAAGAGTCCACCCGGTATTATTATTCGCAGTACGAACCTCGACCCATTTACCGGAATTGTTGAGCACAACAACCGCATCTCCAAAATTAGCCTGGGCAACAACATTTGCAAATGTACTTGGAGTTCTTTTCAGCTCTACGGATCTAACTGAAACATAAAGAGTGCTCCCCGCAGACTGAGAAAAACAATACCCGGCTGTAAAGAGCGAAAGACAGAAAACCAAAACAAAGGTCCTCATAATTCCTCCTTTGGCAATTGTTAACTATATGTTTTACACAGAGAGGCTGTCAATATTCCGAATTAACCAAACAAAACAGCGGTTGTTTCTTGTCCTTATATATCATTTGATAAAAGTCGGTTTGGGCTGGATATTTTAATTATAGGCAGTAAAATCCTTATTTTAGTATACTTGAATAACGAAACAATTAATGATACACATTATGTTGTATCTAATAGACTTATTTCAAATCCTAAGGAGGAAATGTATGAAAAAGGTAGTTATGGTTTTTTTAGCGTTGTTCGTTGCGCTTGCCCTGATCGGCTGCGCTTCCAGCCCCAAGAACGAAAGAAGGGTTCCAGGCAGTTTTCCTGAATTTGTGAAAAAAGCCGTCAGAAATGCGGATGAAGATGCGCTAATTGGAATAGGTACTGCCAAACTGGCCTCACTGAGCCAATCCAGAACAGTGGCGCAAACCCGCGCCAGGGCGGAAATTTCCAGACAGATGGACACAATGATTCGCGACATGGTCCGTGATTATCAGGCCTCCAGCGAAATTGATCCTGCCGCCGCACTTTCATTCCAGGAAAATATTACAGTAGCATTGTCGGAAGCCAGGCTCACAGGCGCGAGGGTTATGGAAGAAGACCGTGATGAAGAAGGCAATGTTTGGTGTGTAGTTGTGCTTGACAAAGCAAGTGTGGTTAGCGAAATCAATCAGGCTCAGGCCGCAGCCAGACTGGCAGTACCTGCCATGGCTTCCTTTAGCGCCGAAGCCCGTATGAATGAAGCTTTTGACAGGGTTAATTCTCAGGAACTAACAGCAAGCGACAGGTAGCCTTTGGGGCAGGGCTTCCTGCCCTTAAAGATTAGGAGAAAAAGATGAAAAAGTTTATGTTTACAGCGGCAATTTGCTTTGCCGTGGTTATTGCCTTTGCCGCCTGTTCAAGCTCACCCAAGGTAACAAGAGGTGAAGCAGGGGGCAGCGGTTCGGATCTGAGCGGGTACTGGAGTGCGGCGGATGTAAAAATTGTCTGCGATACGCTGATTTCAGATGCTCTTGCCTCGCCCAGAATCGACGGATACATCAGGGATTTTTCCGGAAGGAACAGGGGCGCAAACCCGACAGTAATTGTAGGAAGATTCAGGAACAATTCCAGCGAACACATCGACACCGCCATAATATCCGGCAATATGCGCACCGCCATTATCAACAGCGGCAAGCTGGACTTTGTCGAGGGCGGCGATGCCCGCGATGATATTCGCGCGGAACGCCAGGACCAGCAGGGGCAGGCCAGCGAGAGTACGGCCTCTGCACTGGCAAATGAAACAGGCGCAAACTTCATGCTTACAGGAGATGTCCGCTCCATTGTCGACAGGGCAGGGAACCGGAGTGTGCGCACTTACTATGTCAGGGCCAGCATTACCGACATCGAAACCAACAGAATAATCTGGGAAGGCGAAAATAATTCAATTCAAAAGGAAATACGGCAGGCAAGGGCAAGGCTCTAGTTTACCGGAACCGGTGGAGTTGTTATGCGCAAACAAAGAAAATGCTTCGTAATTCCGGCATCGCTGCTTCTGTCCGCAGTGCTTTTTTCAACCTGTGCAAGTACGCCTTCATCAGGCGGGTCTCAGGCAAGGCAGCGCCAGCCGGAGTGGATAAATACGCCGTATGTAATGTACGACGAGCATCAGTACATCGTCAGAACGGGTTCCGGGAAAAGCCAGGTCGAAGCTGAAAAAAGCGCTCTGGCGAATCTTGTCGGGTATTTCGGGCTGTCGATAAGCGACGATCTGAGAATCAGCACCGCTTACTTCGAAGCGGTCAAAAACGGCGTTACGGATGCCTGGTCGGACACCACCAATATTGACAGAACAATTGTTACGTCCGCATCGCTGGATTCGCTGGTTGGGGCGGAAATCCGAGAAAACTGGTTCGACGGCAGGGATACCCACCATGCGGCGGCGGTAATGGAGAAAGCAAAAACCGCCCAAATCTATTACAGCTTAACAGAAGCCAATCTGGAAATGATCAAAAATCTTACCAATATGAATCCGGCGCAAAAAAACACGATCGAAGGATTTGCAAGGTATCAATTTGCGGCTATAGTGGCCGACATCAACCTGTCATACGGGAATGTATTAAGAGTTATTGGCGTTGCTCCTCCGGGAGAACTTAAAAGAGGCGATGAATACCGGCTGGAGGCAATGGAGATAACCAGACTGATTCCTGTTGGCATAACGGTAAGAAACGACAGGTCGGGAAGAATTCAGGGCGCTTTTTCCAAAGCGCTTTCCGAACTGGGTTTCAGCAGCGGAGGAGTCAATTCGCGTTATGTGCTTGCGGTGGATATTACTTCCACTCCGGTAACAATTCAAAATAACGCGAATAACTTTACCAGGATCGAAGTTACGGCCAATTTTACCGATACAAGTACCAGAGCGGTATTGGTGCCATATACATTTAACAGAAGAGAGGGACATACATCCCAGGCGGAAGCTGATAACCGCGCCTACTCTGCGGCGGAACGGATAATAAACGAAGAATACAGGGATATTTTATCCGATTACCTTTCTCAGCTTCTGCCAAGGAGATAGTCCTTGCCGGATCAGTATATTCACCAAAGCAAGGAATATATTAAAATTCTTCCTGCATGGTCGCAGGAGCTGGCATCAAAGTATGGTTCGAAAACAGCGAACCTGTATATTCTGCACGGAAATATCCGGGATCTTCTCCCGCATAAAAGAAAAGAAGATGAGTTTGTATTTACCCGCGTGCAGGAGTATATATCCGAAGTACTTTTCGGGAACCGGGACATAATTGCCTACTATGACCGGTCGAGCGGAGTAACATTCTGCGAACCGGGCATGGAAAAAAATTATCTTGCTGCAGCGCCCAGGCTTTGTACAAGTTCAGAAATTGACGCAGGCGATCTTTTATCCAGCGATCCTGAAAAGAGTTTTCCGTATTTAGAAAAATATTTTCTGTCCTGCATTCCGGCGGACAAGCGTGAAAAATGCCGCATGGTGTTAATCATCGACTATGCAGAGCACATAGTTCCCGCCGGCGATCTAATCCGTCTGTCCGACACCGACCGTTACTGCATGGTAACATTTAACCGCTGGGCAACGGATCCGAAGTTTATCAACGGCGACATTTCAGTCCTCCTGCTTACCGAGAATCTTTCGGATATTTCATCACGGCTTGCCGGTTCTCCTTCCACTGTAAAGATCAGCGTTCCATATCCTGATGAAAAAGTGAGGGAAAGCTTTCTGCGTTCCAAGGAAAAAAAAGGGAAGCTGCTGCTTGAACGCGGGCTTACTCCGGAGAAATTTGCCTCGGTAACATCGGGCGTTAATCTGATGAACCTGAACCGGCTGGTTTCGGAAAGTTACGAGGGGGATAAGCCCCTGTCTCTCGATTTTATGCGGTTCAAAAAAAAGGAAATTATCGAAAACGAAGCGGCGGGGCTTTTGGAATTCATGGAAACTTCTTTCAATCTTTCCCATGTCTCCGGCCATAGCTTTGTAAAAAAGCGCTTCAAAAACGCGGCAAAGGCCCTAAAGATCAACCGCCCCGATGTACTGCCAATGGGCTACCTTATTGCAGGCCCCGTAGGAACCGGAAAAAGTTTCATGGTCAGCGCCTTCGCCGGCGAAATCGGAATCCCCATGGTAAAGTTCCGCAATTTCCGCACCAAATGGCAGGGCGAAACAGAATCCAATCTTGAAAGAGTTCTAAACATACTGATAGCCATGTCCCCTGTTGCGGTAATGATCGACGAAGCCGACGCCTTCCTTGGCGACAGGGATCAGGAGGGGGATTCCGGCACCAGTAACCGGGTTTTTGCGCAAATTGCCAGTTTTATGGGAAACACCGAATACCGGGGAAAGATCATCTGGTTCCTTATTACCTGCCGCCCCGACCTTATCCCCATCGACCTGAAACGCCAGGGACGCGCCGAAGAACATCTGGCTCTGTTCTATCCCGAAACCGATCAGGACAGGGAAGATCTCTTTAAGACACTGGTTCGCAAACTAGACCTGGACATTCGCAACTTCCCGATAACGGATCTTTTCAAGAAATACAAACACGAGTATTCCGGCGCAGACCTGGAAGCGGTGCTGGTCAGGGCAAAACTCCTTGCGGCAATGGAAGACCGCATTTTCGTAAAAAAGGAAGACATGGAAGAAGCCATGGACGACTTTGTACCGGCGGCCTATCCCCACGAGGTGGAGCTTCAAAACCTGGTAGCGGTTCTGGAGTGTACATCCAGAGAAATGATTCCCAAAGAATTCAGGGGTCTTTCGCGCAGTAAAATCATCAATGATATTCAGGAATTAAAAGCCCTTCTCGGCGAACGCTGATCTTTTACCAGCCAATCCTTGCCTTGAATTTTTCCCCCCGCTGGTCTATACTTACAGCGAGTTGTTTTCGAACCAACCTTGTTTTTGAAAACGGCTAACCTACCTAAATAATCGAGGAAAATATGGCGGAAAAAAACAGAACTATGATCGATGGCAATAACGCGGCGGCTTATGTGGCCCACGCCCTCAGCGAAGTAATCGCGATTTATCCGATTACCCCGTCAAGCCCCATGGGGGAGCTCTCCGATGAGTTTTCCGCCCAGGGCCGAAAAAACATTTGGGGAACAGTCCCCGATGTCATGGAAATGCAGTCCGAGGCTGGCGCAGCGGCGGCTGTTCATGGGGCGCTGACAACAGGCGCGCTGTCTACCACATTTACCGCTTCCCAGGGGCTTCTGTTGATGATCCCGAGCATGTATAAAATCGCCGGAGAACTCACATCGACAGTGTTCCATATCTCCGCACGGGCTCTGGCCACTTCCAGTCTTTCTATTTTCGGCGACCATCAGGATGTAATGGCCTGCCGCCAGACCGGCTGGGGCATGCTTGCTTCCAACAATGTTCAGGAAGTAATGGATATTGCAACGATATCCCACGCCGCAACCCTGCGCTCCCGCGTTCCGTTCCTTCACTTTTTCGACGGGTTCCGAACCAGCCACGAACTTCAGAATGTCGAGGAAATATCCTACGAAGTTATGAGGAATATGATTGATGATGATTTGGTAACTACTCACAGGAGCCGCGGTCTGTCTCCGGAGAATCCGTGCATTCGGGGAACCGCCCAAAATCCCGATACATATTTTCAGGGACGGGAAGGAGTCAGCAAGTATTACGAAAAAGTCGCCGGAATCGTTCAGGCGGAAATGGACAAGTACGCAAAGCTGACAGGCCGCGCCTATCGAATATTTGATTACTACGGAGCGAAAGACGCAGAGAAGGTGATCATCATCATGGGTTCCGGTGCGGACACCTGCGAGGAAACCATAGATCACCTAATTTCAAAAGGTGAAAAAGTCGGCATGGTGAAGGTGCGGTTGTTCCGCCCCTTCGACTCAAAGCTGTTTGTAAACGCCCTGCCGGCAACGGTAAAAGCCATCGCAGTTTTGGACCGCACCAAGGAGCCAGGCTCAATGGGCGAGCCATTGTACGAAGATGTTCGCACCGCCATTGGCGAAATGTACGGCAAAGCGCCGTTCACGGGTTATCCCATGGTACTGGGCGGACGATATGGTCTTGGTTCCAAGGAGTTTACTCCGGCAATGGCCAAAGCAGTCTTCGATAATCTGTCCGATAAAAAAATTGCGAACTTTGTTATCGGCATTAAAGATGATGTTTTGGGCAGGAGCCTGGATTACGACGAGAATTTTGTTATCGAAGAAGAAGGCATGAACGAAGCCCTGTTCTACGGCCTTGGCGCGGACGGCACAGTCGGTGCGAATAAAAACTCGAT
>JGI24701J34945_10001379_pt1 | contig 12337 bp, 9 predicted proteins | sample TergutTh196P3_FD_34945 | JGI IMG/M metagenome (IMG submission 34945)
GACGGAACAAATGCACAAAATTGCCGTCGGACTCGTGATAAATGTATGGTTCTTCGGATACAAACATCTAATTCAATAAATCTAAAACACTACCTTTCATTTTCACTCGAAATGATATAGACTCTCTACGTCGTTCGTGATTATACCGTTCCTGCTCCCATGGATTTTATGGAAATGATGGTAAATAGTCCGCTCATCGCTGTCTATTTTCTCTGTGCCGTGTTTGGCGGAACGCTCATAGTGCTGCAATTCCTGCTGATGATGGTCGGATTCGGCGGAGCAGAAGACAGCGACTTCGGAGACGCAACCGATCATGCCTCGCCTACCGACATTTTCAAGATTATTTCGCTCCGCACTATCGTTGCCGGTATCGCCTTTTTCGGACTGGGCGGATTAGCCGGCTTGTTCGGCGGACTATCGGCGCCCGCGTCCGTTGTGGTCGCCGTTGTTTCAGGTTTGATCGCCATCTACGCCGTCTATTATCTGTACTGGTCTGCCGCCCGGCTGAAAGAGGATGGTTCACTCTCGGAAAAAACACTTGTGGGTACAACCGGAAGTGTCTATCTTCGGATTCCACCCGCCAAAACCGGTGCCGGTAAAGTCCTCGTTTGCCAGCAAGGGCGGACAGCGGAATACGAAGCCGTCACAGCTGGAGACGAACTGAAAGCAACAACACCGATTGTCGTAGTCGGAATCGTTTCCAGTACCACTGTTGAGGTCGCTCTGCCTGGCAAGGAAAACTTTTTAGGTATCGGAGGAGCAGAAAAGTGAATGGGAAAGTGATGATTTTGAGGAAAGAGACACCGATTTTTGTAGAAGAAATCGCCGAATCCGCCTTGACACGGTAAACCGGCAGCGGTAGAATGAAATTATTAGAGGTTTCCTTATGATAGAACTTCTTTCTCCTGCCGGTTCCCTCGAATGTTTGCACGCCGCCGTGGAAAGCGGTGCCGACGCCGTGTACTTCGGACTTTCCCAGCCGCATAACTTCAATGCAAGAGGACGTGCCGAAAACATTCCGCTCGAAAAACTCGGTGATACCATGAACTTCCTGCACCGCCGAGGTGTGAAAGGCTATCTGACTCTCAACACTCTCGTCCACTGCGATGAGTTACCAGCCGTTGAATCGCTCCTCCGAGAAGTTATTGCCGCTGAAATTGATGCCGTCATTATTCAAGACATCGGCGTCGCTGTGCTCGCTCATCGGCTCTGCCCTGAACTGCCGTTGCACGCTTCGACACAAATGAGTCTAACATCAGCTCTTGCTATTACTCACGCTGCCGAACTGGGCATTCGCCGGGTTATTTTACCCCGGGAGCTGTCGATCAGGCAAATCGCCCAACTGAGGAAAACGAGCAACGTCGAATTGGAATGTTTCATTCACGGAGCGTTGTGTATCAGCTATTCCGGGCAGTGTTACGCTAGTCTCGGGCTGGGGAAGGGAAAACGCAGTGCTAATCGAGGAACATGCGCCCAGCCGTGCCGATTGCCTTATTCGATCAAACAATCAGGTACGTACCGTATGCCGATATTAAGTCCGCACGATTTTGCTGCTCTGCCGGTGTTGCCGAAACTGATTGCAGTGGGCATTTATGCCTTCAAAATCGAAGGACGTCTCAAACCGCCGGAATACGTTGCCGAAGTTACGAAAGTCTATCGCGAGGCGCTGGATAAAGTGTTTACATGACGGTGTCACGTAGGAAAAATGTAAATCTATTCGGGAAATGTCATTCCAGAGCAATCTGAAATTTGCGCACTTCGCGGTAAAAAAAGGATTTAACCGCAAAGGACGCAAAGAGGACAAATGACGCAAGGGATAATTTCATACCGTTTGCGGTATGACAACACTCTCCAACACGTCTTCCAAATTCGGGCGACAGATCTCCTGCAAACTGTATTCCACCCGGGTGTTCGGCTTGTCAATTTTAATGACACGTCCCAAGTCAATCGGCGTGGCAATGACTACGGCATCGCAGTCGGTACGCTTAATCGTTTCCGTCAAATCCCGCATCTGTTCTTCGCCGTAACCCATTGCCGGCAGTAATGTTCCGACATTGGGATAGATACGGAACGTCTCCGCCAACTTGCCCACTGCGTAAGGACGCGGATCAACAATTTCCGTCGCACCGAAACGCTTCGCCGCTACAATACCCGCCCCGATCTTCATGTCGCCGTGAGTCAATGTCGGTCCATCTTCCACAACCAACACACGTTTGCCCCGAATGACTTCCGGCTTCTCCACAGTTAACGTCGAAGCGGCATCGACCACTACGGCTTGCGGATTCACCTTCTCAATATTGGCACGCACCGTTTGAATGTTCTCGAAGTCGGCGCTGTCGATCTTGTTGATGACCACCACATCCGCTAGCCGCAAAGTGATTTCGCCCGGATAATAGGTGAGTTCATGTCCCGGTCGGTGCGGGTCAACGACCGTTACCATCAAATCAGGTTTGTAGAACGGGAAGTCGTTATTTCCGCCGTCCCAAAGGATTACGTCGCAACCGCAGGGGTCGTTTTCCGCCGCTCGAAGAATCGCTTCATAATCGACACCAGCGTAAATCACGTTGCCGCGCGCTATGTGCGGTTCGTATTCCTCCATCTCTTCGATGGTACAGTTATGTTTTTTCAGGTCGGCAATTTCGGCGAAGCGTTGTACCTTTTGTGCTTCAAGGTCTCCGTAGGGCATCGGGTGGCGGATGGCGATCACTTTCTTGCCCTTTGCCATGAGGATTTCCACGATGCGTCGGGAGGTTTGACTCTTACCGCAACCGGTGCGGATTGCTCCCACGGCAATCACCGGCTTGGTGCTTTTGAGCATCGTGTTTTTGTAGCCTAGAAGCGTAAAATCGGCACCGGCGGCGTTGACTTGGGCGCCCACGCCCATGACCGTCGCGTAGGAGACATCGCTGTACGAAAAGACACATTCGTCAGCGTCGAGGTCTTTAATTAAACGTTCCAGCTCGGTTTGGTCGTAGATGGGTATTCCGTCGGGATAGAGTTCTCCGGCGAGGGCGGCGGGATATTTCCGACCGGCGATGTCGGGAATCTGTGCGGCGGTGAAGGCGACGACCTTATAGCCGGGATTGTTCCTGTAAGCGGTGTTAAAATTGTGAAAATCTCTACCGGCTGCGCCGATGATGATTATTCTGCGTGGAGACATGCGACGTTTTCCTTTATGTAAATGCTTACAATCATTGTATAGAATATGAGTTTTTGTCAATCTACTCCCCCCCGCAGTCAGCGTTCTTACGAACACAGCTCTATTACCGAACCGGCAGTACGCGAGCAAAGACACGTCCCTCACTGAAAAAAATCGCACGACCAAAAGCGGAACGCAACAAATCCTCCTGCCCCGGTATGATGAGCAATATGTCTTCTCCCGGTAACGGACCAATGTCGGGTACGGCAACACTATAAAGGTGGACAGGCGGTTGAATTTCAGGAAATAGCAAATCGGTATCACACTGTGCGGCTAAAACATAAGGAGTATGCGCATGAGGTATGAAGCGTTCCGGCAAAAGTCCAACATCTTCCAAACGCAATTCCTGCCAGCCGCTAAATGCCAAATTGTAAGGAGATATTGCCTCGACCGGCAAAGAACTATTGGAGGTTCCGTAAATCTGTTCGTACTGACCGACCCGCCGGTTGATCTCGCTTGTCCAACTCTCCGCTACATAAGAACGCGTTGACCGCTCCGCATAACGTATCATCGGATACAAAAAACAAGCAATCACAATACCGACAGACACCGAAGCGATCAGCCCTATTCGGGAAGAATGCGGCGGTATTTCCTCCTCTTCGATATTGAATCTTTTTTTGGCTCTGGGAACGACGTTTTTAACTTCTTCAATTTCTTCCGGTTCGGAAGTTTGCAACAAAAAGGTATGCGGCAGTATGGACTCGGGAGAGAAAAAAGCGGAGTTCAAGAACGTATCAGAATTGGGCGCAATGTTTTGTTCCTCTGCGCTCCTTACTTCGGCATCGAGAGTTGCCCAAATCTTTGCACAGGTTCGGCGTGCCAGCCCGGCGGGCGGTTCGACCTCGGTATGAAAACCTAACGGATATTCCTGATTTTGTGTTTTCATTTGTTCATCAGAGCCGCAATCGTAAGATTGCGGGTAATTTATGCAATCTAAAAATTGCGTCCCTGCTTTGCTATCCTACGTTTCTCAACAAAAAGTTCAGTTTCGATACCGCTTTCTGCACCCGCAGCGTCAAGGTACTGCAATGAACTCCGGCAATTTCGGCGGCTTCCTGATTGGACATGCCTTGGAAATAAATCATGTACACCGCTTGCCTCATCGTTTCCGGCAGTGCTTCCACTGCTTCTCGAACCATGTTGGCGGTTTCCCTATCACTCGATTCTTCAAAGGGCCCCGGCTCGTTATCCGTGATCATATCAGCAAGACTGTAAATATCATCGGCATCGTCTCCCCGTTGAGCATCAATGCTCACGACCGTATATCGTTTGTTCTTTCGATGAAAATCGGCGGCTTTATTGGCGGCGATCCGATACAACCAGGGACGAAACTTCCGGCTGCTGTCGAATTTGCCGCACTCTTCCAACACTGTCAGGAAGGTCTTTTGAAACACATCTTCGGCGTTGGCGGCGTTTCCGAGTTGGTGGTACAGGAAGTTATACAATTCCTTTTCGTATCGGCAAACGAGTTTTTCAAAGGCTTCGCGGATACCGGTGCATCGGTATTCCAGCAGAAGGTCTTCGTCTGTCCAGTGTTCCCATCGGCATCCTGCGGTTGTCTTCGTTACGGCGGTCGTTTCATTGGCTATGCGGATCATGCTGCACCTTTCTTCTTTCGTAGTGTAATGTTTTTTTCCAAGTCGTGCAAGTTTGTTTTGCACTCAAGGAGAGTAATAACACATTCCGTGCCAACTGCGCCGAAAACTTTCCATTTTAGTATGAGCAGCAGNGTAAAAACCTTTAATGTACTACGAAAATAGGGACAAGAAATTTGGAGAAAAATTTAGAAAATACTCTATTTTTTTGNAAATGATCCNAAAGAGNAACAATCGAAAGGAAAAATGAAAAGATTACAACCCGATTTTTGTAGATTTTACCCAAAAAANTTCCTCGTGAAGTTATCCGCCCCGCCTACGGGGCGGATAACCTCAACGTGGAACAATGAGCCCACATAAACTTTTACACACCCATGAACATGTTGTTTATAAACAGTAGCGAGGCAGCACCGGACAATTACTTTGGACTGCCCAGCCTATCCCCTTGTTTAATGGGATACCCTCGCAGGAAATCTTGTACAGACATCATTTTTTTGCCTGCCGGTTGGAGCTGCTCAATCCGCACCGCTCCTTCCTTTGCTGCAACGATCAACACGTTCTTTTTTGCAAAAATCACTGTGCCCGGCAACCACCATGCGGAGCGGTCTGACGAAACCTCACGAAATTGTTTTGCCGCAAGTTTTGGTGCTGCCAGCAATTCCGCCAAGTTTTCCAATTTTGCATCAGTCAGCATCGGCTGTACAAAATCTTCTTGGCTACAATCTTTTTCCCAGACAAGCTCCGACAGCGAATTGTCTAACGGAGTGATTGCTCCAAATATCAAACGCAGGGGGGCACCCTTCTCTCGATGCCAATCGGTAAACGCCCGAGGCCACGAAATCGTCGCACGATAGTGATTGAAAATGTCTTGAGAAGAAGAATCCCAAATGACAACTCCGCTCTCTTTTTTCAGACGCGGCGCTTTCGATTCTCTATCGTGAAGTTGTTCGATAATGCGTACTGTTTCGCCGCGGGTCATTTGTATGACGACATCGTAAACCAATTCGGCACCATATTCGGCAAGCCGCCCTTCAAGTTCGACGACCGTTTCGCAGGGGCAGATGGGGATCGGAGGACTCTGAGCCACGATAGGTCCAGCATCAACATACGGAGTCATTTGAATAATAGTTACGCCGGTGTACGGTTCACCGGTAAGAATCGCCCAGTGGACGGGAGCGGCACCGCGAAATCGAGGCAATAGGGAGCCGTGCAAATTGATGCCTCCGACGATAGAACCTTTCAAGGTCTGTTTGGAGAGAATTTGCCCAAAATCGCAAACGAAAATCAAGTCGGGACGCATTAGATACAGGAGTTCAAAAAATTCCTTGGAGTTGACGTCTTCGTGTTCGGAGATGGGCAAATCATACTTTTTCGCTACTTGCCGGGCAGGAGTGATAATGGGATTGTTGTTTTTGTCGTAGCGCAACGGTGCCGTTACGAGGCAGATGACATCGAACTGGTCAGCTTCGCACAACGCCTGCATCGAAGGAACGGCAAACGCACCGGTCGCCATAATGACGACTTGAAACCGCCGCTTCGAAGGAACCGATTGTAGAGAAGATTCATGGTATTCGAATACGACCATCTCTGCGTCCCTTTATCGAACTATTGTACTAAAAAACNGGCTTTAGAATACCCCCGGTGTTTTTGATGTGTGTAAAAATTTCCAAGCGTTCACATAACCTTCGGCTTCGCCAATTTAAAGACTAGTTACCAATGGTTGCGTGCCGATCGNCTGGATTCCATCTTGGCATTTTACAGTATAGTGAAATTATTGACGTCTCACCGCACAAAANAGGGCGTCCAAAATGATTGCCGACCACGATTCCATCTGTTCCGAATGCTTGCGGAGTTCTTCAAGCGGCATAAAACCGGATTCAATCAAGTCCGACTCATTAGGTACGACTTTCGGTTCGGCAACGTCGAGTCGATGGACAATGCCGAGATGAACACGTCCGACTTCCGTCGAATCATCATTGATGAGACCAACGCATTGCTCAGTAAAAGCTGTGTGCAATACGATCTCTTCGTGCAGTTCCCGAAGCATTCCTTCACGGTAAATGTCTTCGGCACGTTGCACCTTATCTTCGGCGGAAATGTGTCCGCCGATGCCGATGCTCCGCTTTCGGTGTAATCGGCTTTCTCCCATTCCTTTGCCTCGAACGTACTGAAAAATATGGACACCGCCCGAAGAATCGGTATGACAAAAAATCATATAGGGAATTAACTGCTTAAAGCCGGGATCGGTTTCGACTTGACTGCGAGGACGAAACTGAACGTTATCGGCATCGAGGAGAACTTTCCGATAGCGTTCAACATCGGTAGAAAATCCTTGAAAACAGCCTAGTGTATGAAAAATTGACGTCGGAACGACTAAAACTTGTTCTTCCATAGTGAAGAGGTATCCTTTTGTTATGTTGATGCTCTGTGAACGTATCGTTACCGCACACCGAGTTGTTTCCGGTACTCTGCCGCTTCGTCGATTTCCTCCTGCGGAGTCTTTTCGCTGATGTTGTCCCGAACATTCATATCCGGACGAACCCGACGTAACTTTTCAATACCGCCGAGCGTCGTCTCCGTCTTCGTTACAATCACCTCTTTGAGCGGCTCGAGTTTTTCCAATTCATCTAGACCGGCATCAGTCAACGCAGTACCGCCCAAGTGCAGCCAAGCAAGACTCGTCAGCGACGCCAACTTCGGAATGCCCGCATCGGTTATCGGACATTTATCGAGATTCAACCGCTCTATCCTCGCCGCCGACCGGTGATCCCCCCGCCGAAATGAATCGAGTCCCTGGTCAGAAACGAACGTCAAATACAAGTTCAAATTTTTCAACCGAGGCAACGCCCGCAGTTCCCAAACACCGAAGTCGCCGATCTTCGTTTGACTCAAATCGACATCTTCTAAAAATTCATTTTTCGCCAAGATGTTCATTCCGGCATCGGTAATTGNCGTCCGGGCAAGCCGGACTTTTCGCAGTTTTTTCAGTTGCAAGAGATGTACTAGACCGGCATCAGTAATTTGCGTTCCGCCGAGTGTGAGTTCGACCAACTCCGGGTTTTGGTAGCAGATTTTCTTCAATTCCGCATCATCGACTTCGGTATTGTCGAGCCGAAGCGCCCTCACCGGAGCAGGAAACTTACCGGTTTCGTTCAATGAACGGATATGCTCCCGGATAAATTTTCCACTGGGCGTCAAATCGTCTTCCGTCCAGCCGCCTTCGCCGGAAGCACGGGGACGCAGTGCCGCCGACGTTTCCTCTTTGTCGGCAATCGACCAGACACACCAACTTAACTGGTTTTCCTCCATCCATTTAAGCCACGCAACCGTTTTCGCCGCGTCGAACAGTCCGTCACCCGAGGATTCGCTCACTCCCCATTCACTAACAAAAATGCACAAACCATTCTTAATAGCAGTGTCCGCTCTTGCTCTTAACCGCTCCTGGTGATGCGGATCAGAAGCGTAAAAATGAAAGGTATATGCAATGTTATCAAAACCTTCCAACGGTGAGCGTGAGGCTTCGTCCACCGCTTGCGACCAGTTTGAACTGCCCAGCAAAATAACATTATCAGGATCAACACTTCGGATTGCCTTCACGACGGCTTCGTGATATTTTTTGATTTGTTCCCAGGAATGAGTGTTCAGCGGTTCGTTGTACGTTTCGTAAATGATATGGGGATACTTGCCGTATTTTTCGGCAACCTCTTTGAAAAAGGCGACCGATTCTGCTTCGTGATTAACGGCGTTATGATCGTGCCAGTCAACTATCACGTAGATATTGGCGGCGATGCAAGCGTCGATGACAGCGAATATCTTGGCTTTTTCCCTTTCAGGATTTCGTAGGTATCCTCCATGTTCGATTGCCATTGCAGCGCGGAGAACATTGACATTCCAATCGTCGACGAGCCATTGTACCGCTTTTTCGTTGTAGAATTGCGGCATCCATTGACTCCAAAAGAGACTCATTCCGCGAAGGACGACAACCTCGCCGTTTTTGTCGAGGAGTTTGCCCTCTTTGACGGTCAGAGGGCTGACTTGGGTGTCGGCGGTTGTGTTACCGGCAATACAAAACAGAAGCAATAAACATGCGAGAGGGATTTGTTTTATCCGAAAGGGCGCCATCGTGTAATATCTACTGAGTTAGGCATTGTGCGCAAATAACTATTCCGAAGTTTCCCTTGCATGAACGTCAGGAAATTACTATACTCCAGAATGGACGGGAGCATTTTAGCAATCGTTTCGGAAAAGTCAATACCTTTTTTCAAGGTTTTTGACGAGCGGCAAAAACGACTCTGGGCAGTCGCCGAAGCACTGCCACTCGGACGCGGAGGAATCACCGCCGAATTAAAGCGAATGGGATATTCCATCGGCGTGACCACCGTACGAAAATTACTCAAGTGCCGCGAATCGGAGTCAGTGAAAAACCTGCCTCATCCAATAATATTAAGGGAATACCGAGTCTTTTCGCTTTTTTTTATGCGACTCCATTGTTGAGTTGCCCAGCGTAACACTTCTTCGTCATTGTGTTTGTGCGACTTACTGCCCCGGCAGAGAAAAAGTTCACAGAGCCCGGAGCGGCAACACCGGAATCCGTATCTACCGATACGGGCTCTGTTGGGGAATTATACCAAAACTGAATTATACCAGATCAGAGCCCGCTGCGGTAGCAGCGGCGCAAACAAAAACCCGCGTCTACCGACGCGGGCTTTGTGTACTGCGCCGGAGCTACCGCACCGGGCTCTGTGTACTTCGCCGTATCTTACGATACGGGTTCTGATATAAATCCTACCGCACCAACTGGGCGGCATATTGCGGCAACTGATTGGCAATGCCTAACGTCTGCATACCCGTTTGGATTAAGAGCTGCAACCGTGTTAGGTTACTCGACTCGACCGCAAAGTCTGCATTCGTGATGAGAGCATTCGCTTCCGTCATCGCCGTCAAGGAGTCTTGCAACGCCATAATGTTCGGCTCCAACGTTCCACGCTGTAACGCCCCCAATCGACCCCGCTGCACCGCAACATTTTCAATCGCTTGATTCACGATTCTGTCCGCCAATCGGCGACCNGCATCGTCAGAATTCAACGCNGCAATGCCTCCCTCTTTCAAGAGATACAACGCACCGTCTTTTCCGCCGAGGTTGGTCGTCAACATCGAACCGATACCGACACGAATCTGCTGTTGCGTAACGACGTCCGGTCCGAGTTGGAACAACGCACCGCCGCCGGTAATGGTAAATCCAGTGCCGCCGACACCGTTAGCCACGCTCATCGAGACCGACAAGTCAGGCGTGTTGATAGAAATGTAGTTTCCCTGTGCCGTCGCACGAGTTCCGTTAATGGTGGCAAGCATATCCTGACCGGTGGAGTAAGCACTATTCTCCCCCCAAGCGTTCACGGTATTGAAGTAACCCTTCACCATGTTGATCTGCACGAACTGCTCACTGCCGAGTTCCTCGGACTCGATTACGAGCCGCTCATTATTGTCGCTCTGACCATACATGCCGATACCGCTGCTCGTCGAGACACCCTCGCCGGAGTCAATCCGGTAGCCGCCGACGGTCGTCGCCGAAGGCTTCGTAACATCGGTATTGAACAACACGCTGCCCGCTGTACCGTCGCCAAGTGCAGCACCCGGCGCAAGTTGCAGGGCGTTTGCCTCGAAATTCTTTTTGAACTCGGCATTCGCGTTCAATGCTTTCGCCAAGAGTCCCGCATCCATTTCGCTTCCCGCACCAACACCGAGATTGCCCGTGATGATCAACTCCCGCGAGCCGTCTTCCTTTGTAACGAAGTCCACTTTGATGTCGGGTAGCGCGTCGCTGGCAAGATAGCCGGCACCAGGTTCAAAGGCATTGTCCCACGCCCGCAATCCGCTGTTCGTGTCATTGACGAAGTGGATACTGATGCCCGCCATGTGCGTTCCCGCATCTTTCGCCGTGATGGTCAACACCGGATCGTCTGTACTGAAACCGCGAGTTCCATAGATACCATTCAGGTTGTCTGTGGCAGCGGCTTTATTCTCCAGATTGGACGAGGAGATATGCGTCTTCCCCGCACCGGCAACGGCTCCTACTGCATCCGACGCGGCTGCGTCTGCCATTGCCGCTGCTACGGCAGCAGTAACGACAGTTGTGGCAACCTTACCTCCAACACCATCACTTACATCGGCACCCAGCAATCGGACGGCATCGCCCGTCGCACCGGTATAGGCACGAATGTTTTCCCAGTTGGCGGCAACGGCATCATTGACCGCCATTTTGAACGCCTCTTCCATACCGCCAACCGGAGCAGCCGCCGTACCGAACTGCGACCCCAGGAAGATCGTCAATGTTCCGGTTACTTCATCGAACCCTTCCCTCCCTTCTTCGCGGGTAAAGCCAAAGGTCAAACCATTCAAAGCGGAGGTCTTCTCAAAGGTAAGGCTGGTTGTACCAATGTATGCCGTTCCCGCCAAAGCACCGGAAGTCGCGTTGCCGGTAGTTTCAGTTGTGTTTGGCTCTGCAGGCGCACCGTTTGCGAGCGTAGCAGTTCCTGTTGGTACTGTAGCGGTGGTGTAAGAACCGTCTCCAACAACCGTAAAGGTACCTGCTGCCGGTCTGTTATCAAGCGCGGTGTCATTGAGTGCTCCAAGCAGGAAAGTGATTACGTCACTTTCCGTACTAAATTCCCCAGTAGTAAGTCCCTGCGTGCCGATAGTCAAGGCTGTACCAGCAGAATTCCACACATTCTCATTAGAACCGGTTGCAAACGTAATTGTCACGTTACCAACGGTTCCGGTAGCACCTGCAGTGATAGTGAACGTACCACCACCTAATGACAAATCCCCACTGCCAGCTACAGCCGGAGTTCCCGGTCCGGCAAATCCAACAATCGGGTTGTTTCCTGCAACTCTTGCAATGGCGTTGTCGTTAACTATCATTTGATTGCCACCGAGGAGGACGAGGTCTCCTTGGTCTGGACCGCAGAGTCCGGGCAAGCCGGTCGGCTGAACGATTCCATCTATCGGTGTGGGGCAGGTGTCGATGACGACCTCGTTTCCGCATTCGCCGATCCCGAAGATTCGACCATTCGGGTCAACGCCGGGCGGATAGAGTTGCGAAACGCTCACTCCCATCGTTTGCTCCGGCGTGAGACTGTTGAACAGTTTGGCGATGTCGCTGGCGGTGGTGATGCTGTTCCCTTGGGCATCGGTTGCCAATTTGATTTCTAAAATCGGCGTGTGGATGCCCGCCTTGATGTCTGCTTCGCTCGGATGAATGATGTTCACGCCGAGTTGCTGATTGGCGACGGGCTGACCATTGGTGCCCAAATTCGTCAATCGGACAATAGGTCCATTGTCCATGCCGTTGAATCGAAGAGCATTACCGAGGTTGACATCTCCCCAAACGGCGGAGGCATCCATGAAGTTAACCCGTCCGCCGGTTCCTTTGTCGCTGGCAAGTCCTTCGGCAATGAACTTATCGCCGAGTTTGCTGTTGATGAGGTCGATCACTTCTTGCGAAGTCGCACCGGACGTGTATCGGCTGGTGTGGTTTTCCGTG
>JGI24701J34945_10001380_pt1 | contig 12335 bp, 10 predicted proteins | sample TergutTh196P3_FD_34945 | JGI IMG/M metagenome (IMG submission 34945)
TGTTCGAGCCGGCGGTGTTTATCCTGAAACAGCGCAGGGGCGCGGGGGGCGCCGGCGATTAGGCGGCTGCAGATAATTTATTTAAGGAGAAACAAATGGAAAACAAAGAAATATCAATGCTCGACATACTTATCGAAACACATATAGGATTGGAACGACAAGGTCCGGGTAGTGCCGAAATGACCTTGAAAGCATTAAGTTTTATCGAAAATCTTGATGAAAATTCACGCTTGTTAGATTTAGGGTGCGGAACAGGCGGTCAAACAATGGTGCTTGCTCAACATACAGCAGGGAGCGTTATCGGTATAGACCAATTTTCAGAATTTATTACCGTTTTCAATGAAAATGTAAAGAAACTAAATTTGCAAAACAGAGCAAAGGGCATTGTTGGTAATATTGAAAAGTTGGAAGAAATAAAAGATTCTTCTTTTTCAAGTTCAAGCAAGTTTGACGTTATTTGGTGCGAGGGTGTCATAGACGGTATCGGGGTTGAAAAGGCGTTAAGTCATTGGAACGGATTTATCAAAGATAGCGGTTATATTTCGCTGACTTGTCCCTCTTGGCTCACCGATAATCACCCTGACGAGGTTGAAAAATTTTGGAGCGACGCAGGTTGCAGATTAGATACTATTGAGTATAACACTTCAATCATGCAAAAATGCGGCTATAATCTTATTACTGTATTTACATTGCCCGATGAATGTTGGATTGACAACTATTTTATACCGAAAACATCCGCCGAAAAAGCAGTTATGGAAAAGTATGTTGGCAACGAAATAGTTGAAGAATATATCAAGAGCAGTAAGTATGAAGTGGAGCTGTATTCAAAATACAAGCAGTATTACGGATATGTTTTCTATATCGGTAAAAAGATGTAACCCGAGATAATAAGCATACTGCGCGGCTTGCGCTTATCCACACACACAAATCAACAAATCACAGCAATTGTCCATTCCACATGATCAATTATAAAAGGCGGGATTTCATGAAGCTGCTCGCGGTAGACGGCAACAGCATACTCAACCGGGCGTATTACGGCATCAAGGCGCTTGCCACAAAGGACGGCACGTTTACAAACGGCATATACGGGTTTTTGACGATCCTGTTGCGTATGCTGCAGGAAACGCAGCCCGACGCCGTCGCGATCGCCTTTGACACGCGCGCGAAGACGTTTCGGCATGAGAAATACGACGGATATAAGGCGCAGCGCAAGGGCATGCCGGACGAGCTTGCACAGCAAATGCCGCTGCTAAAGGAACTGCTCGGGTATTTGGGCTACGCCTGCGTCGAGCTTGAGGGCTTCGAGGCCGACGACCTGCTCGGCACTTTCAGCAAATCATGCTGCCAAAAAGGCGACGATTGCGTGATTGCGACAGGCGACAGGGATACGCTGCAGCTAATAAGCGGCTGCGTCAGTGTGCGGCTGGCGTCGACAAAGGGCGGCAAGCCTCAGGCGGAGCTTTACGACGAGAAAGCCATATTTGAAAAGTATGGCGTTGCGCCTGTGCAGTTGATTGACGTAAAGGCGCTGATGGGCGACGCGTCCGACAATGTGCCGGGCGTCGCCGGAATAGGGGAGAAGGGCGCGCTTGCGCTGATTAAGGAGTTCGGAAACTTAGATAAAATCTATGAAGATTTAGATACGCTGCCGGTGAAAGACGGGGTGCGGGAGAAGCTTCGCGCAGGCCGCGAGATGGCTTTTTTAAGCCGCGAGCTTGTCACAATCAACCAGGACGTGCCGATCGACGCCGACATTGAGCATTACAGGCAAAAGCTCACCGACAACCCAAAGGCATACGCGCTGATGTCGCGGCTCGAGATGTTTACGCTGATCGACAGGCTGGGCGTCACGGCGGAGGCGCAGCCGCAGTCCGAGCCTCTGCAATCTTCTGCAAATCCGATTGAAATCGTGTTCAACGAGCTTCCCGGCGAGCTTCTCGGGAAAAGCGGCACGCTCGATGTTTTGTTTTTATTTCAGGGGAATATCCCGGCGGCAGTGTGCGCGATCACAGAGGAGAAGCTTTATTTAACCGATAAAAACGTGGCGGAAACCGCTGAGAGAATCCTGAAAGCAACCGTGAAAAAACGCACGAACCTCATCAAAAACATATACCGCTTCGGGCTTGACAAAGGCTTCGAGCCGCAGAACATCGTGTTTGACGCGGAGATTGCGGGATACATCCTAAATCCCACCGCAAACGACTACAAAATCGCGCGGCTTGCCGCAGAGCATGGGGCGAATCCGGCCATCGGGCTTGACAACCTGCTTGGCGCGCATTCGGCGTTTTTGGAGGATTGCGCGGTCTTTACAAGGCTGGCGGATATTCTCGAAAGTAAGATTGAAGCAAACGGGCAGGGAGAATTGTTTAGCGGGATAGAGCTTCCGCTTTCGCAGGTGCTTGCCGGCATGGAGCACGCGGGTTTTGAGATCGATACCGGCGGCCTTAAAAAATACGGCGAGAATCTTGAGGCTGAAATCACGCGGCTACAGGAGGAAATATATGCTCATGCGGGAGAAGTGTTTAACATAAATTCTCCGAAGCAGCTTGGCGTGATACTGTTCGAGAAGCTCGGATTGCCCGCGAGAACGAAGACGAAGACGGGCTACTCAACGAACGCGGAAGTGCTCGAAAGCTTGAAAAACAAGCATGAAATCGTCATGCGCGTGCTCCAGTACAGGACGGTTGCAAAGCTTAAATCAACGTATGTCGACGGGCTGTTAAAGACGGTGGGAGAAGACGGGAGAATCCATACAAGCTTCCAGCAGACGCTGACGAGAACGGGGAGAATCTCCTCAACTGAGCCTAATATGCAAAACATACCCGTGAGAACGGAGCTTGGCAGCGAGCTTCGGCGGTTTTTCCGCGCGGGAAGCGGCTGCGTGCTGATTGACGCCGACTACTCGCAGATTGAGCTGCGCGTGCTCGCGCATATCGCAAACGACGAGAACATGACGGGGGCTTTTTTATCCGGGGAAGATATCCACACGAACACGGCCGCGCAAGTGTTTGACATGCCGCCGCTGTTCGTTACGCCCATCATGCGAAGCCGCGCGAAAGCAGTCAATTTCGGCATTGTTTACGGCATCGGGGCTTACAGCCTCTCCCAGGACATCGGCGTCACGGTCGCCGAAGCCGACAAGTATATCAAAAGCTATCTTGCGACGTATTCGGGCGTTAGAAAATTCATGGAGGACGTCGTCTCATTCGGCAAGGAAAACGGCTACGTAAAAACACTTTTTGAGCGCAGACGGTACCTGCCGGAGCTAAAATCGTCAGTCAGGCAGACTCGCGAATTNGGCAAGCGCGTCGCTATGAACACGCCGATACAGGGGACAGCCGCCGACATCATTAAGATTGCGATGGTTNGCGTATTTAGGCGGCTAAAAACGGAGAAGCTCCAGTCGCGACTGATTTTACAGGTGCACGACGAGCTGATTGTGGAAAGCCCAAAAGGCGAGGCGGACACGGTAGCAAGGCTTTTAAAGGAGGAGATGGAGGCCGCCGTAAGCCTCACGNTCCCGATGGAAGCCGAGGTCGGGCGCGGGGAGAATTGGCTTGAAGCGAAGTAGAGCTGGCGTTACAAAATTATATACTGTTTAAGTTACACATATATGAGTATAATCGGGGAGGAAATCATTATGACAGCATTAACAGCAATCACAGAAAGAACAAGCTATCGCGGACGTTACAAAAACACGAAAATTCTAAGGGAAGACCTTATAAAAATCATGGAGGCGGGACTTTCAGCGCCATCCGGATGCAATAAGCAGACGACAAGCCTAATCGCTGTAGANGACGCGGATTTGCTTAGCAAGCTGCATGAGCTTATAGGGAAGCCTAACGCTAAGACCGCGCCTGCTATGATTTGCGTGCTGACGCAAAAAATTATCGCGTACAGGGACAGGGTTTTCAATATACAGGATTATTCGGCGGCGATTGAGAACATGCTGATTACGATAGTCGAACTTGGATACCAAAGCTGCTGGTACGAGGGACAAATCACCGATACCGACGCAATCGGGCGGAAAATGGCGGATATTCTAGGCGTTCCCGGCGATTATGATTTAGTTTGCTTCCTGCCTGTCGGGATAGCGGAAGAGCCGGTTAGCCGCCCGGATAAAAAGCATTTTGAAGAACGGGCGTGGTTTAACGGTTTTCGCACAAAGGGGTGAAATCATGCTTGTCAGGATAGCGACTGTTGAAGATATTGAGCAGATAAGCCGGTTGTTTGATGAATTTTTTAAATATAACCACTCACAACAGCCCTCTTTTTGCGCTGCGGCAAAGGAAAGCGGGCAGTATCCCAAAAGCGTAGTCGAGGGGACAACCGGGGTAATATTTGTAGCAGAGACAGATGATACGGAACATACAGTGATTGGATTTATCCATGTTGAGGAGGACAAAACGCCTGCGTACCCTTCCGTTGTTCCGCACAGATTTGCCACAATCGTGGATTTTTATGTAACGCCGCAATACAGAAAGCGCGGCGCGGGCAAAGCGTTGCTTGAAAAAGCGAAGGAGTGGGCGATAAGCCGTGGGCTTGCATATCTGGAGCTATTTGTGTTAGAGGAAAATGAAATCGGTAAAAGCTTTTATCGGCGCGAAAAATTTGTGACGGCCTCCCATACGATGCGGTACGTTTTGTAAAGGTCAGCGAAAAGGTGAGGCTTAAATAAACAAAACTCGGGCGGGATTTTATCCCGCCCGAGTTTTGTTTATGATTTTAAATCCTGATTAATCGTAAAGAAGCTGCGCGATGTCAGGCTGGTCCATGTTTGCGTGGCTGTAGAATTTAGCGCCGGTATCGACGATTTCATCAACAGATTCGCCGTTGACCGCTTTAACGGCAAGCTCAACCGCCAAGAAGCCGATCATATAGGGGTCCTGCGTGATGGCGCCGTAGAAATACTGGTTCTTGACCGCGTTTTTCTGCACGCTGCCGGCGTCGAAGCCGACTACGATCAAATCGCTGTACCTGCCGTTATCACGGTCAAGGTCGGTGCCGTCGTTTGTAGCTGCGAGCACGCCGCCAACCGCGCCTTCGTTAGAGCAAAATACGCCGATGAGGTTGCTGGTATTTTGCAGCATAGTCTGGGCGGCAGCCTGAAGATCCGCGCTGCTGGGGCTCGGAGGTACGGAAACCAGGATGGTTACGACCACATCTCCGGAAGCCGCTTTATTGAACACGTCATGGCCCGCGACTTCAACGCCGCCCGGGTGTACGCCTTCTGCGAGCTCAAGCATTTTGTTGACGAAACCGCGTGTACGACCTACGATGGAAGCGGAGGTCGCGTCTTGGGAAACAACGCCGATTACTACGGGGGCGGCAGCGGTCGCGCCACTGATTTTCGCGGCAATACCGGCTTCCTTGAACATTTCCTCAGCGCCTAAAGCGCCCGCGCTCTCGTTGTTGGTCGACGCCGTCGATACGATGGAGCCTGCAGGGGCGTCAGGAACGCCGGAGTCAAAGCCAACTACGGGAATACCCGAAGAAAGCGCCTGGTTCAACTGGCTGTCAAGCGACTGCGTGTCGAGCGCCGCAAGGCAAAGTGCGGCGGGGTTTTGGGCGAGCGCCGCGTTTACCATGTCAACTTGAACCTGAATATCGGATTCGGAAGGCGGTCCTTGGAAATCAATCCTCACGCCGTGTTTGTCGGCCGCGTCCTGTGAGCCCTTGGCAACAGTCTGCCAGAACTGGTGCTGGAAGCCCTTTGAGATAACCGGGATAAACAACGGCTCGCCGTCGTCTGCCGGTGGCGCTTCCGGGGCGGCGGGAGCCGGTTCAGCCGGCGCCGCGGGGGCAGGTTCAGCCGGTGCCGCGGGAGCGGGAGCCGAGCCGCCGCAGCCTGCAAACGGTACAAGAATAAGCATAAGGGTAAGGGCAATTGTTATAAATTTTTTCATTCGTCGATTTCCTCTCTGTTTTTGTTTTGTTTTCGTGGATACTTATAATTTCTTTACCCGGCTTGCTTTTTTGGTTCTATAATTATCAAGCATAACTGCCGCGATTACGACAATGCCTGTAAAGAACGTCTGATAGTGGGGCTGAAGACCCATNGACATAAGCCCCTGCCTTAAGACCGCCATGATATACACGCCGATGATCGTACCCGTCAGGGTGCCTACGCCGCCCGCGAGGCTGGTGCCGCCGATGACGACCGCCGCGATACCGAGAATTTCCATTCCCGCGCCGGTCGCAGGTACGATCGAAGTGTACGCCGCCGCGAACATAACGCCGGCCATTCCGGCAAAGGTGCCTACGACGACATAGACAAGGATTTTCCATTTGTCCACATTGACGCCCGAAAGCCTTGTGGCCTCCTCGTTTGAGCCTATTGCGTACACGTAGCGGCCAAACCTTGTAAAGTTGAGCAGGATATAAGCCAGCGAAAAGAACAGCGCAAGCCAAATAATCCCCATGGGAAAGCCGTTTCTCGCCTTATAGAGAACCAGCTTGAATATGCCGTCCTCGCTGTCCACCGTCGGGTAGCGCATCGTCATGACCCTTGACACGATCGCGCCGAATCCGGACGCCACCATTTGAATGCCGAGTGTCGCCACAAAAGGCACAATCTTGCCTTTTGCGATCAATATGCCATTTAGGAGGCCAAACATGGCTCCTGTCAGTACGCAAAACAAAAGCGAAATCCAAATATTAAAGCCCCATACGTTATACGCAACGCCCCCCATCAAAGCGGAGGTCATCATAATCGTGCCGATCGAAAGGTCGATACCGCCCGTGATGATAGCAAAAGTGACGCCTATCGCGAGGAACCCGATAAAGTAAGATGCATCTAATATATTGATAAGCACAGTGGTTGAGAAAAAGTTATTTCCCGCAAAGCAAAAGAATATGTAGATTACCACCAACGCGCCGGGCGCCAGCAATTTTTGCAAATCCAGTTTTCTTTCCATTTTACCGCACCTCCCGCGTAGTCGCGTATTTCATAATCAGCTGCTGGTTTGCTTCCCCGATCCCGAGCCGCCCCGTCAAAACGCCTTCGCACATCACCATGATTCGGTCGCTCATGCGAAGAAGCTCCGGCAGCTCCGATGAAATCATGATGATGGATTTTCCCATCGCTGCAAGCTCGTTCATGAGCTTGTAAATCTCCGATTTCGCGCCGACGTCGATGCCGCGCGTGGGCTCGTCGAAAATCATGATGTCGCAGTCGTGGGCAAGCCATTTCGCGATGACAACCTTCTGCTGGTTACCGCCGGATAAAAATTTTACAAGCTGGCTTATCGACGGCGTCTTGATGTCAAGCTTATCGACATATTCATTCGTGACGCCCGCTTCTTTTTTAAAGCTGATCATGCCGCTTCTAAGGAATTTCTCAAGGCACGACAGCGTCACGTTCGTCGCGACGGAAAGCCCTGTAGCGAGCCCGTAGCGCTTGCGGTCCTCCGAGAGGTAGGCGATGCCGTTTTCGACTGCGTCCTGAGGAGATTTTATATTGACCCTTTTGCCGTTTATTTCAATCTCGCCGCTGTCCATATGGTCCGCGCCGAAAATAAGCCTTGCCGTTTCGGTGCGCCCCGCGCCCATCAATCCCGCGAACCCCAGTATCTCGCCTTTTTTAAGCTCAAAGCTTACGTTTTTAACGTCTTTCGAGACAAGCCCCGTCGCTTTCAGCACGACCGGAGCGTCGTCCGGGACGTTGCTGTGCGTCTTCGGCTCCTCGTAAATGGTGCGCCCCACCATCATGTGGATGATTTCATCCATATCCGTTTCGGACATCATTTTTGTATCGACGTATTCGCCGTCACGGAAGACGGTCACCCTGTCGGAGATGCGAAACAGCTCCTCCATGCGGTGGGAGATATATACGATACCGACGCCGCGCTTCTGCAAATCCNTTATGATATTGAAAAGCTCGTCTATCTCGGTTTCAGTGAGCGCGGCCGTCGGCTCGTCCATGACAAGAATCTTCGAGTTAAACGTGAGCGCTTTTGCAATCTCGACCATCTGCTGCTTTGCGACGGTCAAATCCGATACCTTTGTGCGGGGGTCTAGCTTTAGGTGCATAGACTCGAATATTTCGGCGGCGCCTTTGTTGATTTCCCGGTCGGAGATAAAGAATTTTTTCTCGTTTTCGGACTCGCGGCCGATATACATATTTTGCGCGACNGTCAGATGCGGCATCAGATTTAGCTCTTGGTGTATGATGCAGATGCCCATGTCCTGCGCAGACTTCGGCCCGTGTATGTCGGTTTCTTTCCCCTCAAACAGAATAGTCCCGCTGTCTTTCGTGTAAACGCCGGTTAAAATCTTCATCATCGTAGATTTACCAGCGCCGTTTTCGCCGACCAAGGCGTGGACCTCGCCGCGATTTAAGTCGAACCTGCAGTCGCTTAACGCTTTTACACCGGGAAATGTTTTTTCAATCCCGCGCATTTCAAGCAGCTTATTGCCCAATGTTAAATCACGCCCCTTTTGTTTTTTTAATTATTATAACAAAAAAATTCTTATTTTAATAGTGAAAATCTTATTTATAATTGCGAAAATCTTCCACAGAGGGAATTTAGCTTTATTTTAAGCGAATCCAATACATCGGGCTACCCCTTTATTGTAGTTATAACTTACTAGAATCTCAAGGTAGCAATCCTACAATTTTGTCCACTATTTCACACAGTTATGTAAAAATCCTTAAAATCAACGTTGACGGCTATATTTTACGATCTTATATTACGAGTATTTTTAACGCCGCTATGGCGCAAAAACAGGGGGCAAAACCGCATTGTACATCGTATATCAAGGGTATTCAAGCTCAAGCTTGAGCGCGCGGTTTATCGCGCTCAAATACGCTTTGATGCACGCTTCCACGATATCGGTGTGCGTTCCGCGCCCCGTGACGGTCTTCTCGCCGGCAAGGATTTTCACGACGCTTTCCCCGAGCGCTTCCCGCCCTTCGGAGATGGAACCGATCGACCAGCTTGCAAGAGGATAGCTGTGCTTGACGATTTTATCGACGGCCTTAAACGCCGCGATTACGGGAGTTTCTCCGCGCGCGACGTGCTCGTGCTCCTTGCCCGCGCGCATCAGTCTCACGACGGCCGTGGAGGTGATGTCGGTGCCTGAGTTCACGACAAAGCTTGTGAGCGTATATTCGGGGACTGCCGCCGTCTCGCCGAGAACAAGCCCTTCAATGTCGAAGTCGGTGATGGCGGATTTTACGTCGGCAAGCTTCTTAAAACGCTTGAACACGTCTTCGAGCATATCGCTGGAGATTTTATACCCGAGCTCACAAAGACGCTCCTTAAGCGCCGACTTTCCGGAGTGTTTGCCCAAAACAAGGCGGGTTTGGTGAAGTCCCACGTCCTGAGGCTTCATAATTTCGTATGTGAGCGGATTTGCCATCATCCCGTGCTGGTGTACGCCCGCTTCGTGGGCGAAAGCGTTAGCGCCGACGATTGGTTTAATCGGCGAAATATCCATGTCGATGATCGTGCTGAGCAGCTTGTTCGCGCGGTAAAACTTCTTTGTCACAAGCTTGGTGTCGGCATTATAAAAGTCGCGCCGCGTCTTGAGCGCCATCGCGGCTTCTTCCATCGCGGTCATGCCGGCGCGTTCCCCGATGCCGCCGAGCGAGCATTCAAAGTGGTCGGCGCCGGACTTGACAGCGGCAAGCGTGTTCGCGAGCGCAAGCCCTAAATCGTTGTGGCAGTGCGCGCCGAGCTTGAAATGCTCCGGAAGCTTCTCCTTTAAAAACCGGATGTTCTCGGCCATTTCCTGAGGCATGGCGTAGCCCACGGTATCGGCAATGCTTGCGGATATCGCGCCGTTCTCGCATGCCGTGCTCAAGATTTTCAGCAGGAAACCGCGTTCGGTGCGCGTCGCGTCCTCGGCGATAAAGTGGACCTCGGGGCACAGCTTTCCCGCGTGACTGACAGCCGCCGCCGCAAGGTCAAGAACCTTTTCCCGCGTGGATTTTAGCTTGTGTGTGATGTGGATATCGCTTGTGGAAAGAAAAATATGTATCCGCGGGCGCTTAGAGTGGCGCACAGCCTCCCACGCGCAGGCGATGTCGCTTGTATTGGCGCGGCAAAACCCCGCAACCGTCGTATTTTTTATGGCTTTCGCAATCGCTTTCACCGCCTCAAAATCATCGGGAGAAGCGATGGGGAATCCGGCCTCGATCACATCGACGCCGACTTCCTCAAGCATTTTCGCAAGCTCCAGCTTTTGCGTCAGCTTCATGCTGCATCCCGGCGACTGCTCGCCGTCGCGCAGCGTTGTGTCAAAGACTAAAACCGTTCTCATGTAAAAAACCCCCGTGCTCTCAGGCGAAGCTAATCGTTCTCCGAGAGAATTCTCTCGCGGTAAGCTTTCGCGGCCTGCTCCGTTTTGTTGTCGCCAAATTCGTAGTACCTTGCGTCTTTTATGTTGTCGGGCAGATATTGCTGCCTGACGTAGTGATTTTTAAAATCGTGAGCGTACTGATATCCGATAGATTTTCCCATCTTTTTCGCGCCGGAATAGTGGCCGTCCTGCAAATGCGGCGGGATTTCCCCGAGCTTTACGTTTTCCAAGTCGCTCATGGCGGCGGCAATCGCGTTTACGCCGGAGTTTGACTTCGGCGCCGTACACAGCAGGATAACGGCGTCGGCAAGCGGAATCTGGGCTTCCGGCAAGCCAATCTGGAGCGCGGAATCGACACATGCTTTCACGATTGGGATCGCCGTCGGATACGCAAGGCCGATATCCTCCGCCGCGGTTACGAGAAGCCTGCGGCACGGGGAAAGCAAATCTCCCGCCGAGAGGAGCCTTGCAAGGTAATGGAGCGCCGCGTTCTCGTCCGAGCCGCGAATCGACTTCTGGAACGCCGATAGAATGTTGTAGTGGTCGTCGCCGTCCCTGTCGTAGCGCATGTTGCTGCGCTGGCTCACCTGCCGGATGATATCCTCTGTGATAACGCGTTTCTTGTCCTTGACGCCGGATGAAAGCCACGAAAGCTCGACGGCGTTTACCGCCTTTCTCACATCGCCGCCGCATGTGTTCGCGAGAACGGTAAGCGCTTCTCCGCTGATTTCGTATGCTTCTCCCGATTCCTGCGACAGGATATCGAAGCCGCGCTTCGCCGCGATTTCGATTTCACCGGGGTCTACCGGCAAAAATTCGAACACCGTGCTGCGGCTTAAAATGGCGTTGTAGATATAAAAATACGGGTTTTCCGTGGTGGAGGCAATCAGCGTGATGCTGCCGTCCTCAATAAATTCAAGCAGCGTCTGCTGCTGTTTTTTGTTAAGGTATTGGATTTCGTCGAGGTAAAGGATCACGCCGCCAATGCCTTGGATTGTGTCAAGCTCGGCGACAACGGCGCGTATATCGGCGGTCGAAGCGGTTGTGCCGTTTAGCTTGTACAGCTTCTTTCCTGCCGTTTCAGCTATAATCCTCGCAACGGTGGTTTTGCCGATGCCGGAGGAGCCGTAAAAGATCATGTTCGAGACATTGCCGCTCTCGATGATTCTGCGCAGGACCTTACCGGGCGAAAGCAAATGCTTTTGCCCCACGACCTCATCAAAGGTTTTGGGTCTTAGCCTGTCTGCAAGCGGCGCCATAACGTCACTCCCTCAAAACTTGCGATTCTTATCTTACCATCTCGAAATGGCTGAAAACCCATTTCCCGCCGATAGATTCATATACCATATCGTGGGTTGTATAATCAATCACAATAGGGTCTCCTGTTTCCGGGAGGTGGAGGTCTTCGACGGTGACGCGGTAAATAATTTTCGTATCGCTTTCGCGGATGATTTCATATGTTTCATCGCCTTTGAATATATTTGCCCCGCGCGCCGCGCCCATGACATAAAGGCTTCCGTCAATGTCGCGGAACTTGCCGTCCGCCAATAAATCGTCAACAAACGAAACGATAAAAATGTTTTCAAGATGTTCCCGAAGGGCGGTCATCGTTTGAATCTCGGGATGGGTGACTTTATCGTACCGCATCGCGTCTATTTCCTGATAACCCTCCGAGCCGTAGGGCATCCCGTCAAACGTAAACCAGAACATAACCTCCAACGCGGATTGATATGCCGCCGCAACCTCCCCGTCGTCCGGCGGCTCAACCTGAGAGCAGCCCGCGATAAATACAAAACAAAACAGTAGAATCAGTAATTTCTTCATACATGAAGTCTCCTTTACTTAATTTATTAGATTATTATACCGTGCTTTTGGACGAAAGGAAAGAGCGCCTATTGTTTGGGAGTGGACAAACGCGTTGCTCACAAAAAATCGAGCACAGAGAAAGGCAGTTCACGAGATTTACGATTTTTCCTAAAATTCATTTTAGCAACGCCAAAACGATTGTAAGCGGCAACAAAAACCTCAAG
>JGI24701J34945_10001389_pt1 | contig 12302 bp, 7 predicted proteins | sample TergutTh196P3_FD_34945 | JGI IMG/M metagenome (IMG submission 34945)
AGACGGTGTATCGTGTACGGACTGCTGTTCATATTCGGCGGCGGGCGGCGTTGGATATGTTTCGGGACTTGTATTTACCGTTACGCTGTCAAACAATTTTGACTCTACACAAGGCAAGAGCAGTATGAAAATACCACTCGGTCGCTACTTTCTCGGAATTGGGAGCAATTTTTTTGGTTTCCCCATTGACACCCTCCTGTAAGGACTCACGCCGCCTTTGGTGCCCGCATCAATTTATACATCGGCTCGCTTAACGTCTTTGAGGTCGCCTTTGTCATTTGATCCGTCAGTTCCATGTCGAGCAAACTCTGATAAATCTCCTCCGACTGTCCGCCATGAAAGAAGGGATTCTTTTCCTGCGTCGCCCGCATCGACTTGAGCATCTGTCCAAACAATGTTTGACCAATGAATTGGTGCAGCAACTCACGGAACTGCTGCTCTCGGCCCTCATTGGCCGATTCCGTTTTCGGTGCCTCGGCAGTGTCGAAACGCGTGGCCGTAGTGCCGTCGGAACGTTCGAACACATCAAGTTCGCTCTCCTTCTGCAACACCGGCGGTACTTGCCGCGACGAGTCGATTGCCGTATGAGCGGCGTAAGTAATCTGGTTGGTGATGGAGTTTAACATTTTGAAGGAGTTAGAAGTTAGAATGGCTGTTCGGTAAGCATTGAGTAAGCGTCCGATTTCTTCGGTTAGTTTCCTGGCGGTAAAATTTTAACGCTGAACAAACGGAGCCCGGAGCGGCAAATACGGTGTTTTTGGTTTCACACCGGAGCTGCCGCTCCGGGCTCTGTGAACTTTTTATCCGCCGGGGCTGTAACTCCTTTCCCCTAGTCCACAAAGATCACTTCGCCGATGATTGCTCCCTGTTTTTCCAGGATTTTAATAATTTCGATGGTGTCCTGCGGAGTCGCTTGCAAGGCATTCAAACTTGCCTGCAACGCACGGAGTTTCACATTGTTGACCGCCTCGCCGCTCATCTGACGGAATCTCGTATCCGTATCAATATCAATAAATTGCCGAGGGAATTCTTCCATTTCCCCCTCTTCCAACTCGGGGGCAATGTCCGCGACAATACCGTTGTACGTCACGAGAGTCGGCCGTACTTCGACATCGACATCAATCGCAATCGTTCTCGCTCTTTCATTGATCGTAACACGCGGCACAGGACGCGGAACATCGAGCATTTCGGCATTCAGTATCTGAGCGAGGAAATCCAATGGGTCGAGAAATTTTTCCCGCGGCAAGCGGACAACTACCTCGTTTTGGTGAATCGCATTGGCTGGCCGAGAGGACAACATCCGAATTTCTGGATCAGTGTTGATTGCGTCCGCAACTAAATTAGCAATCTGCGGCCGGGCATGTTCTCTCTTGATGACCAGCGTGATTAAACCATCGCGAATGAAGGGATTGTTAAAATTGGCACGCAACCGGCATCCCCCGACAATACGTCCTACATTGGGTGATGTATCATCTTCGATGACAATTCTTCCCTGAGCAAAGCCCTGAAGGAGCGACTTATCATCCTGCGGCAGTATCGAGTGCAATGCGGTCGGGGACAATACTCCGCCGGCTAAACTTTCCGCACTCCCTTCGGAATAGACAACACAATCCAGCACATCCCCTTCCCTTGCTCCGGTGGCGGGAATGGTAACGACCACCCGAACAAGTGCACTGTTTCGGGCACCCCGAACGGCCGCTTCATCATTGCCGACAAACATCCCGGAACGGGCAAGTTGCCGCAGAATGGCCTGGGCTTGCGGAGAGTAATTTCGGGGATCATCTCCGGTTCCATTCAGACCGCCGACGATACCGTAGGCGGTAATCTCGGTGGCTTCCTGTCCTTTGACACGGACGAAGTGCTCCACCCGAAGTTGCGCCGCGGCAGTGCCGGACACAAGCAGAATAATGAGGAGGGGAAGGATAAGTCGCATAGGGAACGAGTGGTTGTGGAGTGATTTATGGTTAGGGGATTAATGGTTACATCTAAAAGGGCTTGAAATGTTCGATCATCCGTGTCCCCCACGGGCGGCGGACGGTGTCAAAGACATTACCGCTGGGGATTTCGTTAATGGTCAAGTCGGCCACTTGATTGGACGCAACCCGATAATCCCGGCTAATCGTATCGGGACGGACAATGCCCGTCACGGTGATAATCGTCCCCTCTTCTCCGATATTGGAACTCTTGGTTCCCTCGATGACGAGGTTGCCGTTGTCGCGGATGTCAGTAACCCGGCAGGGAATCTCAAAGTCCAATGTCTCTTCACGGCTCAAACGCCCCCGGTTTTGTGTCTGGTGCTCGATCGTACCGCCCACTTCCGGTAATGCACCCATAGCCGGGGTCGGCATGGAGAAAATACCGGTGAACTTTGTCCACGCGTTCAGGGCGGCAGTCGACTCGATTCTTTTTCGACGCTGGTTGTTGGCGGTATTGCTGTACGTTCGCCGTTCTCTGACGTGGACGTAGATTATATCGTCAACTTGAAAGGCATGCTGTTTCGGCGGTGCTTGAAATGTCAGCGATGCTTCGGAGATCGTCATCGGCCTGCCGCTGGGTGTCAAGATAGTCGGTGTGCCGATAATCCCTCCCGACTGGGCGAAGGCCGAAGCGGTGAAGAGTGCAAAAATAATACAGGGAATAATGATTTTTGAGGACATGGTATCTTAAACCGAAGCCGGGGGCATTGTCAAAATCGCTACAAAGAGTACAAGTCGGTGTTGATTTGGAAAAACTTTAATGATTTTAACGATTTTGCGGGACATTTCCGATTTGCACTGAAATGACCGGTTTTCCGCACAAGTTAATGGCGTGATACCATAAACGGCATGAAACCGGACTTTGCGCCCTTTGCGGTTAAATCCTCATTTTTTTAACCGCAAGGGGCACAAAGAAGAACCTTCCGTTTTCTACCCGTCGTTGCCAGTATATCTCTCAACATGTAACATCTCCTTCGCCTTTTCGCCAAGCGGTTTACCGAGAAACTCATCATAAATCGTTTTGATGTCAGGATTATCGCAACTCAAACGGATTTCCTTGTCGGCATCACGTTGATACAGCGCATCCAAGCGAAGTTGTCTTGTTCGTGCAACATTCGCACTGGCAACAATCGGTTGTCCTCCGCCGCCGATGCAACCGCCCGGACACGCCATCACCTCCACGAAATCAAACTTCTCCGTACCATTGCGAATCGATTCAAGGAGAGGACGCACTACACCAATGCCGTGAACCACCGCTACGTTCAACTTGCGATTACCGATATTGACCGTCGCACGACGAACATTGTCAAGACCACGCACAGGACGCAGGTCAAGAAATTCGGCAGACGGATTTGTACCGTTCAATAGTTTGTATGCCGTGCGAAGTGCCGCCTCCATTACGCCGCCGGTGTTGCCGAAAATCATTCCCGCCCCGCTGCCCGTTCCCATCAACGAACTATATGGAGCATCCTGCGCTTGCAGAAAATTCACCCTTCTTTCGTTCAACAGAAGCGAAATTTCCCGGCAGGTCAATGCGATGTCCACATCCCGCATCTCCGGTTTGCCGAGCGACACACCGGCGGCATTCATTCCGAACAAAATCTCCGCCTTCTTTGCCGTGCAGGGAGTCAACGCAACGTGGACAATTTTTTCCGAGTCGATCCCCATTTTTTGAGCGAAATAGGTTTTGACCAACGCCCCCTGTATCGTTATCGGACTCTTGACCGTCGAAAGATACGGTTGAAGAGTTGGATAGAACAAGTGAGCAAACCAAGTCCAGGCGGGACAGCAACTTGTGAACATCGGTAGATTTTTTGCCTTGCTTTCAAGCCGTTGGAGTAGTTCCGAGGCTTCCTCCATGATGGTCAAGTCGGCGGAGAATGTTACGTCGAGAACGTGATCGACACCGAGTTGTTTCAATGCCCCGATGATTTTGCCTTCGACGTTGGTGCCGGGAGCGAGGCGGTACATTTCGCCGAGGGCAACGCGGATCGCCGGTGCAGTGGAGGCGACCACGATTTTATTCGGATCGGCAACGGCTGCGGCAACTGCCGGATAATCGTACTTTTCTGTGATGGCGCGGGTGCAATAGTGGGTGCATTGTCCGCAACCGATGCAAGCCGCTTCGCCGGCGGGGACGGCTTGTCCGAACACGCCAGTTGTGTTTTGGCAAAATGTCCGGCATCGCCCGCAACTTCTACAGCGGTTTCTGTGATGTTGGATCGACGGATTCTCCGGCAGAATCGGCAACGGTGCTCTTTGTCCGCCGCGTTGTTGTCCTTGTTGCTGTCCTCGTCCTCCGCCCGGCTGGGCGATGCCGAGTTGTCCGGTGCCGACGAACAAACCTGCTCCGAGTGTTGCCGACTTGAGAAATTGACGGCGAGTGGGTTTGCTTTGTTCTTTCATAGTTTTGGTTGTTTGAATTATATCCTACACAGGGACAAAGGGGATGTCTCTTTTGAATCCCTTGCGTACTTTGCAGTTAAATCCTCTTTTAACCGCAAAGTATGCAAAGTCTCATTTCATGCCGTTTGCAGTATATTTTACAGTCCCGTTCCCTTTTGTAATTGCTTCCATGATTCCATGAGGGCATCGGCGGTGTAACGTATTTGTTCTTCGGTGTGCGTGGCGGAAATGAAGAACCGCAGTCTCGCCGCTTCCTCTGCCACCGCCGGATGCAGGATCGGCTGCACACTAATACCGCGATCAAACATTGCTTTCGACATTTGTAACGCCAATATCGAATTGCCCAGAATAATCGGCACCACAGCAGTACCAAAACTCATTCCCGTATCGAATCCGCGTTCCTTGGCCAAGTCCAGAAACAACTTGCTGTTCTGACGCAACCGCTCCACCCGTTGCGGCTCACGATCCAAGAGACGCAGTGCCGCCAGTGCCGCCGCACTGTTGGCCGGCGAAATACCCGCACTGAACACCAGAAAGGGCAATGTGTATTTCAGATATTCCACTAACTCTTTTGAACCGGAAATGTAGCCGCCGCAACTTCCCAGCGCCTTGCTCAACGTGGACATCCAAATTTCCACGTCACGGCGGTCTACGTTGAAATGTTCGCCGATACCGCGTCCCGTCGCTCCTAAAACACCGATGGAATGCGCTTCATCCACCATTAAAAGTGCCTTGTGCCGTTTTTTCACTTCGATAAACTTGGGAAGGTCGGGGAAATCACCATCCATACTGTATGCACCCTCGATGGCTAACAGCACACGGCGGTATTCTCCGCGGTGTTTGTTCAGAATCCAATCCGCCGCTTCCCAGTCGTTATGGGGAAAGGGCCGCCGCCTTGCGCCGGAATGAACCGCTCCCTGCACAATACTGTTGTGAGCAAGGGAGTCAAACAGCACCATATCTTTTTCGTTCACCAGATGCGAAATCACACTCGAATTGGTCGAATGCCCGGCGGGGAGAGCAACCGTGTCTTCACAACCCATAAATTGGGAAATGGCATCTTCCAGTTCATTATTGAGGGGTTTATTCCCCGCCACCAACCGGCTGGCGGAAACACTCGTCCCGTATCGTTCGCAAGCCTCCACAGCCGCTTTCGTTACTTCGGGATCACCGGAAGCACTGATGTAGTTAAAGGAGGAAAAACTGATGTATTCCTTACCGCCAATCGTCGTCCGGTCATTCAAGATTCCTTCGTGAATGTCATAGAAACGGTTTAGTCCTGTTTTCCGTATCGAATCGAGTCCCAGTTTCAACCGAAGATATTCGGGGAATTTTCCGATGAGATAGTCTTCTTCGGGAATTTCAACTTGCGGCTGATTGCGGTTTTGCTCAATTGTTTTTCGTGGTCCAGTGCCGAGGTAGAGCAAGACTGCATCGAGAACTTGTTGTGCCGTAAAGAGTTCGGGCAGGACAGATTCGGGAAATTGTCCGCCGAACCGGTCTTCCAACGAGGCGAGGATTTCCATCCGTTCCAAGGAATCGAGTCCGAGTTCCGTAATGTCGGTCTCGATGGTCAGATGGGCTGCACGCTCTTTGGCGACTTTCCGAACCTCTTCGAGCACGATGGCAGCGATTTCCTCTTTGGAAACAAGTGAGAGCGTCGATGGTGCGGGTGCCTTTGCCGGGGTTTCCTTGATGAGCATGTGACTCGGTTTTTCGGGCGATTCTTCCGGCAGCACGGGACGTACCGGCCCTTCCGGGGCGAATTCGACCTTTCCCCGAACAATCCGGCTGTAATCGTCGGCATCGGAAAGTCCGGTGGCCTCTTGGAGTTCATTCTCCGCTTCGCCTCCCGTGATGAACCGGAAGGAGACATCGCTGGAAACCCAGCGTGCGGTTTCATTGAGCGAGCCGTCGAGGAAACCGTTGTGGCATGCGTGGTGTTGAATCTTACCGCTCGACGTTTTCGGAATCGCCCCCGATTTGATGAGGACAATGCCTTTGACGGGCAATTCGTGTTCCAGAGCGACCGCCTTTTGGATTGCCGAATAGATGTCGTCGGTATCCCCCTTGAATTGCCGGTCAAGTTCCTGCACAATGACCAGGTGTTCTTGCGGCAGTTCGGCATCGTCTTTGACCATAAAGGCGGCACCGCAGAGGGGTCGGAGATTCTGGTGCGACTTCTGCACCGTCATCTCGATGTCCTGCGGATAAACATTGACGCCGCGCACGATGATTAAATCTTTGATTCTCCCCGTTACGAAGAGTTCGCCGTCCTTGATAAATCCGAGATCGCCCGACCGTAGCAGGGGCGGTTCGTCCGAACCGGCAAGCCGGGCATTGAACGTCTGCTCCGTTGCCTCGGGGGCATTCCAGTACCCCTTGGCATTGCTCGGACTTCTGACCCAGATTTCTCCGACGATACTGTCGGGACATTCTTCACAGGTTTCAGGATCAACGATGGCAATGCGCCCATTGGGCAAAATTCGGCGGCCGCTGGAAACATAGCGGACAACCTTACTGATTCGGCTATCCCGAACCTCGACTGCCCTGCCGACGGATAACTCTTTGGGATCCAGCGACCGTATGATCGGCCGGTTTTTGATGTACCCGCCGGAAACGATCAACGTCGCTTCGGCCAGTCCGTAACAGGGATAGAACGCTTCGTAACGGAATCCGCACCGTTCAAACTTTCGGGCAAACGCCTCCATTGTTTCGGCGAGGACGGGTTCTGCTCCGTTGAAGGCGACGAGCCAACTGCTCAAATCGAGTTCATCCACCTGTTCTTCGGTAATGTTACGGACACAGAGATCGTAGGCAAAGTTGGGGCCGCCGCTGGTCGTCCCCTTATACCGCGTGATTGCTGCAAGCCAGCGGAAGGGTTTTTGCAAAAAGGAGAGCGGCGACATAATGATATTCGGTCTGCCGCAGTAGAGCGGTTGAATGATGCCGCCGATGAGTCCCATATCGTGGTAACTGGGAAGCCAGAATACCCCGCGTCCGCTCCGGGTATGCTCGAATCCCTGATGAATCATTTGGGAATTGTGGAGCAGATTGTCATGGGTGAGAATCACCCCCTTGGGAGTTCCCGTCGAACCAGAGGTGTATTGCAGAAAGGCAATGGTATCACGGTTAATGTCGGGAACGATCCATTTTTCTTCAAGGCTTTCATCAAGGGTAGCGGTAGCAAGCCAGCTAAGATTTCGGAGACTGGGGGCTTCGTCGAGCATGCCTTCGACCGTTTTGATGACATCCCCGGTCGTAAGGGCGACGGCGGCTTGCGCACTATCGGCAATGGATTGGATGCGGAGCAGCGAACGGTTCCTTCGCGGCGGATAGAGCGGCACGGCAATGGCACCAGCGTAAAGACAGCCGAAATAAGCAACAATGAAATCCAGGCCGGGAGGGTAGAGGAGCAGGACACGCTGTCCGAACATGTTGCGTTCTTGCAGCCAGGCGGCAATCCGGCGTGCTTGCCGGTCCACATCCGCATTGGTCATCACAATCTCATTGTCAACACCATTGGTAAGGTAAATGAATGCGGGCTCGTGCGGCTCGGTCTCGGCACGGTACTGCACGAGTTTGACCAGGTTAGCCGGTCCAAAAAGAATCTCTGAATTCACGGGAACAGAAGGTGTTGACAGTAAAAATCGGATACGAAGACACATATTATCGGCGATGTGCGGTGAATTGTCAAGATATGGGAATACGGACTGCTAGGGCGGTAAGACGCAGTGTACTAATCTGGACAGATTGCCGGATAAACTGTACAATACGCCAGCGTCAGGAGCGGATGGGGAGTTTTATTTCGCATTCTTTGCGGTGAAAAAAGTCGGCGTTTTTGAACCGAAAACAGTGCAAAGAAATAAACAAACACCCACAAGCAAAACCACATGGGCAAAACCACACGAGCAAAATCACACGGGCAATGAGAAGGATCGTTTGCACTACATTTTTTTTCTTGGCGGTCTGTGTTGCCGTTTCGGAACAAGTTTTCAGCAACAAGTTCTATCTCCGGGATGGACGCGTGATCTCGGGAACCATGACTCAACTCTCCCGCGTCGATGAAAGAGCCAATGCCCCAGATATGATCGCACGCCCCATCGTGGTGATCGATGATGGACTCCGATGGATGTACCTTTCCAAAGCCCAAATCCTGCGCCCCGTCGAAGAGCCGATCCCGCGTCCCGAAACGTTCAGGACGGGACAACGCGTCCACAGCGGCGATAGAATCTATCACATTCCGGGCGATTATCGAAATAGCACCCCCTTTGATGAAGACGGCCGCCGCCTTTTGGAGGTTCGGCATCCCGGCGGTGTCGAATATGTGGAACAAGCCATCGTCGAACTCACCCCCTATTACATCACCGTTACCAGCCTGCGTGCCAATAACATACCCTTGGATTGGAATAAACGAATCGCGACCAATGCGATTCCCCGCGAACAACTGACGGCCATCTTGATGAAACTCATCGATCCGCAAAACCTCGACGAGAGACTCAAACTCGTCCGGTTCTATCATGCCGGAAACCAGTTCGCCGCAGCCGATGCCGAATTGGAATCAATCGCACAGGAGTGGAAGGATTTCCCCGAAGCATTACAACGGATTCGCCCCATCTCCCTTGATGTCCGGCAACGGTTATATGAACAGATATTGGAGGAACTCGACTTCCGCTGGGAAAGCGGGCAATATCACTTCGTCCGGCAATACATTACCGAATTGGAGCAAGACCCAAAATTGCCGGAACGCCTTTTCTTCCGTGTCCGGCAATTCTTACAGCGGTACGAAGATACCGACAAGCAGTGTCAAGAGATGGTGTCGGCACTCAAAGAACTTTATGAACAACTGCCGGAAGCAAGTAAAAGCGGCACGATACCGCCGATCATCGAAGAAATCGAAAGGGAATTGAATTTTTCGACCATCCGCCGGCTCTCAGGTTTTCAACTCTTCGCGAGTGATCCGCAACTGACTCCTGCCGAAAAGTTAGCCATTGCGATTACCGGTTGGTATGCGGGTCCTGAAGCCGACAATAGCCGGCTCGCCGTTGCGGTAACGCTTCCCGAAACGGAACAACTCATTGCCGACTATTTGCACAGCGGACAAGATTTCCTGCTTCGGCAAAAGATATTGGAACAACTCAAAAACTTGGAAACTTCCCGCCCAGACCTCGTTGCGGGCATCTTGGCCACGATGAAACCGCCCTTCCCGGATTTACCGGAAGAGGATGCGGAGTTTCCCGGCTATTACCGTTTTACGATTCCGAGTCCGCTCTTTGTTGCCGGTGCGCCGCGGTCTCCGAGGGCATCGGAAATCCGCTATGCCGTACAACTTCCGCCCGACTACAATCCCCATTTGCGTTATCCGATGATTGTTACCCTTCACGGATTGACGCAAACGCCCGACATGCAAATTGACTGGTGGGCAGGCGCATGGAGTCAAGACCCACAGCAGGGCGATCAAAGAGCCGGGGACGAAGTGCAGCGCAGTCCCCGAATACGCACTGGACACGCCGCCCGGCACGGCTATATCGTCCTTGCTCCCGAATGGAATCCGCCCGAAGCACGGCTTTCAGATTATGATTTTTCGATATTTTCCCATGCGGCAGTCTTGTGTGCCGTCAAAGATGCGTTTCGGCGTTTCAGTGTCAATACGGACAAGGTTTTCATTTCGGGACATGGCATCGGCGGCACGGCCGCGTGGGATATTGCCCTCGCCCATCCCGATTTATGGGCGGGAGCGATCCCCTTTAATGCGGTTGCGTCCAAATACATCGACGCGTATGAATCGGCAGTTCAGCGTGTGCCCCTCTATCTCGTCTGGGGAGAAATGGAAGGTGTGGGAACGCAAGGAATCCGAAAGTGGAATGCCAATGCACTGGTATTGAATCGTTACTTGCAGGCACAAGCGAATCCCGGCGATGTTACGGTAGTGCGCTATCCCGGACGGGGTTTGGAGGGCTTTTACGAGGAAATTCTCCATGTGCTTGACTGGATGAAATTCAAGCAACGCCATGCGGCACCGACGGAATTCAAAGCCGAAACGATGCGTCCCTGGGATTCCCTATTCTGGTGGGTGGAAATGCCCAATTTACAACGGGATGTACCAGTCAATATGGTGGACCCGATGGACTATCCGGCAAGAAGAACCGATGTCCGTAAGGTTACGGTGGAGTCACGGTTGAATCGGGCAACGAATGCTGTTTTAGTAACCACCGCCCCTCGGGTGGCGAATATCGAAATATGGCTTTCTCCGGCTATGATTGACTTTAATGCAACGGCAACGGTCAGAATAAATGACCGTAATGTTCCGTTACCGAATGGGATCATTGCGCCGGACATTGAGGTCATGCTGGAAGATGTCCGCTCGCGCGGCGACCGGCTCCATCCCTTTTGGGCAAGACTTGTCGGACGGTGATCTTTCATTTTCTGTAACGTCAGTTAGATTGCTGGGAACCTCTAATGGTATAAAAAAACATTGCGTTCCTTGCGTCCTCTGCGGTTAAAAAAGAGTAACCGCAAAGGGCGCAAAGAAGTTAACATACAGCCCCGGCGGTAAAAAAGGTCACAGAGCCCGGTGCGGTAGCACCGGTGCTGCCGTACCGGACTCTGTTTGTTTTTTGATAATTTTTACCGCCAACCCTGTAATAACAAAAAACGTTTCCCACTAAACTTGGACACACCCCGTTTAATCTCTCAACTTAGGAAGTGTATCGTAATAACATATCCAAAGAGCCGCAAGTGTCGCGTAGCGTAACTTGCGGGTGCACACCGAACAGGTCCTCACCCGCAAGTTCCGGCGGAGTACCGCCTCCACTTGCGGCTCTCTTTGTAAATACTTGTGAATAGGTGAATGTTATTCTGATACACTTCCTTACGAGCACTGTCTTTCTTTTTTTGTACCTTTTTGTACACTGAACCATGTGAATAGCCCTTCTTTCGTGCACTCTCTCCTTGGCGGCTCATCCTTTTCTGCGGCGGCGGCCGCTCTTTGGAGCGGACAGCCGATTTCAGTAGAGGGTATCGTCGGAGGTTCCACGGCTCTTGCTGCGGCCGCCCTGTTTCAACAGGGTAACGGTTCGATGATTCTTGTCACGCCCGTCGCCGATGCCGCTGAACAAATGGCCGAGGATGTGGCACTGTTCATTGCACCAGAGTATCGGCTCAATGTAGGTCTCTTTCCGCCGATGCCGCAGCGCAGGTACGAGTCGGAAACCACTCCTGCGATTGCCGAGAGCGCATTCGGCGAACGGATTAATCTCTTGAAACGGCTGATTCGTGCGGAGACTCCACTCATCGTCGCCGCTTCGATGCCCGCCCTGTTGCAGCCGGTGCCGCCGCCGGAACTGCTCAAAGAGCGGACGCAAACGCTCGCCGTGAACAGCCGGGTAGATTTGGAATCGCTGCGCCGCTTTCTGATTGAAGGAGGTTATCATTCGACTTCGGCCATTGACCTGCCCGGCGAGTTTGCTGTTCGGGGATATATTCTGGACATCTTCGCGCCCGACTGGGAATTGCCGGTTCGGATTGAATTTTTCAATGATGAAATTGAGTCGATTCGCCGTTTCGACTTGGCAACACAACGGTCTTTGGAAAAAATTGCGGAGATAGACCTGACCCAAGTGCAGCCGCAGGATTGTATCGGGTCTTCATTGCTGGATTATTTTCCGCCCTCCACCCCGATTGTGCTGATTGGCATCCATTGAAAATGAGTCCGCATTGATTGGCGAAGGTGTATAGCATACGTGAACGCTTGGACACACCCTCTTTTACGCCCCTCGGGAATCGTCATGGCAACGAATGCCGGTTTTTTTGCTATAATACCATTTATGGACTTCATACGTAGCCGTGTCTTTGCCAGAGCAGGATTGATCGGAAATCCCTCCGATGGGTACAATGGCAAAACCATTACCATCATCGTCA
>JGI24701J34945_10001392_pt1 | contig 12297 bp, 6 predicted proteins | sample TergutTh196P3_FD_34945 | JGI IMG/M metagenome (IMG submission 34945)
AACACTCCCGACATGGAATATGTCAACCGCGTGATAGAAACCCTCGGAATTTCCGAAAAACGCAGGAGTATGCCTAATCAGCTTTCGGGCGGACAGCAACAGCGCGTTGCAATCGCCCGTGCAATGGCGAGCAAGCCCGCAATCGTGCTTGCAGACGAGCCTACGGGCAACTTGGACAGCAGGTCGAGTATGGACGTTATGGGGCTTCTTAAAGTCAGCGGTGAGAAATTCGGGCAGACTATAGTGCTGATTACGCATAACCCCGAAATCGCGCAAATGGCTGAAAGAACCGTGCGAATTGAGGATGGGAAAATTGTGTCAGCCGGAAAGTCCGGCACCGGAGGTGCGGTGTCGTGAATGTAGCCAACAAAGCACTTCTTCGTAAACTCGCGCTTTGCCAGATTAAAATCAACCGCAAGCGTACAATCTGGACTTTGCTCGGTATTATACTATCCGCGTCTATGCTCACCGCCGTTTTTGGTTTTGCGGCAAGCGGTGCGGCTATGGTCACCGAGCTTATGGGCGATAATAAATTCTATACGGATATGTATAACAAAACTATTTATGCTATGGCGGCTGTGTTTATTTCAATTATTATTGCCGCTTCGGTGATTGTTATATCGAACGCATTCCGTGTAAGCGCGGACGAAAGAACACGGCAGTTTGGTCTGCTTAAATGCGTAGGCACAACGAAAAAGCAAATCGTTAAAATCATACTGTATGAAGGGATTATTTTGTCGGGTATTGCCGTTCCTATCGGAACAGTTTTAGGGCTGTTTGTTCATTTTACGGGCATAGAAATCGTAAACTTCCTGCTAATTGGGCTTAATCGTCTTAATGAAAACCCGCTGATATTAAATTTCGTTTTTGCGTGGCAGGCAATCCTGCTTTCGGTTGTCATGGCACTGTTTACGGTGTTGCTTTCTGCGTGGTTTCCCGCAAGAAAGGCGGCAAAAAAATCTGTAATTGATGCGATTCGTAATGCGGGTGAGTTCAAAGCAGGCGCAAAGCAAATCCGTGCAAACCCGGTCATAAAAAAGCTGTTCGGGGTTGAAGGCGCGATTGCTTCAAAGTCAATCAAGCGTAGCCGCCGCAACTTCCGCGCAACGGTCATATCTCTCACGGTCAGCGTAACACTGCTTATTGTCGTGGGTTCATTCGGGGAGCAAATGCGGACAATGACCAATGTTTTCTATCCCGACATAGACGCAACAGTATCCATGCAGTTTGTTACAAATATGTCAATAGATTATGGTGATAGCGAAGAAACAATTACACGGGATTTTGCCACGCTCGACAGTGAGCAAGCGAGCAATATAACCGAGCAACTTCGTACCTTCGGAGATACGCCTGTGTACGGTGCGGGGCTTGAATATCATTCATATGAGGCAATCATACCGCGAGAGATGATGACATCGAAGCTGTTTGACATCTACGGCGAGCTTTTTGATGATGAGTTTGTACTTGGTATTGCGTTTGCTGTCGCCGATGCAGTGAATTACGCCGAGTTGTGTGAAATTGCGGGTGTTCCGCTTGGCTCTAACATACTTGTCAACCGCTATACACATTATCAGCAAGGCGGACGCGAGGTGTTTACACCGTATATTTTCGATGAACAAACACTTCGGGTCACGGGACGTTATGACAACACTGCGTTCGACCTGCCGCTTCACGGCGAGCTTGCTATGACGGAAGTACCGGGAGAAATCTATTACGCAAGCACAGGCTCGGTGATTGTAATCGTCCCGGAGTTTGACGTGACTGAATATTTTTGGTTCGCAAAACCTTCCGATAAATCAGGTTTTATGGAATACGCAGAAGAAATTTTTGGCGGAATCATCTACGGTGGGAACGAAACGCAAGCGAACACCAACATCATAGACATTGAAGAGCAGATTGAGGCCATGCGGGGTGTTCCGCGGCTGATTACCGTGTTCGTCTATGGCTTTGTGGGTATGCTGACGCTGATTGGACTGACAAATGTAATAAGCACTATCTCTGCAAACGTCCGTCTGCGTTCGCGTGAGTTTGCGTTACTCAGGAGTGTCGGCATGACACAAGGCGGACTGTTGCGTATGCTAAACCTTGAAAGCATACTATGTTCCATGAAATCCTTATGTTTAGGTGTGCCGCTTGGAATAGCGGGTTCATATCTGATTTACAGCGGTTTTGTTTCGCCTGTGACGACCGCTTATACACTGCCGTGGATTCCTATTTTGCAATGTGTCTTCGGGGTATTTATCGTCACTTGGGTCGTAATGCGGTTCTCGGCATCGAAACTCAGAGGCGGGAGCATTGTTGAAGCCTTACGCTTTGAAAACGGAAATTAGGGGGAGGTATAAAATGAACGTAGCAAACAAAGGCATTATCCGCAAGCTCACATCACGGTTCCTCAAAGCGGGCAGGACGCGCAACATCGTAGCCATTGCCGCCATTGTATTAACATCGGTGATGTTTACGAGCGTGTTTACAATCGGCGTGAATATGCTCACCACAATCCAAAACCATACTATGCGCATGGTCGGCACAAGCGCACATGGCGGCTTGAAGTATTTAACGCCGGAGCAGTATGAGCATATCGCGGAATCAAAATTGTTGCGCGATATTTCGTATTTGAAAGCTCTCGCTATTGCGGGTAATGGGGAATTGGAAAAGGAATATACCGAGATAAGTTACGCAGAGGATAAAATGGCTCTTTGGTATTTCTCGTTTCCGAGTACAGGCAGGATGCCCTTTGCATCTGATGAAATCGCAACCAGTACGATTGTGCTTGACGCGCTTGGTGTCCCGCATCAAATCGGAGCGCAGGTGAACATTGAATATACCGTCGGTGGTGAAGATTATTCAGACGTATTCACACTCAGCGGATTTTGGACGGGCGATACGGCAATCCCAGCACAGCGTATTTGGCTTTCAGAAAGCTATGTTGACAGCATCGCCCCTTATTACAACCCCGAAAACGATTTTATCGCAGGGGCAGTCATGGCGGATGTGTGGTTTGCCAATTCTATAAACGTGGAAAATAAAATTCTGCGTTTGCTTACGGAACGTGGCTACACCGAGGGAGAAATCAACCACGGTGTAAATTGGGGGTATGGGTTTTCCGCTGATATTGAGCCGGGAACACTCGCAATCGGACTGCTTATCATTGTACTCATTTTGCTTTCGGGATATTTGATTATTTATTCTGTGTTCGCCATTTCCGTCAACACAGATATTCATTTTTACGGCTTATTGAAAACAATCGGTACAACAGGGAAACAGCTTCGGCGGGTTGTTCGCGGGCAAGCGTTAATCTTGTCGGCGTTCGGAATACCGATTGGGCTGTTGCTTGGTTACATTTGCGGGGTGTTGCTTACGCCCGTGCTGATGAATACGATGAGCGGCGTTGATGGCGCGATTAGCGGCGTAAATCCGTTTATATTTATTTTCGCGGGTGTGTTCAGTCTGCTGACAGTGTTTATGGGATTACGCAAACCGGGGAAAATAGCGGCGCGGGTATCGCCCGTGGAAGCCGTGAAATACAGCGGCGTTTCGGACGGCAGCAGTAAGAAAGCGAAAAAGACAAGAACGGTCACGCCGCTGTTAATGGCATGGTCGAACGTCACGCGGGAAAAGCGTAAACTTTCCATTGTCGTTGTATCGCTTTCGCTTGCGTTGATTCTGCTAAACAGCGCATTCTCTACGTCGCGGAGCTTCGACATGGATGCTTATATGTCTGAATATGCAGTAAGCGACTTCGCCATTGCACACGCTTCGTTGTTTAATAACGCCTACCCTAAAATAACAGACGGTATCAACAATGATTTTCTTGACGAACTGGCGGCGCAGGGTATCACGGAAACAGGCATCGTATACTACCGAGCAGAGCATGAACACGAACTGTCACCCCGCGCACATGACAATTTCAAGGCGCAGTTTGAAGCCGAACGCGCTGAAATTGAACGCTATTGGCGTTGGTCTATCACTGATTATGAAAGCCGCGTTGCGGAGGGTNTACTGCCAACACAAGTTTATGGTTTCGGGCGGTTGCCAATGGACACCTTTTACCACGATTATGACAGGTTATCATCAGGCAATTACGCGCTCACGCAAACACACAGCGACATCGCGGTTTATGGCGCGGGTGATGTAATCCTGCTGACTAATGACGCGGGAGAGAGTCGGGAGTTTGAAATCATCGGCGTTGTGAAAGAATTTTCCTATCACCTTTCCGCAAAATACGGAATGATACCCGGCCAGACCATCATGCTTGCGGACAATGTATTTGCTGAATTTTTCGCGCCGGAGGGAGTTATGCAGGTAAACCTTAACGTCGCAGAAGAACGGACGGCTCAAATCGAAACATGGATTGCGGAATACACGACCCAAAACGCCCCTGCGCTGGATTATATTTCCCGCGATACGCTCAAAGCGGATTTTGCCGGACTGCAAACTACCTATCTCATCATGGGCGGTTCTATGTCGTTCATCTTCGCCTTGATTGGCATTTTGAACTTCGTCAACGCGGTAGTCGCTTCCATCATCGCCCGCCGCCGCGAACTCGCCATGCTCCAAAGCGTGGGAATGACAGGCGAACAACTACGGCGTACATTATTCTTTGAGGGCATTTACCACACCGCGCTCACGGCGGTTTTCACACTCACCGCAGGGTTGGGATTAAGTTGGCTGATTGTCAGGGTAATGGCAGGGCAGACTTGGTTTTTTAAGCCGTATCTTACGGTCATACCGTCAGTTGCAAGCATTGTTCCGCTTCTTATAATCTGCGCGGCTGTGCCGATTGTTTGCTATGGCCGTCTGACACGGGATAGTTTAGTAGAGCGGTTGCGGGTAGAGTAGACTCAAACTATAATTTTTTGCACTACCACTGCCCCCGCCGCCTTCGGGTTCTACGCCTTCCTTACAATACAAAGAGGCGTTTGTTGGTCGCTTTGGTCGAGCGGGTTATCTCTGAAGACTTGTTCGGCGAAAGCGTCGGGCAGGTCTTTTCTGCTTTTTCCGAGAACTGTGGCGGCAATATCGTTAGCGTCAATAATCACAACATCATACCCAATATACGCTGACAGCCTTTCCGCGACCTCGTGAGGCTTGTCCGGAGCCATTTTTGCATAATTATTATAAGGCGGTATCGTATAATCACAGGGTCCGTCAATAGCGCGGGCTTTCATTCCGCAGATTTTATAAAACACGCCGCGTTTTCCGAAAAGTTTTCCTATTGCCGAACACAGAGCGGCGAACAAGACCTTTATCTTTCCCACTTCGCGTACACAAAGCTCCATTGTCTCAGGACGCCCGATACCTATACCGTAGTCGGGCTTGTACACGAATTTACACAAAAACCGCGCGAGCCGCGAAACCTTTATTTCATCGAGCGGAAAGGCGCGTCCCTGCGTAATCGCGACAATCTTTTCCGATATAAAAAGCGTATCACCCTCGGTCATATGGGAGCGGATATATTTGTCAAGCACATCTTCGAGCAGGTCTTCGCGCATTATTACATGGGTCTTTACGGGAAAACGCGCATATGTTCCGTAATCGGTTTCAATTGTGAGGCTTTTACCCTCGTTCGGTGAGAACTGCATTATAATAATCTCCGTAAATTTATTTATAAGACTATTATACACCGCAACACAGGGAAAGTCAAATAAAAAATATAAGTTAGCGCGAGCGTCAGAAACGCGGAAAGGGCAATTCGGCGGTAAGCGGGGGAGCGGGAGGGGGTTTTAGCAATAGCAATGTTCATATTGCATTATCATATGAACATTGGCGGGTGAAGCGAATCCCCCCTGCATGGTGAGGGGGGGTTATCGCAAATTTTTATTAATCTGCGGAAATTAAATATTAATTGACTCTTTTAGCCCTAAAGGAACTATTTTATTAATAGCCTTTATTAATTTTTCAAGCCATGTTTGAATATCTGTTGTTTCATATTTAATTTTATACACTTCATTAAAATTTTTCTTTATTCCTTCAACTTGTTTATCTGTTAATATTTTATTATTATGGTCTCCACAACTTATTAAAGATTCATAATAATCATCAATGAAATTCTCGTTTGTATTCTTTATTAAGAAAGGATATAATAGAATAAAAGCTTTAATTTTTGAAATATTTTTCTTATCATCATGAATAAATATTTTAAAACACATGTGCATAAAATTAAATTCACTACAACTAATATTTGCATCTTTGTTTATATTTTCAAATGCTTTTAGATTTGTTTCTATTTCTTTTTCGCATTTTAAACAATAATCACCTTCTAATATTTTTTTCATTTTGCATAATTCCATTGCCCTTTTATCTAAAGCATAGCAGTATTCTGAATCTGGGATTGGGCAATCATTACAATTGCAATTTAAACAGCTTTTTTTATAAGTTACCCGTGGACATCCTATTTGTCTTAGTCTAAATGGGATTGAATTTTCTTCAAAAAAGTTAAAAGCATCGGATACAGCATATGCAGCATCAAAAATAATAAACCATGTTTCATCTTCTTCACCTTCTTTTATATTGTGTTTTTCAAAAATATAAAGTAGATAAAATATCTGAAAATCATATAATTTTTTAACATCTATAAAACTATTATTGTAATATAGTGCAGCATTTCTCAATGTTGCAATATTGAATTTTGTGTTATCAACCAACCAAGTACATGCACTATTGTAATTCTTATTTTTTAGTTCCTTGTATTTAATATGTTGATGCTGATGCGGATAACAACCATCAATTTCACATATAATTTTTATTTTCATTTTTTTAAAACTCCTCCTTGTTCATCATATATTTTTGGAAACAAATTCCTTTATCCTTATATATAGAATACTCATCTAAATAATCATCAAAATGGCTAACCAATTTTGACAAATCCGGATTCCCTTTCTCGGCACTTCCGATATGTAAATTTTTCTTTTCTACTCTTAACTTTTTTAATTTAAATATTAATTTTTCTTTTTCTTGTTTTTCATAATATATAGAAGCCATTTGCTTATAAAAACATTCTTTGAGTTGTTTTTCTTCTGAATTATTAATTGTGTTTTTATGAAATTTCAACAGTCTCGTAACCTTTTCAATACAATAAACCAAATTATTACCAAAAACTTTATTAAAACGCTTCGCAAAATTTATTTCCCAAATGATTGAAGCTAATTCTCCCCTTTGTACATAACTTATAATCATATAGTCATTTTCTTCAGTTTCCACTTCTCTACAATAGGATTTAGATTCAGCATACGAACAAGTTGACATTATGCCGTTTGCAACACATGAATCAATATAGGCGACTACTTCTAAAAAAGCTTCTTTCTTATTTTTTTCACAAAATTCAGATATTAGATTAATAATTTCGTTTCGCACTTCGATTATCGGAAGCGGATTTAATTTATGGTCGATAATACTGTCATCAGCTAATTCTAATTCTTTAATTATTTTACCAAATATATCGTCAATTTTATCTTCTTTTGAATCATTTATTTTATCGGGTTTAACGCGTTTTATGAATTGATATTTTTTTGTTTCTTCTTTTTCTTGGCAGATAATATTCTCTTCTGTAATCTTTATGTTTTTTATTATACGTTTTTTATATTTTTCATACTCCTTTTTCTTATTTTCATCCTTTTCTTCTTTAATTAATTTCTCGACTTCAGCCTTGTAAGAATAAATTTTATTTTTATCTCTTATAACATTTGTGTAATCTTCAAGAAGATTATATTTTGCACTATATTTTTCGGTATTTTTAAAATTAAAAAGTTCTTCATTATTTTCAACGATTTTAATAGATTTTGACAAGAACTCAATCATATAATTTAAATAAACATTTCTCTGCTCTTTATCTCCTTTTAAATAATCAGCTAAAAAGTATCTACACAATGATTTAGCAAATCCTTTAAGAATATATGTATCAAAGTCTAATGCTTCTATATCTTTTAAATTTATATCTTCTTTGAAAGAAATATTGACCACCCTTTTTACATCTTTTTCAATATTTATAAACCTTATCGCATCAATTGCTGAAAGTAACGCGATAATTCGCCTTTCAGCAGATTCTAATTTATTTTTTCTTTCTAAATGCCGTATGTAATTAGATAAATCGTGGGGATTATTAAATTTAATCTTTTCAAACTCTTCATAATTTAAAGGTTTAACCCCATCAATACTAAATTCATTAAATCCGAGTTTGTCGTATAGTTCTTCTACTTGGTCTTCTTTTAATGGTGGTAAAAATAATGTCGGGTGTATTAATATCTCTCTTGTATCTTTATTTTCAAAAATCCGTATACCTGAGAAATATCCGTTTTCATGATTATAATCATTTTTATAACACAAAAACGATTCATTATTTTTATCTTTACTTTTATATGCGCGTACATTAAGGTCTTTATGTGCATATTCTTTAAAATTGTCACGCTTAAATAGCTCACAATTAAATCGCGCATATGATAAATATGCCGTATAGGGCGTTAAAGAAAAATGTATAATATTATTAAAACAATAAGACAAATCTTTAGCTTCAGCATCCGGAACAAAAAAATTACGATTAGCATATAATGTAGGTTTGTTACGCTTATATCCTTGTTTTATCAAATAACTGTTTTCTAATCTTAAAATAGGCACTCTGAAATTAGGATTTTTTTCATATGCTTTTGTAAAAAAACCTTTGTCCGCTTCATTTTTATAATCATCGTCATATATAAATTTAAAATATGTTTCTTTTTTGTCGTTATCATACTTTATAACCGCATTATTTCTTGTACTCATCTTAAGCAGTTTATCACAAAAAGCGAAGGCAGAGAAATGTATATTTTTTATTCCCCGTCGGTATAAATTACTTACATATTGCTCCAAATTTCTCGCCTTATTAATTATATCATCAAAAATGACTACCCGCTTATTACTGATATTTTCAGCTCCGCCAAAATCATAACACCCGTAATGACGCGAAGTGATTATGACCGGAAGGTTTTTTAAAAACTCTTCATGCTCTTTTAACCCACCTTCACGTTTGTCTAAGAATTCTTCTTTGATGATTCTAAGGAAACATCGAAATATCGATGACCCCTTTCTGTCAATGAGTAAAATATAATCGAATCCTTCAGGATTGTCATCTGTATGCTTTTTACATAATGATTTGACTATATTTATGTAATCATTATACGCAACATCTCCTAATAATTCTTTTGCATGTTTTTCTATTTCCGCCATTTTTTCCGTCCTTTTTTTTATATTTTTATTTTCATTATGGTTAATAGACATGCTTGCTTCCTCTCGTTCCGTACACTAAATTACAATTCCAACTGTATTATATATAACACGAGAATATTGCTAAAATTTGTAACAACCATAAAAAAATAAATTTACTAATAAATATTGGGTCTATCGAAATCGAAAAATCTCGAAATAAACTGAATTCTCCCTTTCTTCAATGCATATTTACTGTTTTTAATAATGTCAATTTCCTAAAATGTCTGTACTAAAAAAGCCTATCCTCAGAAACTAGTTAAGTATTCATCAATTTTATCTATCATTAGGTTACTTTCATCTTTACTTATTTTACATAGACTGCTTTCTAAGTATTTTTTGAAGTTTTTGACATATCCTTTTTGGCTTTTTACCAATTGTTTTGTATATTCAATTTTTTCTACTGTACCGTCTTCTGATATTACAGGATAATCCCATTTAACATTTCCTTCACTTCTTATGACCTTTTCATTAGAATTAACTATATTACGGCATTTTTTAGTTTCTTCTAATACACCATGTAGCAATTTTTCGAGGGTCCTATGATTTTTTATTGCCAAAAGAGGTGGGAATTTCTTTAAATAACGACAGGTAAAGTATTCAAAATCCGGCATAATTTTCGTATATATTTCACCGGCATATGTTAATCTAATTTCAACTTTTTTTACATCTCTGTTACCATGTTTATAGTTTTCCCAATCACATTTTACAAGCTCAAAATGCTCTTTTATATTAAATACACCTCCATGATGAGCCTGAATATATACTAATCCGGTCCAATGTGTATCGTTTTCTAAAAAGCGGTTCAATTTCCACAATATATTAGAAAAACTCTTTATTTTATCATCCGTAATATCTTCCGCGTTTTTACCACAAACAAGCAAATTATCTATTAATTCAGAAGAACTGACATAATCGAAAAGAGGTATAATCTTATCACTCTCACTTGTTGTATCTTCTAATTGACGTTTATATGACAGATATATTAATATTCTTCTTGCATAAGAGCTTTCTTCACTTTCTATTTCGTTTGTGTGTTTGAATGCAAAAAATTTACCTTCGTTATGTATGTTCACATAGTCCAAAAGGAGCCTTATAATATATTTTCTGCATAGATATTTAAGTTCATCGTAACCTTCGTTCTTCTTACTACGATTTACAAATTTCCACTGTTCATTAAAAAACTTTAATTCATTTTCATTCCCTTTATACTTCTCATAATAATCTAAAAACCCACCAATAAATCGCTCATGAATATATCTTTTTGAAGAATTATAAAATTGATTTATAAAATCACATAACCCCCATAGAGAATTGCTTCGGTCTTTAATAATGTTTAGGTATGCAATGATACCATGACTTTTTTCTAAATTTTTATCATCGAGCATTTCCTGTAACGATTTATACCCTGTAAAGTATTTTATTCTATTAGTTAAAATATCTTCGTTATCAAACCATTCTGTTATCTCCACATGCGACATATAATTGCCCGGTTGTAAAGACAAAAACTCATTGTTTCGCAAATCGTTTAAAATCCTTGATGTGCAATCCCTCATTGCTAAAAGAACAGAAGCCGGATTAACCTCTCCCATTTCTGAAATGCGGTCGCTAAATTTTCTTGCCGACCGGCATGTCGCAGATAAAAATGATTTAATATGCGAAGTAGTTATTTCACTTGTAGGATTCCCATCACGAACCAACGCGTTTTCGATATTGTCTATAAATAGTAATATTTTTTTGTCTTTATAGGAATCTACTGTTCTAATCAAACAAAAATAAAGTCTAAGTAAAATATCGGTCAATACTTCAATTGTTGATTCATTTCCTGACCTATATGTATTGTTCATGATTTCTTCTATATATTTCTTAATGTGGTTGGTAACCTCGTCCACGGTTTTAAGATTTTTCGGCATTTCTTCTAAGTGGTTAAAAAAATTTAAACACCACCTACTATCCTCAACATTTTTACCTTTATTATTAAAATATTCCTTATATGTACTACTTATTTTATTAACTAATTTCTTTAAATCTTCTACTCTCGAAATGACATCATATCTCCAACCATACTCAATGGTATATTGGGGTTTGCAAAAGCATTTTCCAATGTTATGGGCAAGTAGTAATACAAAAGCATTAATAGGCGACACATAACCTATATCAATATCTCCTGAGATAAAATGAGCGGTATCTTCTGACTTTAATTCAAAATTTTCATCAAAGCAATGAATATTATCCCTTTTTGAAATAAGCTTATAAGTGAAGATTGATTTTCCGCTTCCAACTGTACCGATAACTACAAAAAGAGGTTTTTGCAGAGCGTTCTTATCGGAATCTCCTATAAAGTGTTTTTCAAATCCTTCATATGATTGTCTAAGCTTTCGCATATAGCCAATATCGTATTTTTCGATAGAGTTTCTGTCAAATCTATCTTTTTCTTTTGTTGGTTCAAAATTCCCTTCATGTTTTTTTTCAAGAAAATATGGCTCGGCGTATATTTCATTTAAAAACTCTTTGCGCCATTGTTCCGGTTTTAGTTCTCTTTTAAAAAATAAAGCCGGCAGATAGTCATATCTATTTTTCCCTTCTTTTGTGAATGGTGATGCAATTAATATGTCGGAAATATCCTTAGATGTTATTTTTTCTCCGTTGATTAAACTCATAATAAATATCCCTTTCTTTGAATTTTTTTATTTTAAAGTTACTATTTTATAATAACTTTAATTCAATTTAATTTTCTCTTTAAAAATCATAGTCACTGCATATTATATTGTAAAGCGTTTCATCACTATGTAAATATTTCCAAATCCTAACCAACCCCGTTTTCCCTCATCAGGCATGTAACAAATTTAATAATATGTTACCATGACTTTCAAAGTCTGTCTACAGGCGAAAAAGAAAAACGCCGGCAAGGCGTTTCGGGGTAAAATATTAAAGGCAAGGGTCGGGAAAAATGGCATTATTTGTATAAAAATACTGCCTATGTAACATATTATTAAAAGTGTTACATCTGCCCGCCCGAAAAATAAGGAGGAAAATTATTATGGCAACTACCGAACCAATCCG
>JGI24701J34945_10001404_pt1 | contig 12206 bp, 9 predicted proteins | sample TergutTh196P3_FD_34945 | JGI IMG/M metagenome (IMG submission 34945)
AAGGTATCGTGCATGGAACGCGCCGGGTGGTCTTCCGGCGTGTTCAAGGCGGTGAAGTTGTAAAAATCCTCTTCGATTTCCGGGCCGTCGGCTACGGTAAAACCGATTGAAGCAAACAACGCCTCAATACGCTCCATGACAAGGGTGACAGGATGCAGGCCGCCTTTGTTCGCCTTTCGTCCCGGCAGGGTGACATCCAGAGCTTCTTCGGCAAGACGCGCTTTCAGCGCCGCCTGCTTTATATCTTCGCGCCGTCCGGCAAGAGCTTCCTCGACGGCGGTTTTGGCGCGGTTGATGGCGGCTCCGGCGCTCTTCTTCTCTTCCAGAGGAAGGGTTGATAGCGCCTTCAAAAGTCCGGTAATTTCTCCGTTCCTGCCCAAAAAACGCGCCTTGACCTGCTCAAGCGCGTCCGGGTCAGTAACGGCGGCAAAAGCCGATTTGGCTTCGGCTATCAGGGCGTCAAGATTCTGCATATGTTCGTACCGTGAAAAGCGGATAAGTATATACGGGGGCGGGAAAACTGGCTATCGGTTGCATCCTCTCCCTCGCGCCATCTCATAATTGCTTTGATGTGAGTCACCCCAACCTGAAGGTTGGGGTTTCCTCGCCACAAATGAGGGGAGCCTCAATGCTCCATAATCAACTGTCTCGCTAACCCCGCCATAAATGGCGAGGCTTCTTCGAGACGCGTGGTCAATCGCGGCGAAGCCAAAAACCCCTGCCTGCTGTACCACCCTAAATATTTCTCATGCAGGCGATGCCATGCGCGCCGTGTTGCCTTGCAACGGCCAGGGTATCCAGACTTTGTCCGCCAATGGCGTAGATGGGAATCGCGGCATTCATGGCGAGCGCGGCAAAAGCATCCCAGCCAAGGCCGGGATGCCCCGGATGACTGGGCGTAGGCAATACCGGCCCCAGGGTTACATAGTCCATGCCCATTCTCTCTGCTGTCCTGATTTCTTCCGCGTTATGGCAGGAAGCGCCGACACAGGGAAAATCAGGACGATTCGGCATGGCATTCATCGCCCTGCCGCTCAAATGAATGCCATGTGCGCCAACCAGACGGGATAATTCGCCGCCGCAGTTATCTCCCGCCTCGCTAATGAGAATCATGGCGTCGTACTGTCCGGCTTTTTCAACAACCGCACGGAGAAAGTCCAGACGCTTTGGCATGGGGAGCGCCTGCTCCCGCGCCAGAATCATGCGAATTCCCTGCGCCAGGGCGTATTCAATACGCGCCACGGCTTTTTCGATTCCCTCATCCCAAGCATGGGTGACGAGCATCCGGTCAGGCAAGAGGCATGAGGGATTGTGGTAATGGCTCATAATGGCGGCAGTAAAATCTTGTGACCCTCTTCCGCAAGTGGGAGAGGGGAGAAAGTTTAGCGGTTCGTTGAAAATCATCATTTATCGTTAGGATGAAAACAGTCATGTTCCCAGGTGACAGGGTTATTTTCTATGTACTCCGCAATTCTCAGATAATCTCTTTCATTGCGGATAATATGATCATGGAAAGATTTCTGCCAGGGAGAGAACCCGATTTGTTTTGTGATATACGCTTTCATGTTGCGTATTATGGTTTGTAGGGGCGACCGTCCCCGGTCGCCCGTTTCCGAAGACATAATCATAATCATATGAATATGGTTTGGCATGACAACGTAGCGGTCAATTATGACATTATTTCGGTGATTGCGCAAAATCGCTGTACGGATGACCTTTCCTATGTCGCTTAATTTGACATGCGGGCGACCGGGGACGGTCGCCCCTACGAATTTGACATGCGGACGGTCGGGGGAGATCGCCCCTACGATATTTGACACGCGGGGATCATGGGCAGTCGCCCCTACGTCGCAGGGTGTAATTGCGCCAAATAACTCTGCCCTGTTCCTGGCGCAAATCGTCACAAAATATGCGCCGTTCCGGCTGTAATCATATCCCGTCAGACGGTTTGGCTTGCGGCAATTCTCTCATGCCATGTCTCCGACGCAGGCGACGGACAACTCGCCTGACTGCCGTTTGCGGGATGCGCCGGATTGTCCCGCTAAATCCAGCGCGAATTGCCAAGCGACGCGCCCGCTTCTTGAACCCCGGCTTAACGCCCAGTTAAGCGCCTCGCGCTCCATATCTTTAATCGCCCGTTCGGAAAATCCAAAAGCCGTAAGCCAATGGGCGACGATGGCAAGGTAATCATCCTGGGAGAAGGGATAGAATGAAATCCAGATGCCGAAACGCTCGGACAGGGATACTTTTTCTTCCGTAGTCTCCCCCGGATGAATTTCTCCGCTATCGGCGCGTGAAGTCTCCAGATTTTCGGAAAAATATTCCGGGATCAGGTGGCGGCGGTTGGAAGTGGCATAAATCAGCACGTTGTCCGGAGGCGCGGCTATGGAGCCGTCCAGCGCGGATTTCAACGCCTTGTAAGCGCCGTCATTCGCCTCAAAGGACAAATCATCGCAAAAGAGGATGAATTTCTCCGGCCTGTCCGCAATCAGATCAATGATGTCCGCAAGGTCGGCAAGGTCTTCCTTGTCGACTTCGATCAAGCGCAGCCCCTTGTCGGCAAATTCATTCAGCAATGCCTTGATGAGCGAGGATTTGCCCGATCCGCGCGCGCCGGTGAGAAGGACATTGTTTGCGGCGCGTCCTTCCATGAACTGACGGGTATTGGCGACGATACGCGCTTTTTGCTCCTCTATTGCAGCAAGGTCTGACAGCCGGACAGGATGCGGAGAGCGCACCGGAATAAGGCGGCCTTCAAGAGCGGAAGGATTCAAGACCAAGCCATGCTTTCGTTTTTTCCAGCGGCAGGCGATGGTGTGCTCCCAGTCCGGCGCGTCGTTCGATACCGGCAACAGAGCTTCGATTCCGGCAAGCAGCGCCTCGGCTCGGGTCAAAAGATCGGCAAGGGAAGGCGCGTCGGAAGATGGTGACGAGGAAATAGGCATGGGCTGAACGAGCAGGGTATACTGACAGTAAAATTGATAATCTAACCAAAACCATGCAAAAAAGCTATTTTGTTTTTCTATGCGCCCTGTTGCTTGCAGGCTGTGTCGGCAATCCGCTGCGGGAAACGCCCGTCGGCAATGCGGTCGGCAATGGCGCATCCGGTTCTTGCGAGGAAGTGATCGAGGCTCGCGTCGAAGTTGATTCCAGGGAGTGTCCGGCTTGTCCGATCTGCCCGGAGCGGGCGACGGTTACGGATACCGCGCCTGAAACGGCGGCTCGTTTGCAGGCGGCGGAATGGAATGATTTACCGGGCTGGCGGGCGGATCGTCTGGGCGATGCCTGGTCAGCCTTTCTTCTCTCTTGCGATAGATGGAACCCTTGCCGCAAGGCGGGAGCGGCGGCGACATGCGCGCGGCGGCGCGACGTGCAAGACTACTGGCATGAGGTATGTGACAAGGCTTATCTTGTCAAGGGCGGTCATGATGAGGCGCGCCGTTTTTTCGAGGCGGAGTTTGTTCCCTATGCCCTGACTGAAGAAAACGGGCAGAGCGCGGGTTTGGTCACCGGATATTTTGAGCCGTTAATCAAGGGCAGCAGAAGGCGCGACGCGCAAAACAGCATACCTGTTTTGGGAGTTCCGCCGGATATGCTGACCATTGATCTGGGCGGCCTTTATCCCGATTTGCAGCATCGGCGGCTGCGCGGGCGCCTGGTCGGAAATCGGGTTGTGCCTTACCTTAGCCGCGCTGAAATCGAGGCAAGAACAGATGGAGATTGGCCGAGCGAGCCGATTTTATGGGCGGCTGATCCGATAGAGTTTTTCTTCCTGCAAATTCAGGGGTCGGGAAGGGTGGAATTGCCCGACGGCAGCCATGTTCGGATTGGTTATGCCGATCAGAACGGGCATCCTTACCGTTCGATCGGCAGGGTGTTGATCGAGCGCGGCGATTTGAAGCCGGAAGAAGCATCCATGCAGGGCATTCAGGCTTGGGCAAGGAGAAATCCTGAGCGATTGCAAGAGTTGCTGGACGAGAATCCCAGCTATGTTTTTTTCCGAGAATTGACGGAAGTCCGCGCCGATAAGGGGCCTTTGGGCGCGCTGGGCGTACCTTTGACGGCGGGGCGCAGCATCGCGGTAGACCCTCGGTATGTCACGCTCGGAATTCCGGTCTGGCTTGCCACGACTTACCCGAACAGCCGGGAGCCGTTGAACCGTCTGGTGTTGGCGCAGGATACGGGCGGCGCGATCAAGGGAGTGGCTCGCGCGGACTTTTTCTGGGGATTTGGCGACAAGGCCGGACAACTGGCAGGCCGCATGAAGCAAAGAGGCCGGATGTGGCTGCTCATGCCTCGTGCGTTCTCGCCTTGAGCACGCCGCAGGGGATAATGGCGCGCTTCTGTTAGAATATAAAATTGTCCATTGATTTTGTCAGAATCCTCATGACCATTGGCATCACCCCCCGTTTCTCTGCGATATTGGCGATTTTCGCCATTCTGGCCTCCGGCTTGACTGGCTATTACGCTCATGACGATAACCGTCGCTTGCTTTTGTCATATTCGGAAAAGAATTTGCAGAACGAGGCGCAAGTCATAGGGCAGCAGTTGTCGGTTGCCTTGAACAACACCGCCAGGAATGCGCGCTTTCTGGCTTCGCAAGCGAGATTGTCGGGCGAGACCGGCGGATTGCTTCGCGCGGATGCCGTTGTGCAATCAATTCGTTCCTTGATGCAGGTGCATCCTGAATATCTGCACATCAGCCTGATTGACGCCCGCCACGGCTGGCACGAAGTCGCGCGTGTCGTTCGGGAAGGATCGAATCTTGGGCAAATCGTGAATCCCAAGGATTCCTTGCGCGTTTATCTGGAGCCGGTATTGCATTTGATGCCGGGGCAGGTGTACCTCTCCGAGACTTTTATCCGGGATGCGGATTGCGAGGATTGCGGGGAAGATGGCAGGGCAATGCGGATTGATCGGCAGACATCGTTTTTGGTGTCTGCGCCTATCGCGCAGGAAAATGGTACGAACAGCAATGTTTTGATTGCTATCCGGATTGATCTTGCGGCATTTGCCCATAGCATCGGCGCCGGTTTGCCGCCCATGCTCAGGTTTGGCATCGCGGATAGCGAGGGCAATCTGATTTATGCCTTCGGCAACGACAGTATGGATTGGTATGGTAAAACCCTGCTGGAGCTTTTTCCGGTCGCTCGTTCTGTGGTTCAGGGCGATCAGGACGTGCTGACCTATAACTATCTTGAGTTGCCGTCGCAGGAAGAGCGTCATACCGTTGCCTTCAAACGCATACAGTCAATGGATTTCAGCAATGAGCGCAATTTCATCCTGATGGTTTCCAAGCCGCTTCTCCCGGTATTTCAGGACATCCAGATGCTTTGGGAAAGCATGTGGCGAATTGTGCTTTCCTTTAGTCTTATAGCGATTTTGCTGGCCTGGATGGTGTCGCAAGCCATAACCCGTCCGCTTGACAGGATTTTGACCTCGGTGCAACGTTTTGCGGCGGGGGGGGACGACAGTGACATTCTCTTGCCGGTCAAGAGTCGCGGCGACGAAATCGGCCAGCTTGCGGCGGGTGTGGAAAAAATGCAGAACCAGATTCGCGCCCATCTTGTCGAGCTGGAAGAAAATCATCAGGCCATGCAGCATATGGCGCATCACGACGCCTTGACCGGACTTGCCAATCGCATTACTTTGTTTGAATTGATGGGGAACGCGGTTACGCAGGCGCGGCGGCAGGGACACAAGTTTGCGACGCTTTTTGTTGATCTGGATCGTTTCAAGGAGGTAAATGACAAATATGGTCACAATGTCGGCGACAAGCTTTTATTGACGGTTGCCCTCCGTCTTCAGGCCGGAGTGCGTGAGAGCGATGTTGTCGCCCGACTGTCAGGAGATGAGTTTGTTGCCATGTTAAACCCTGTCAATAGCGGCATGGAGGCCGAGCTGGTCGGCAACAAGCTGTTGCAGCGTTTCAATGAGCCGCTGACGATAGTGGATGAAGAGAAGGAGATCACTATTTCCATTTATGCCAGTATCGGCATCAGCATTTATCCCGACCACGGCGTAACGCCGCAGGCGCTGATAGATGTTGCCGATGCAGCCATGTACTCCAGCAAAGGCTCAGGCCGAAACGTCTGTACCTTGGCAAGTCTGGAAGGAGCTGCGGACGTGGACGAAGATCCGGAAAGCCCGAAGCAAATACCGAAACAAGACGTTTAAAAGCAACTCCTGCAAATAACGCGACTATCATGGATAATACTCTGCTCCCCTCCCTCACGCGTGGGAGAATGTGGTCACTCGCGGCGTAGCCAAAGGCAGGGAGAGGGTTCGTAAAATGCGCTTGCGCTTGAACCGAAAACGCTCCAAAAAGGAGACTTGGCGGCGGGACGGCGTTGGGGTTAGCCACCTTTTGGCTCCGCAGCGAATCAAAATGAGTGGTGTCGAAACATCCGATGGTTTGCGCTCTTTTTTAAAGGTTAGTGTCAATTCTGCATTGCTCGCAACACTTCATGTATAGCACTTCCCGCAAATATAGTAGCTCCCATAGATAAAAGGACATTGAATGTGTATAGCGCTTCTTTTCGCTGCTGAACAAATGTCCTTTTATTTGCACGAACTACTCTAACCGGCGCGATTGACGGACAATTGCGCCTTATCCTGCCGCGCCTTGGCTGTTCACGCGCCCTTTTCCTGAAAGCGGACAGCCAGCATCCGCGCCTTGGCGCATAGTAAATCATCTGCCATAAGCGTCATTTCAAGCTCTATCTTGCGGCCTTCTATCATCAGAAGGCGGGCGCGGATTTTAAGTTCCACATTCTGCGGGGTAGGGCGCAGAAAATCAACGGTCAGGGAGGCGGTGACATAACGGACAGGCGGAAGATCGCTATCTGGAAGATTCCAGTCGCCGATTTTGCGCCCTTCTGCGCGGCAGGCAAAAGCAGCGGCGGAAGCCGTGCCGTGGCAATCGAACAAAGCCGCGATCATGCCGCCGTAAACATGCCCCGGCACGCCGCCGCTGTAAATTTCCGGTGGGGTGACAGAGACAATGGTATCAATAGGGTTGCCCTCCATGTCCCAATGGCTCTTGAGGCGCAAGCCTGACGGATGGCTTTTACCGCAACCAAAACAATGGCTGAATTTTTCCGGGTATTCGTCCTGAAAGGCGGTCATGGCGGTGTTTCCTCAATAGGCAAACTGCCATTTTATAGTCATTTCCGTCAAAGATGGCAGCGGCGAAGGCAGGGAGAGGGGGCGCGGGTATTTTGCCTCTCCCGTATATCACTATACCGTCGCTTTGCGAACGGAAAGCAATATAAGGAGCCGGAGAAAATCATGGGGCAAACACCCATTCGGGGCGAGTTTGCCGTTAGAATCAGGGATTGATGTTTATCGCTCTGCGATCTTGAGGAGAAAATTTTGAACATGTTCAGAGGTATGCTGGTCTGGCTGGTTATCTGCCTTGTCTTGATGGCTCTTTATAACCAATTCAGCGGCGCAGCGTTAAAACCCACGCCCAGCAGCGATACGATCGATTATTCTCAATTCATGGCTGAAGCGAAGAACGGGAGAATTGCCAAGGTGCAGATTGACGGTCGCGGCACGGCCATCGCCTTGCGGGCAACCACCACGGATGGGCGGGAAATTACATCCCACGCGCCTAATTCCGACATCTGGCTGGTTTCCGACCTCCTGAAATACGGGGTGCAGGTCAAGGCCAAGCCGGATGACGAGCCTTCCCTGTTTATGGTCATCTTCGTAAACTGGTTTCCCATGCTGCTCCTGATAGCGGTGTGGATATTCTTCATGCGCCAGATGCACGGCGGCGGACGCGGCGGCGCGTTCTCCTTCGGGAAATCCCGCGCCAAGATGATGGACGACAAGCAAAATGTCGTCACCTTCGCGGACGTTGCGGGTTGCGACGAAGCCAAGGAAGAAGTGCAGGAGCTGGTCGACTACCTGAAAGACCCAACCAAATTTCAGAAACTGGGCGGGCGCATCCCCAGAGGCGTCCTGATGGTAGGCAGCCCCGGCACGGGCAAAACCCTGCTCGCCAAAGCAATCGCGGGCGAGGCGCAAGTGCCATTCTTTTCCATTTCCGGTTCCGACTTCGTGGAAATGTTCGTGGGCGTAGGCGCGGCAAGAGTAAGAGATATGTTCGAGACCGCCAAAAAGCAGGCTCCCTGCATCGTCTTCATTGACGAAATTGACGCAGTAGGACGGCACCGCGGCGCGGGACTGGGCGGCGGCAATGACGAGCGCGAACAAACCCTGAATCAGCTTCTTGTGGAAATGGACGGGTTTGAAGGACAAGCCAGCGTTATTGTCATTGCCGCGACAAACCGCCCCGACATTCTCGATCCCGCGCTGCTGCGCCCCGGACGCTTCGATCGGCAGGTCGTCGTGGCTCTCCCCGACATTCGCGGGCGCGAGCAGATTTTGCTGGTGCATATGCGTAAAATTCCGCTGCATGAAAATGTCAAGGCGGACGTTATCGCGCGAGGCACGCCGGGATTTTCCGGCGCCGATCTTGCCAATCTGGTGAATGAGGCGGCGCTTTTTGCGGCTCGTTCCGGCAAGCGGCATGTCGACATGGAAGATTTCGAGCGCGCCAAAGACAAAATCATGATGGGCGCGGAACGCCGCTCGATGGTCATGAGCGAGGAAGAGCGCCTCAATACCGCCTATCACGAATCCGGTCATGCGGTTGTGGCAAGGCTGATGCCCAAATCCGACCCGGTGCACAAAGTCACCATCATCCCGCGCGGTCGCGCGCTTGGACTGACCATGCAGTTGCCGGAGCAGGACGTATATTGTCATGACAAGGAATTCTTGCTCGCCCGTATTGCCATTCTCTTTGGCGGGCGCATCGCCGAAGAAATTTTCATGAACCAGATGACGACCGGCGCAGCCAACGATTTTGAACGCGCGACCCAAATGGCTCGGGACATGGTGACTCGTTACGGCATGTCCGACATGGGCGTGATGGTGTATGGCGAAAACGAAGGCGAGATATTTTTGGGACGCTCGGTGACTCAACACAAAAACGTCTCGGAAGCGACAATGCAAAAGGTGGATACGGAAATTCGCCGCATAATTGACCAGCAATACGCATTGGCGCGAAAACTCCTGGAGGAGAACCGCGACAAGGTGGAAAATATGGCACAGGCGCTTCTGGAATGGGAAACCCTGGACGCCGATCAGATTGCGGAGATCATGGCCGGTCTGCCGCCGACTCCCCCGCGTCCCAGGGATAAACCATCGCCCGAACAACCGGAGTTGGATATTGATGATATTGAAGACGCAGAGCCGGACGCGCCGGAACCAGCGTAAAATCAGAAGTCAGGAATAAGATCTGTAGGTTGGGGTAAGCGGAACGCGAACCCCAACATAGCGCCTTGGCTTTACGGATGAAAACTCTCTCTTGCGGTCGTTTCCGCCTTCCGCTCAATCGCCCGCTCATCATGGGGATTGTGAATCTGACGCCGGATTCTTTTTCCGGCGACGGATTGAAGGGCAGGGTGGCGGATGCGCTTTCCCATGCGCGGGCAGAGTGGGAAGCAGGAGCGGATATTCTCGATCTGGGCGCGGAATCCACGCGCCCGGGCGCGGCTCCCGTATCCCTTCAGGAAGAGCTGGATCGTCTCCTGCCGGTGCTGGAAAAAATGCGCGACTGGGAAATTCCGATTTCGATTGACAGTTACAAGCCGGAAGTCATGCGGGCGGCGCTCGCAATGGGGGCATCCATGATTAACGACATTAACGCGCTTCGCGCCCACGGCGCGCTGGAGATAGCGGCGGCGAGCGATTGCGGGATTTGCCTTATGCACATGCGGAATGAACCGCGTAACATGCAGCAAAATCCATGCTATGAGGATGTCTTGGGCGAAGTGCGCGATTTTTTGATTGGGCGCGTCCTGGCCTGTCGGGATGCCGGTATTGCGCCGGAGCGTTTGCTGCTTGATCCGGGCTTTGGCTTTGGCAAGAACCTTCTGCATAATGTTACGCTGTTTCGGAATTTACAAAAGCTCACGGTAAATGATCTGCCGCTGTTGGTAGGCGTTTGCAAAAAGCGTATGATTGGCGAATTGACCGGCGGCAGAGAAATTGATGAACGTCTGCCGGGCAGTCTTGCCGCTGCGGTTGTCGCGGCGGAAAAGATGGATGGTCAGGCGATCATTATTCGATCGCATGACGCAAGAGCGACAAAAGATGCGCTGGCTGTCTGGTCGGCGCTTGCGGGAAGAGAAAAGTCATGAAGAGAAAATATTTCGGCACGGATGGCGTGCGCGGCAAGGTGGGGGAATACCCTATTACCCCTGATTTCGCCATGAGGCTAGGATATGCTACAGGGAAAACTCTGGTGGCCGAATCACCTTTACCCAAAGGCGAGCGGCCTACTGTGCTGATCGGCAAGGACCCGCGCATTTCCGGCTATTTGCTGGAAGCCGCGCTGGAAGCCGGTTTTTCCGCTGCCGGCGCGGATGTTTGCCTAGTCGGGCCGTTGCCTACTCCCGGCATTGCCTATCTTACACGGGCGCTTCGTTTGCAGGCCGGAGTCATGGTTTCCGCTTCGCATAACACTTTTGAGGACAATGGAATCAAATTTTTCTCATTGGTAGGCATGAAACTGCCTGATGATGTGGAGTTTGCCATTGAGGCTGAATTGGACAAGCCGATGGGTTGCGTCGCTTCCTGGCAGTTGGGGCGTGTCCGCCGCATTGAAGATGCGCGTGGACGCTATATCGAATTTTGCAAGAGCGCCTTTCCGGGCGATTGCCATTTGCGCGGGCTGAAACTTGCGGTGGACTGCGCGCATGGCGCGGCCTATCATGTCGCGCCTGATGTGTTTCATGAACTTGGCGCGGAAGTAATGACAATCGGTTGCAAGCCCAATGGATTCAACATCAACGATCAGGTGGGCGCGACCAGTCCGCAAACAGTTGCTGGGTTTACGCGAGAGCAGGGCGCTGATTTGGGGCTTGCGCTTGATGGCGACGGCGACCGCCTTGTCATGACCGATGCCAGGGGCAACATTTACGACGGCGACCAGTTGTTATATGTCATAGCACGTCATCGCCTGGCGCAAGGTTTGCCGGTCGCAGGCGTTGTGGGCACACAGATGAGCAATCTGGCGCTGGAACACGCGCTTGCCGGTCTGGGCATTCCCTTTGCGCGTACTGACGTGGGGGATCGCTATGTTCTCGAAAAATTGCTGGAATGCGGCTGGTTGCTGGGCGGCGAAAATTCAGGTCATTTGCTTTGTCTGGACAAACACAGCACGGGCGACGGCATCATTGCCGCCCTGCAAGTGCTGGCGGCGTTGAGGGAACAGGGAATATCGCCGGAAGAACTACTGGGCGCGTTGCGCCTCTATCCGCAGATACTCATCAATGTGGAGCTGCAAAAAGATTTCCCCTGGCAAACAAATCCCGCCATTCTTGCGGCTACCAGAGAAGTTGAGGATAGCTTGGCTGGACGCGGACGGGTTCTGCTTCGCGCTTCCGGCACCGAGCCGAAATTGCGGGTGATGGTTGAGGGCGAGGATGCGGAATCAGTGCGTCAACAGGCGGCGCGTCTGGCTGATACGGTACGAGAGGCGATGTGTTCTGCGAGCGGCAATAATCCAGCGGATGACAATTTGTCGGATATCAATCCGCGTAGGCTGGGATGAAGCTGCCGCTTAATCCCAACGTTTTGGATTTCCTGTTGATGCTTGAAGCTGGGATGGAACGAAGTGGATTTCCAGACTATGGCCTTGAAATCTCCCAAATTTGATGTGATTGCCTTGGCTTTTTTCATACACTGTTGCATTGCTTTGTCGAATAAGACAGATTGGTATACCATTCGAGCGGACAGCATGGTCGGCAAGTTGAGGCGCCATGTTCTGCAGAGCTACAGGACGAAGCGGCAGGAAAATTTTGTAAACTCTCTTTAGAGGCTAGAAATGGGCAACACAATTTTTTGCATGCAAACCCACATGTCCCCAGGTTCATTTTGTGAATGTTGCAGGACATGAGCAATACCAGGCATATATTGGCAATGGCGGCGCTGTTAGTGGCTTGCCTGGGGTTGATGGGAAGTGGGTGCTCAACGCAGCCGGTGCTTTCGGCGGAAGAGCGGATGGCATTGTGGGAGAGCGAAGGCACGGTTTTCAGAACCGGGATAAAGACGAGAAGCAGCGGGCATTTGAGGGCAGGCGCGATTACCTATGCGGTGTCCCCGGATGGAAAACGCATTCTTTTCAGCAC
>JGI24701J34945_10001411_pt1 | contig 12191 bp, 12 predicted proteins | sample TergutTh196P3_FD_34945 | JGI IMG/M metagenome (IMG submission 34945)
GTTTCTATTCGCATCTTTAGGGCATTCGCATCCATAGGCATCATATTTTTCAGGATAATACATATTACTTCTTATGTCAATGTTATTTATAGACATTTCCTAAGCACCAAATGCTTATATCTATTGATTGACTACATTCACAGGCTTGCCGTCAACAAAAGCCCGGAGATTACCGGCAGCGATGTCCATTAAGCGCTTACGGCTTTCTTCCGCCAGTCGCGGCTGTGCACCGTAGCAGACCTTCATGTAAGCTCATTTGCAATCTCCTCGATTTTTTTGTTATAACCTCGGTAACTTTGTCGATAATCGCATCAGCGTCAAGCCCGTATTTTTTCTGCAAAGCCGCATAAGGCCCGCATTCGGTGTGGCAGTCTTTAATACCGGTAAAACCGACCGGGACGTACAATCCGGTTTCGCACAATGTTTCTGAAACAGCGCCGCCAAGTCCTCCGATAACATTATGTTCTTCGGCTGTGACAATTGCGCCTGTTTTTGCGGCGCATTCACACACGAGTTCCTTGTCCAAGGGTTTTATACAGAACATATCGACAACCGTTATTTCTATTCCGGATATTGCGAGTTTAAGAGCGGCTTCCATCGCATTTCCAACCATTAGGCCGCAGGCGATGACAGTGGCGTCGCCGCCTTCACGTAAAATTTTGCCTTTGCCTGTCTCAAAAGTATCGCTTTCTTTGTACATGTCGGGAAAAGTATCGCGCGAAAGGCGCAGATACACCGGACCAGGATCATCAATCGCGTTTTTCACAGTCCAAGCCGTCTGCGTCGCGTCGCTTGGAACGAATATTTTGAAATTCGGCAACGCGCGCATGACCGCGATATCTTCGATCGAATGGTGGCTTGGCCCGTCGAACATATCGGATAGGCCGCTATATGCTCCAGCCAATTTTAACGGCAATTTTGAATACGATCCGAACGAACGGGCGGAAACCAGCCCGATACTTGTTATAAATGCCGCGAACGTATTTACAAACGGGATTTTACCGGATGCGGCAAAGCCGGCAGCCATTGCGGCCATATTGCTCTCGGCGATTCCAACGTTAAAAAAACGTTCCGGGTACGCTTCACGGAAAATGCAAGACTGCGTTGAACTCGAAACATCCGCATCGAGAACCACAACGTTTGAATACTCTCCGCCTAGTTTCGCTAACGCCTCGCCGTAAGCCGCCCTAATCGTTTTGGCCACAATATGCATCTCCCAACTCACGCATGGCAATCGCGAAATCTTTGTCGCTGATTGCCTTCCCGTGCCATGTGTTTTTGCCTTCCATAAACGATACGCCTCTGCCCTTGATTGTACGCGCCAACACAATGGTTGGAACGTTTTTTATTTCACGAGCCCGGCTATATGCGTCGCACAACGCGCCAATATTGTGGCCGTCACACTCGATAGTGTGCCAGCCAAAAGCTCCGAATTTTGCCCTGACGTCTCCCATCGGCATTATTTCGTCGGAAGCGCCGTCCAGTTGCACACCGTTCCAATCAAGAATCGCGAGAAGATTATCGGCCTTGAATTTGGCAGCCGACATGCAGGCCTCCCATACTGTTCCCTCGTTGATTTCTCCGTCGCCGAGGACCGCGTAGACTCGGGCCGGTGAAGCGTCCAACCGAAGGGCAAGCGCCATACCTAAAGCGGCGGAGAGGCCAATCCCCAAAGGGCCGGTCGAAATTTCAACACCTGGAGTTTCAATGGAGCAAGGATGCCCCTGCAAGCGAGACTCTAAATCGCGCAAAGTTCTCATTTCTTCCACCGGGAAGAACCCCTTTTCGGCCAGTACCCTGTAAAGCATTGGCGCTGCGTGCCCCTTGCACAGTACAAGCCGGTCTCGGTCCGGCGACGAAAAATTATCCGGTGAGACATTCATCTCACAAAAATACAACGATGTTAAAATCTCACAGACAGACAGCGAACCTCCCGGATGGCCGGTCTGTTTTTCGTGCAACACCGTCAGCGTATCTATGCGAAATCCGGCGCAGAGTTTGTCTAAAAACAGCATGTCATTGATTGCCAAGTTAATCAGGACCACCTTTTGAACGGCCCAATACATTTCTAGCCGCCGTATTATCTAAATGTTCACTCATATATTGTCTTGCAAGAACGGGGTTTCGCGTCTCGACGGCCGATAGAATTTTCCTGTGATATTCGACTCCAAAAGAACCCATTAAAGCCACGTTTTCTTCAAAAACGCGGATATACGTGTCGCGTAATATCTCAAATGACTGAATGATCGCACTATTATTTGTGGATTTCGCAAGAAGATAATGGAACTCCATGTCGCTTTGGGCAATATCTTGTGGATTCGAGTCGGTTTCCATCCGATGGACGGTTTCGAACATGGCGTCAATCATCTTCGTTGTGGCCCGCAACGCCGCAAATTCCGCTACGGCAACTTCTATTACTTTCCGGTACTCAAACATACTAACACGGTCGGATTGACTTAATACCAAATGCATACCGCTAAGCGGGTTGAATGAACTCAACTGACAGACAAACGTACCATTGCCTTGCCGACTTTCCAGCACACCCCAACTTGAAAGTCGGCTTATCGCTGTGCGTACGGAAATGCGGCTGACTCCAAGTATTTCGCATAACTTGCTCTCGGAAGGGATTTTTTCGCCCGGATTCCATACCCCCTTTGTAATGTTATTCTTCAAGAAATTGAACACATAATCGCTTACGGACATGGTTGCGTCCTTAGACACATTTAATCTCTCCTTATAAAATACGGCAACGGCAGATCATATTTTATAATACACCTCAGGATGTATTATAATTTGTTGATATTCATATTACAACTATAGTAAAGTGACCCCAATCTCCAATCAACCGTCCCCGAGTGAATTTTTCTGGAAAAATGAGGAATTTTTTGTCCTCCAAAAGCATAAAGCTGATTGTGGGCTTGGGGCGTCTGGAATGGGTTTTTTGACAAAAAACAACTTACGCATCGCTTATACGCTATGCGCTAATTTTGCTTATTGGCTTTATCTTTACTACGCATCATTTCACCTGTACGGGCAAAACTTTCAATCCCTCTTGTTTTTTCCTGATTTTCGTGCGGTCTGGCCCGCTATACATAGTATTCGTTATGTCAAATTGCTATAATTCCAACATAGGAAAAACGACGATTTATAGTAGAATAACTTGGCGAAAAAAATACGGTCGAGTGTGAAAATTTTTTTAGTGGCTCCAAATAAGAAGGAGATGTAGCTAATGCCAGGTAAGGAAACAGTCCCGTCTTTCGACCTCAGGCGCAACTACGCCAGGGTGGAGGATGAGATAAAAGAAGCGTTGGACAAAGCGCTGTCGTCCACGCAGTTCATTCTTGGGCCCGACGTCACCGCGTTCGAGAATGAGGCGAACGCATACCTCGAAGCACGCAGGTCGGTGTCCGTGGCGTCCGGGACGGACGCCCTCGTTCTATCCCTGATGGCGCTCGACATAAAACCCGGAGATGAGGTAATAACCACCCCTTTCAGTTTCTTCGCGACGGCGAGCTGCATCGCGCGAATGGGAGCCGTGCCGGTGTTCGCCGACGTAGAGCCGGATTCATACAACATATCGATGGAGCTCGCGCGCGAGGCGGTCACTGCGAAAACCAGGGCGTTTCTCCCGGTGCATATCTTCGGGCAGATGTGCCACCTTGAGGATATATCCGACTTCCTTAAAGAGCGCGGCGTCGCGATGATTGAGGACTGTGCCCAGGCGTTCGGGGCACACAGGATGTGCGGATCCAAAATAATGAGGGCCGGCGTTTGGGGCGAGTTGGGGGCATTCTCATTCTTCCCGACGAAAAATCTGGGCGCATTTGGTGACGCCGGCATGGTGACATGCGCAACCGACGAATTGGGCGACAAGGTCGCACGTCTGCGGGTACACGGCTCTATCTCAACTTATCTTCACGAGGAAATAGGGATAAACAGCAGGATGGACACCCTCCAGGCGGCGATTCTACGAGTCAGGCTGAGACACATCGAGACTTGGACCGAGGAGCGCAGGGACGCCGCGCGCCGTTACGGCCTTCTGTTCGCGGAGCGGGAACTTGGAGAATTTGTGACGCTTCCCTCGGCGATTGAGGGCAACAGGCATACATATCATCAATACGTGATTCAGGCCGCGCGGCGCGGCGAGCTTCAGGAATTTCTGGCGGAGCGCGGCGTTATCACGCGAGTGTATTATCCCCTCGCCCTCCACTTGCAGCCTTGCTTCGCGTACCTTGGCCACAAAAAGGGAGATTTCCCTGTGGCGGAGAAATTGACGGAGGAGGTACTCGCCCTGCCCATGTTCCCCGAACTTACGATGGAGGAACAGGAGCGGGTGGTGAGCGCCATAGCCGAATTTTACAAGAGGTGACGCAATGTATCCGATGATGTTCAACCCAACGTACATGGTGATGATTCTTCCCGCGCTGCTGTTGGCCATATACGCGCAGATGAAGGTAAAGTCCACATTCGCGCGCTTCAGCAATGTCCGCGCTTCAAAGGGATGCAGCGCGGACTCGGTCACGCGCACGCTGCTGGACAGGTTCGGCCTTCACAACGTAAAGGTCGAGAGGGTGGGCGGGAACCTGACGGATCACTACGACCCCAGAAGCAAGACGCTGAGGCTCTCCGACTCGGTGGGAGGCAGTTCAAGCATAGCCGCGATTGGCGTGGCGGCTCACGAGGTCGGCCATGCCGTGCAGGATTTAAAGGGATACGCTCCGCTGAGGCTCCGCAACTCTCTTGTCCCGGCGGCAAACCTGGGCTCAAACTTGGGTATTCTGTTTTTCATAATCGGACTGCCAATGGGGATGGGTTCCCTGGTGACGCTTGGCATAATTCTTTTCTCGTGCGCGGTGCTGTTCCAGATAGTGACGCTCCCTGTGGAGTTCGACGCTTCGCGGAGGGCTCTCGCCCTGCTTTCCGAGACGGGAACCCTCTCCCCTACCGAGCTGTCGGGCGCGAAAAGCGTCCTCTCGGCAGCCGCGTTGACATACATCGCAGCGACATTAATGGCCGTGATGCAACTGCTGTACCTTCTTTCAAGATCAAGGAACAGAAGATAGAATGAAACCAATCAGGACAAACGCGCCCCGGATGTATCGGGGCGCGTTTTTTGATATGAAACTGGAATTATTTCGGCGCGTGAATTGATATAATTCTAATGAATGTCGCGCATATTCCAATTCTAAGCCGAATGGCTTAGAATTGGAATAATAGTGAGTGTAATAGTGATACGCGCGGTATGAGCGGCTCGGATAGAGTATGTTCTTTTGCGAAGAAGGAATTCTGCCATGAGAGGAATTGAAGGAGCCCTAAAAGTTCTTGAGGAAGCGGAGCGGGGCGTTTTCGCGTCGGAGTCGCTGCGCCGGACGCTTCGAGACATCGAGCCGGCCGAAAGGAAACTCGCGTCGACAATCGTTTATATCACGCTGCGGCGAATGGGATTGTGGAAGCATCTTTTGACGAAATTCTGCAAAAAATCTCCGGCGTCCCTTAATAAAGACACGCTGCTATGCTTGATTGCCGGAACGGCCGGGGTGCTCGAACTTAGAAATTTCAAACCGGGGGTACTTGTGAACGCGCTGGTCCAGCGCGTGAAAAACAACATGGGGGAGGACTCCCGCGAACCGGCGCTCGTTAACGCGGTGCTACACACGATTATGGAGGAAGCTCCGGCGTATGTGGAGCGCCTCAAGTCGTCGGCGGCGCTCAGAGATCAGGCGCTCGCTTTCGGGATTCCGGGATGGGTGGCGTCATGCTGGGCGAAGGAGCTGGGAACCAAGGACGCCAAAAGGCTCATCCAAATTTCGACGGCGCAGACGTGGATGGCGCTCAGAATGTCGCCGGGGATAGACGAAACGGAGTGGATGACCGAGTGCTCGGCGTTATCTCCGAAGCGCTCCGAAATAATTGACTGTTGCGTCAGGATTGAGGCAAATCCATATCCTCCGGATATTCCGGGATATACCGACGGTTATGTCACACCGCAGACGGAATCTTCTATGCTGGCCGTTGAGGTACTGCTGTCGCACTGGCGCGGGGGGTATCTGCTGGATATGTGCATGGGGCGCGGCGTAAAGACCGGGCATATTTTGTCGCGCTGCCCCGACGCCGTGGTGGAGGGCTGGGATATGTCATCTCCAAGGCTTTCGGCGGCCGAGCGGGAATTTGAGCGGCTGCGCGTCGCGGGACGCTGCAAGATGGTCTGCGGGGACGCAAGAGCGCTCCAGCCGGCGGAACCTCCGTCGGCGATACTGCTCGACGTTCCCTGCTCCGGCAGCGGGACCTGGGGACGGCATCCCGACGGAAAGTGGCGGACCACTCCGGCAGGCGCCGCGAAACTTGAGAAAACTCAGAAGGCATTGTTGGAACACGCATGTGACATTCTTGTCCCAGATGGTATTATAATGTATTGTACGTGCAGCATGTTTCGCGGGGAGAACGAAAATGTCGCCGGATCGGTGATGAGTACGAGGAACGACATGATAGAGCTGCCTGTGCGTATTAATATTCCGGCCGCGCGAAAGGGGAAACCGTATGGCACGGTATTGCTGCCGGAAACGCCTTGGATCGACGGATTTTACATGGTTTTGTTCAAAAAGGCGAGACGGGGATGAATAGGAGGTACAGATTGTGAACAGGCTTTTCAGGTGGGGGATTTTTATCGCTTTGCTTGTGCTGGCGGCTTCAAGCTTCATCGCCATTAGAATGGTGTTTGGCGACAACAACGGAGCGGCGGTTCCGACCCTTATCGGCGTCTCGGCGGTCGAAGCCACTAACTTACTACAAAGCTCGGGATTGCTCGCNCGAATAGATCAGGTAGATTCCCATTATCCCGAGGGCACNGTCATAGCCCAGAGTATGTCCCCGGGAGAACAGACGGAAAGAGGAAAGATTGTCACGATAAAGGTCAGCCGAGGCGGCACTCAGGTAAAGATACCCGACGTCAGGAACAAGGAGTATCCCTCCGCCGTGCAGGAACTGGAGACTGCCGGCCTGAAGGTGGGCACCGTCATAAGGGTGTCCGACCAGCTCAAGCAGCCAAATGTGGTGATAGCCCAAAATCCGGCGGCCCCGGCAAGCGTAATGAACAACAGGATGGTCGATCTTCTTGTCAGCGAGGGAGGAGCGGGAAGGGAAGAAACCGTTCAGATACCGGACTTGAGAGGCGAGACGGAGGCGAACGCAAGGCGCATACTGGAACAAAGCCATTTGGCGATGTCCAGGGCGCTTTCTCAGGAGACGAATCAATTTCCAGAGGGCACGGTTGTCAGGACGGACCCCAGAGCCGGCACAAGAGTGCCCACAGGCAGAGCCGTGGCCTTGTACATAGCGAGCGCGCCGGATCCGGCTACTCAAGCCCAAGCCCAGGCTCAAGCCGAGGCACAGACTCAGCCTGAGCCGCAGCCACAGCCGCAAGCTCCGCCCCCCGACGCGCTTCCGCAGGCTGTTATTTCGCCCAGCGCCGGGCAGGCCACGGAGACGCCGACATGGAATCCAAACCAGCCAACACAGCTTCAGACGACCTCCCAACAACCCGGCCAGGAGGCGGCGCCTCCGGCACAACAGCCGCCGCCTCAGCAGCAGGTTCAGCAGCCGGTTCCAACTCCGATTCCAGCCCCTCAACCGGGCGACAAGACGGCTAGAGTCAGGTATCAGGTGCCCCCGCTGGCAAGACCTCTGGATCTTAATATAGTCATGAACGATCAATCGGGAACAAGAACCCTCAGCCAGCAGCAGGTACAGGGAGGCGAGTATATTTCCATGGACGTTCCGTACTCAGGAATCGCGACAGTTACCGTTAGGCTGGGCAACCAGCAAGTCTGGCAGGAAAGATATAATTAATGACCCGCGCGCTCGATCTCAAGGGAAACAAAAGCGCTCTGCTTGCGGCGTCGATCTTGAGCGCCGACCCGCTTGCCGTGGGCAGTTCGGTCGCGTCCCTTTGCGGCGAGGCCGATTGGATACATGTGGACGTAATGGACGGTCATTTCGTTCCGAACCTGACATTTGGCCCAATGACGGTGAAAGCATTGCGCCGGGATTTCAAAGACGCTTTTTTGGACGTGCATATTATGGTGGAACCGGCGGAGGATTTTTTGGAGATTTTTCTGGCCGCGCGTCCCGACATACTCACCATCCATGTCGAAGCGGCGCGGCATATCCATCGAGCTATGCAGGCGATACGCGAAGCCGGCGTGATTCCCGGGGTGGCCGTAAATCCCGGAACGCCCGTATCCCTGGTCGAACCTATACTTCACATGGCCGGCCTGGTTTTGGTGATGACAGTCAATCCCGGTTTTGGAGGCCAGAAATTCCTGCCCGAGACTATGTCTAAAATAAAGAGCCTGGCGCGTTCGCGAGCCGTCGGTTCTTTTGATTTTCTCATAGAATCCGACGGAGGAGTCAACCTCGAGACAGCAAAAATTCTGGTATCCTCGGGATGCGACGTGCTTGTGGCAGGATCGGCGATATTTGAAACCGACGACCCCGCGGAAGCGGCCCGCGGGATAAAAAACGGCGCGAACGCGGAATGGAGAACATGAACCATGCGTCATGAAAACCAGGGACGTGAAAATAATTTATCAGAGATGAAAAAGCTGGGAGCACAGCTAAGAGCGCTCCGAGAGGCACAGGGTTTGTCTTACGAGGACGTGGCGGCGGTGACGCATGTACGGCCCCACGTGATCAAGTCAATGGAAAGCGGTACCATAGATGAGACCGTACCCTCCGTTTACGCGCGCGGTTTCATGAAAACGTACTGCGAATACCTGATGGCAGGCGATCTGTGGCGCAAATACTGCCTTGGCATACCCCAGTCGGATGAATCCGAGGACGAATTCACGGAAGAAGCGCAAGTAGTGGAACAGATACAAATCAAGCATCCGACGCCGATTTTCAGGCGCAGTTCGATAATTTGGGTTTATATAATATTGGTCATAGCGGTCACGGGAGCGGCATACCTTTTGTGGAGCCAGTCCAGGCAGCCGGGCGGGACAAACGGCGCCTTCCCTCTCAACCAGCCATTGGAGAGCGTGGACATTGTCGAAAGTATCATCGTAATCTCGGAGGACGAGACAATTTCCGACGCGCCACCCTTGGAAGAAAGCGTGTCGCCGGACGTAACGGCCGCTCAAGACCCCCCGAACGAGGATGTCACGGAGCCTCCCGACGAGGCGGCGGCCATACCGGCCGGCGATCTGTCGTGGATGGAGGAGACCGCGACTCCCCCAACACCGGTCGCCGAGATACCTCAGCCTGCCCAGCTTGCCGACCGCACCCTGTTGATCGAGATAACCGGTTCGAACACGCGGCTTATCGTCGAACAGGGAGGCACGTGGGTGACGAGACGGCTGCAACCGGGACTCGCTATGGGCAGCAGGCGTACTTACACCGTGGATTCTGACACAAGAGTGACGCTCGGAGCGGGAAACAGGGCCAGGGTCACATGGGCCGGGCAGAGATACGACAGCATCGGTTCGGATAACCAGGAACTCATCCTGATTTTCCATCCCGACGGGTCAGTGACGGTTGAGAGCGGAAATTCGCCGCACTTCAGGCGCGATACCCCCTAGAAGCACGGCTGATATATGGCCCATTCCTCGCATAAGCGCGTATTCTGCCTTTCGCTGGGCTGCTCAAAAAACAAGGTGGATTCGGAATTCATCGCCGGAGCTCTCAGCGACGCCGGGTTGGAAATAGTATCCGACGCGGAGTCAGCCGATATAGCCATAGTAAATACCTGCGGTTTCATCCGTCCGGCAGCCTCGGAAAATATCTCGGAGATACTCGATCTTATAGACATGAAGCAGGAAGGACGGCTCGCCCGTATAGTGGTGGCGGGATGTCTCGTGGCCAGATACGGCGGCGAACTGAAGCGTAATATGCCGGAGGTAGACTACTGGGCGGGATGCGACGATATTAATACAATCCTGAGCTCACTATCGCTGCCCTCAGGCATCCCGGCACGCCGCGCCCGGCTGCCGGGCGATTCCCCTCATATCAGATATTTGAAAATATCCGATGGATGCGACAATGCCTGTTCGTATTGCACCATTCCCCTGATAAAAGGCCCGGCGCGAAGCAAGCCCATCCGGGAGCTCGTGGGTGAGGCATCCCGGCTGGTTTGTGATGGAGCCTCGGAGATATGCCTCGTTGCCCAGGATCTTTCGTCATATGGAGCTGATATTGGTTTAAAAGACGGCTTGATTTCCCTGATTGACGCGCTTGAGTCATCGCTTCCCGAAAATTTATGGCTGAGGCTGATGTATGTCCAGCCCTCGGGAGCGGACCGGCCGCTTTTGGAGAGAGTGGCAAACGGCCTGCAAGTCTTGCCGTATCTGGACATTCCCGTGCAGCACTCCGTCCCCAGGATGCTGGAACTCATGAACCGGGGCGAGGGAGCGGAAAAACTTCTCTCGATTTTTGAAACGGCCAGAACCATCCGCCCGGATTTTGCGCTCCGCACGACATGTATGGTTGGATTTCCAAGCGAGACGCGTGGTGATTTCGCCGGGCTTCTGAAATTCATCGAGAGGGCATGCCCGGACAGAATGGGGGCATTTGAGTTCTCCCCGGAGGAAGGAACACCTGCCGCAAAACTGCCGGGACGGATATCGAACCGGGTTAAGAAATCCCGCATGGAGCGATTGATGTCGCTTCAGGAGGATATATCCCTTTCGAGGCAGAGTATGTTCGTCGGGCGTGAACTGGATGTGATTATAGACCTCATAAGCGATGACGGTTACGCGGAGGGAAGATCGTTCCGCGAAGCGCCGGACGTCGACGGCGTCATAGAATTGAGCGGCGTTCCGGCAGGCGCGTCGCCCGGTAATATAATCAAAGCGACGATGACCGCCGCCTTTGAGCATGACATGGCGGCGAGGGTCTCGGTATAAAATGCACACGCGCACGTGGTACGGTATGACAGCGACAGTTATGGGAATCGGAACATTCTCGGTGATGCCCGGTACTCTGGGCTCCGCCGCCGCGCTCGTATTTTTTCTGCTGACAGGGTATAACAGCATACCGCTGATTATTTTGATAACGGCAGTCGGCGCGGTTGCCTCCGATAAATACGCCCGCGCGGTGTCCCGTGACGACCCGGGCGAGGTAGTGATAGACGAGGTCGCCGGATTTTTCGTCTCCGTGTGGGGACTTGACCGAAATTTTGCGATAGCAGGCTTTTTCCTGTTCAGGATTGTAGATATAGTGAAGCCGTTTCCGGCGCGGCAGATGGAGAAACTACCCGGAGGCGTCGGCATCATGGCCGACGACGTCTGCGGCGGCGTAATGGTAAACCTGATACTCCGCGCTCTTGGGTGGCTGTTTTTCGCGGACGGGCTGGAAACTGTGTTCAGATTTTTCGGTGTTGGGGTGTGATCCGGATGCCGGGGGTTGAACGCGGGATAGAGCGTATGGCCGGAAAGATCCTGGATTTGTCTCTTCACCTGAAATATTCGAAATCTCGCGACGCCCCTTGGGCGAATGTCTTTACATTTGCGGAATCATGCACCGGGGGCCTGCTCGCGTCTTCGATGACGTCGCTGCCGGGCGTTTCGGCTGTTTATCCGGGAAGCGTGGTCACATATAGCAACAGGGCCAAGATCGAACGCCTTTCGGTTGCGCCCGAGACCATCGAGCGCCACGGGGCGGTAAGCGCGCAGTGCGCAGCCGAGATGGCGAGGGGGGCATTGGGTATGTTCGACGCGGCAATGGCCGTAAGCGTGACCGGCATCGCCGGTCCCGACGGCGGCAGCGGCGGGAAACCTGTGGGGACAGTGTGGTTCGCGATAGCGCACTATGATGGGAGGATGAGACTGAAACGAGGTTTTTACCCGCGCAGACCCCGGAGAGGCGTACAATGGAAAGCCGTATTGGCGGCCCTCGGCCTTCTCGCGGACGGATTGCGTTATGAAATCGGATGATATATTGACTATAAAGTTATGGAGGCGAATACGCGGTGGCAAAAAAGAAGGAAGCGGTAACAAAGGAAGAAATTCTCAGCAGGGCAATAACCGACATCAAGCAGAAGTTTGGCGACGGCGCGATAATGAAACTCGGCGAGCGCACCAATATGAACGTGGAGGTCATACCGACCGGAGTGCTTCCCCTTGACGTCGCCCTCGGAATCGGAGGAATACCGCGAGGCAGGGTCATAGAGCTGTACGGTCCGGAGGTCGGAGGAAAAA
>JGI24701J34945_10001412_pt1 | contig 12190 bp, 12 predicted proteins | sample TergutTh196P3_FD_34945 | JGI IMG/M metagenome (IMG submission 34945)
TGCGAAAGTCCTTCAAGAGCATAGTATTCGCATTGGATGGGAATTATAATTGAATTCGCGGCTACCAAAGAATTAAGAGTAAGGAGTCCCAGAGAAGGGGGGCAATCGATGAAGATATGATCGTATTCGGCAGCGCCCTCAAGGCTTTTTCTCAAGCGAGTTTCCCTGCTCATAACAGATACTAATTCAACTTCAGCGCCCGCGAGATCTATCGTGGAAGGCAGAACAGAAATTCCTTCCCACTGTGTTTCGACTACACATCTGGCGAGAGTTCCGCATCATCGACGAGCATGTCATACACGCTTGACTCAAGATTGTGACGTTCGATACCAAGACCACTGGTGCTATTACTCTGTGGGTCCATATCGACTAGGAGGATTTTCTTGCCCATCAATCCGAGTCCCGCACATAGGTTCACACACGTGGAAGTTTTTCCAACGCCGCCCTTTTGGTTGGCAATAGCGGTAATCTTCAACATCAACACCTCCACACTTATTCGCGTTTTTTAGCGATTAATTTTATCCATATACATTATAAGCATAAGCTGTAGAAAATATAGTTTCACGTGAAACCAAAATCGGAAATTTTATCGATGACAGATTCTAAAATGAATCATTATTCTCAAGTGAATTGGTATTCAAAACCGATTAATATATGGTAATATTTCTTAGTTAGCTTAAAGGTTTTAAATCTTTCGGAGGTCGGCGATTTGCCACGAGCAAGAAGTATCAAATTATTTGCGACTACAGTCACTCTCAGCCTGGTTCTTATGGCCTGCTATCTAACACTCTCCGGGCAGACATTCTATGCTGACTTGGTAGCAGGCACAGTGCGGAATGCCATTGAAGAATCCGCTCCGTTAGCGATGTCTTGGGATACTACCAGAGGAAATCCGCTGACCGGGGTTTACATTTCGAACGTCAAAATATCTTCGGGGGATATTGAACTAGCATCTGCGAGGGAAATCGGAATGCAAGTCGCTCTCCCAACAATGGCTTCGCCTGCTGTCAGACTCTCGCGGCTAACTTTCTCCGACCTCGTTACCGATGTTGACAGTTTTTCCGGCATATCTTTCGAGCAGAAAGAAAACTCCGACTCCTTTCCGGTGGACAATTTGTACTTCTCTAACTCCACGCTGCACACACCATGGGGGACATTAAACATGGAAAGAGGTTCCATTGGACTGGGAGGCCACGCTTACAGGATCGACATTCGAGGAATTTTCGCCGACACGCCCTTTTCATTGGAATGCAACGCACAAATGAACAAGACCGAGTTATCAGACTACCAGGCGATAGACGTCAATAACTTTAAAGCGAGTCTCTTAAATATGAATATATCCGCTGCGGGACGCGTAACGCCTTCTCTTCAAATGACCGGTGAGGTCAATAATTTCGACTTCAAAAAACTCGCCGAAATTTTGCCTTTTCTTGATGAATATGATTTGGAGGGCCTTTACACCACTTCTTTCTATGTTACCAACCCTAATATTGCTGATTTTGATAGCCTTGAGATCTCCGGTAATTTGACAGGACGTTCAGGAAGAGTGCTGGGAATGCCTTTGAGTGTTACGTCCGCGAATTTTCACTACTCAAACGGTTTATTTCAAGTTCGCAATGGCTCTGTCGAAGCTTTTAATGGAAATATTTCCGGCGACGTAGATTTGAGGTTATCATCCGGGGAAATCCCTACAATAGCTGCGCGAATTCATTCGAACTCCATCGATACAGCCAGTCTGACTCCTCTTTTACCTTGGATCAGTAATTTTGCCGGAATGATAGACGTGGCGTCGTGTGACTTGGCGGGACCTGTGAACGCAATCTCGGCAAGGGGCCGATTAGCCTCGTCGTCACTAAATGTGGCCTCATTTTCCTGTTCCAACATTGACGCAACCATCGTGGTGGATAAGAGCAGCAGCGTCAGGGTGGATTTCATCGGAAACATACAAGGCGCGCCGGCCAAAGGCACTGGGAATATCGCAATTGGCGAGCACGTCATAGTGAGCGCCGACGTGGCTATCCCGAAAATTTCTGCCGCGTCGCTCCGCTCGAACTTTCCGCAACTGGCGGACTTTAAAGTGGAGAGCGACGCCGCTGTGAGCTTAGGCATCAGAGGGCCAGCGTCCGCGCTTTCATACGCGATATCGCTCTCATCTCCTGAGCTAGGCGTGATGGATGAATATCGCCTCTCCGACGCGTCAGCCGAACTGCTCTACACCGGCAACACACTCAACGTCAAGTCCGCGCGCGCGAAATGGCAAGACGCACTACTCACCGCGGAAGGTAATGCAGCGATCCCACAAGGAGGGGCTCCGGCCAAACTTGACTTCAACGGCAGCTTCTCGAATCTGAACTTCGCAAGACTCGGGGATATGGCAAGCGTCATTAAAGACTTCAATCTTGGCGGCTTGGCCTCCGGCTCCTGGTCCATTTCGGGCGATACCGCAAAACCGATTTCAAGCGTAGAAATACTCTTCCCGAAATTTTTTATTTACGGGAAATATGTCTTAATGGACTTCCGTGCCGCGTTCGACTACGCCTCTCCCTCCGTGAATCTAAAATCCTCCGGGTTCAAGTTGGGCGACTCATTGGTGACAGCCTCCGGCACAGTCACACTTCCTCAAAATGAGAGAACGATGGAGTACAACGTGAAAGGGAGTTTCAATAACCTTGATCCCGCGGTTTTCGTTTCAATGGGGCTCGTATCACAAGATATTGCAGGCACTCTCACGGGTGACGCACGGGTATGGAAAACTACGACCGATGCCGCGCCCTCAATCAGGCTGTTTTTTAAAAACTCCGAATTGAATTACTCAAATACGGCAAACCTGTCTCTGATTAATGGTACTGTGACCTACAGCGGCGGCAGCCTTCAATTCGACAACCTCAGAACGCAAATAAACAACGGAAATATCAGCCTGGATGGCACAGTGGGTAATATAATGGACTGGAAGAGACCGGAGTCGGTACAGTTAAATCTGAAAGCCGCTGTGACGAGCGCCGATATAGGCAGGATTACCCGCATGTTCAACCCAGCCTCCAAGAGATTCCAAGGTCTCGCTAATGTAAACGCCACAATAAAAGGCAGCCTCGAATCCCCTGATTACACGGCGGAAGGCGCGCTTCGCGCCGTGCGAGCCTTTGGACTCTTCCTGCCTGTAATAAATTTTTCCGATGTAAAAGGGAATAAGGAAAATATAGAACTATCAAATATAAGAGCGGTAGTTGGCCGTGGAAATATTAACGCAAGCGGATCCATCAATATGGCAAATAACTGGGAGACTAATTTGAAAGCAACCGGGACGAGCGTCGACATAAGAAGCCTTACCGCAACTCTTGATGACGAAATGAGGCGGGAGATAACCGGAACGCTGGATTTCAACTTCGAAGGTAACGGACCAATGGCAAATTTCCGCGGAAAGGGGCGTGGCAGCGTCCCTAACCTGTCCGTATTCGGACTCAAAATGACCGATGTGCACGCCGATGTCGCTATTGCGGACGGCCTCGTTATAGTGGAGAATTCGTCGGCAAAAGCCTACGGAGGTAACTTGACTGCTCAAATGATGAATGATTTAAATCGCACAAACTGGGAAGGGCACATCGATGTGACCAGCGTTGATATGGGACCTCTATTTCACGACCTTGTGCCTGACTCGGAGGGCTCGATAACAGGAAAGACCAATTTTTTCGTGCAGTTTTACGGGGACTCCAGAAGAACAAGTATGCAGGATGGCAATGGCAATCTGGAGATATTAGACGGCGAGGTTTCCGGCTTCGAGGGCGCGAAAGCCGTGTCGAATATGGTTGGCGGCAGACCGCTGANGTTCCGTTCAGCCCACTTTACCTTTACACTGGACGGACACACAATCTATATATTACCCGGCAGTAGAATAACCGCGCCTTTGGAGGCTCCGGTTTACAAGTACATCACGCTCGACGGCAGCATAACAACGCAACAGGAGATCGACTTATCCTGCATGGGAAACGTCAATATCAGGGCATTGAACGCTATGATTGCCGGTTTCCAGGGTGTATTAACCACCACCGTCGAAAGTGGAGAATTGGGTGATACAGGGGACCTTCTGAGAAATTTCCTGGGGAATACTATCACTGGATTTTCTAGAAACGAATTCCGCGACGTCAACTTGCACATCGCCGGTAAACCCGGCGACATTAAGTTTTCGGACATAACAGTCCAACCTCAGGTCAGGGTGGACTCGCTTCCCCCCGCTCTCAGGAATCCTGATGGATACACGGAGGATAGGGGCATCAGGCTCAAGGTGGAAATCCCTGTGGGTCCGGGTGGCGAGGGAAGCGGTAATTCCGGCGTCACGGATCAACTGGGCAGCCAGATATTGGATCAGCTTATCAAAGGTCTTATTTTCGACTATGAATAATTCCGCAGTTCAAATCTCGCCGGGGATGGCAACCAGCTTTTCTCCTCTGCCGGCGCTCCATATTTCCCAGGGAATATCGTAAAGGCCGCCAAGCACAGTTTCATCCACCGTGCGCGAACGCGTCTGCCCATATACGCATCCGCTTTTCAGCAGAATCAGCCTGTCAGTATGATTGATAGCCAGATTAATATCATGCAGAGATAATATTATCAGCCGTCCTTCATTGGCGAGTTCTCGTATTAGGGATGTAATACCGATGGAGTGTTTTGGGTCCAGCGCCGAAGTTGGCTCGTCCAGCAGCATCACCGGGGCGTCCTGAGTAATTGCCCTCGCGCACGCCGCTCGCGCCGCCTCACCCCCGGACAGCGTGGATATTATCCTGTTCTCGAAACCCGAAAGCCCAACCCTGGCAAGTGACGCAATCGCAGTTTCAAAATCTTTGGCGCTGTAATGCTCGAAACGTTTGAGATAAGGATAGCGCCCCATGACCACACACTCCAACACAGTATAAAGAGAATTTTGAGAGGTGCTCTGCGGAACGTACGAAAACAGACGGGCGCGATTTTTTGGACTTAGCTTCGCCATATCTCCGTCATTATAGATGACCTTACCCGACCAGCGCGCGACAAGACCAAGTATCGTCTTGATGAGCGTACTCTTGCCGCTGCCGTTTGGGCCGAGTATTCCCACGATTTCTCCCGGCTGCGCGTCAAATGAAACTCGGTCTAAGATTTTCACTCCTCCGGCGGTTACCGATAAATCTCTCACCGTAAGCATGTCTATTTTCTCCTCCAAAGTATGAGGCAGAACACCGGACCGCCAATTAGAACGGTCAATACTCCCACCGGAAGTTCATTCAATCCTTTTGCCAGGGTGTCGGCGGCGACCAAAAGGGCGGCTCCCCCCATTGACGACATTATCAGCAGACGCGCATGAGAAGGACCGAAGACTATTCTGAAAAAGTGAGGCGCCACTAGGCCGACGAAACCTATCACTCCGAAACGGCTCACCACAATCGCCACAGCAAGTGAGGCTCCCGCGAGAAGCGTCATTCTCACTCTTGCAACGTCGACGCCAAGATGCGAGCCGTCGTTCCCCGACGACATGATGTCGAGCTCATGAACAAATGATATCCCTATTGTTACTGTGATCAAAAAAGCCACGCCAAGAATGGGCAAGTCGAACTGTCCTGCGGCGGCGAAACTACCCATGAGCCACATAACCATCGCGCTTAGTTTTTCTCCTGCTATAGCCCTCAGCAAGGTCTGCCCCGAACTCATGATGCTGCCAACTATGACGCCCGCCAATATCACACCGGATATATCGTCGTCGCCATCTCTATCACCAAGCGCCATCACAGCCGCAAGAGCGATAGCGCTCCCAAAGAATGCATAAGGCGTTATCCAACGCGATCTGAGAAAAATCGCCAATGCCGCGCCGAATGACGCTCCGCTCGCCACGCCCAGAGTATACGGTTCTGAAAGAGGATTGCGCAGGACAGCCTGAAAAATCACGCCGCATGACGCCAATATCGCGCCGCTCATCGCGGCGGCGAGTACCCTCGGTACCCTGATCCTCCATATCAGGCTCGCCTTTATCGGTTCATCCGTCAACAAGGAACTNCCTCTGGAGAGTATCCTGAAAAGCTCGCCCCACGTGACTGATATGTCGCCGAAGTAAAGTCCGGACAAGGCCGCGCCTGTCAGCAATAACAGACAGAGAGCATACCCAATGGCAGCTGGGAAACGCGCGTTTTCTATCATTTCGGCGGGTAAGATTCGACAATCTCCCGGTACAGCTCGTTTGTCCGGCGTATCACCTCGTCCGCTTTCACGCCTTGCCAGGATGCGTACAGGACGGATCCTCCAGCTCCAACCCCCTCTTTAACGAAACCCTCCTCATAATCGCGCAAACCTTTGTAAGGGGAGAGGGAAAAGTCGAGCGGAGCGGAGTAAGTTTCCACGTCGAGCAGTTGCGCGAGTTCGTGGAAAGACGCGGTTCCGTCGCCCGCTACATACTTGGTGGTCGCGACTGTAATTTCGCGATTGCAGCCCATTGCCCTGAGACATGCCGCTACCGCGAGCATTTGCGTGCCTCCCGCCAAAATAATCTCTGTTCGCTTTTTTGAACCAACAATAAAACCAAGTACGGCGGCCTGCATCGGATCACCCAATTCAGACACAGCGCCGAGCGGGTCGTTCCTGAAAACGCCCTTTTCGATGCCGAGGCGGGCAGACGCGTCGCGCCATATGCTCTCCTTCAGCTCAATCGGATTCAGGCTGCTCGCCGAGGAAACCATACAATCATAACCCAGGGCGCGAAGAACGAGGAGCGCCGTCGTCGTGCCGCCCGGAATGCTTTCGGCGAGCATCACCCTTTCTCCGTCCTTAGTAAAATTTTCTGCCAATGACGCCGCGCCGTCGAATATTTTTTTCGCCTCGCCCACCGAAGGGGCAATCCGCGGATCGCCTCCCGGCGAAGAATAGAGCTCCACGTAGGGAGGCGACGGAGGCATCATTGAGCCTGCCCTCACGACGCAGATCGGTATATCGGCTGCTGTGACGGCGGCCCGCGTTATTATCGCGGGAGTCGGATGTCCGTCCGGATCCATTGGGAAACAATCTATCGACATAGGCCGGCCGAAACGAATCACATCAGCGTCAGCCTGGGATGTGAAAGGCAAAACATCCACGTTTGCGCCCGCTGCGGAAAGGCCGGGCACACGAGCGATATCGGAATTACTGATGAAAAGAAAGAACATTAATCGTACCCCTTTCGTATTTTTTGCTAATTCTTTTCGAAAACCCCTTGTTTTTTTCCCCATGAGGATTAGAATCAGCGAGAAACGTTGTATGTTTCAGAACGCCTTATTATAGCATTATGCTAAAGGTTCGGTGATTCATTTGGCGCCAAGAGTACCGCCGACGAGGGGCAATCTCGTCAAACTCAAAAAAGCATTGGCTCAGGCCGAAAGCGGTCACGATCTGCTGGAACAGAAACGGCAGGTTCTCATGCTTGAGCTTGTCCGCCATATCGACTCGGCGCGCGAACTCCAGACCAGCGTTATCAAGACATTCAAGGACTCATACGCGGCGCTGCAAAAGGCAAACATATCCCTCGGCATAGACATGGTCGAGGATATAGCCGCCTCGGTCCCCGTTACCGACGAGGTTGTAGTCCGTCTTAGGTCCGTAATGGGCGTCGAAATACCGGACATCGACGAGATAGACTGTTCAGTAAAACCGAGTTACTCTTTAATCGGTTCCACAAGCGCGATGGACCATGCGTACGTATCTTCGAGACGCGTACTCGCCGCCCTTCTGAAACTCGCCGAAGTGGAGACGAGCGTCTATCGCCTGGCCGTTCAGATACGCCGCGCGCATAGAAGGGTCAACGCGCTGGAGAAGGTCGTCATTCCCGCTAACAAACGCGAAACCAACTTCATCAATGACGTGCTTGAGGAGGGCGAACGCGAGGACTTCGTCCGCATGAAGATCGCGAAGGCCGGGCACGAGCGTGTATGATCGCTGAAAAATGTAAAAAAGCGGCTGTGGAGGGATACTAAATGAGCGCACTGCAAGAGGTATTGACCGTGCTTCTCGGCGCTGAAAGCGAAGCGAGAAGGATAGTGGAGGATGCTAAGTCCGAATCGACGGGCGTCATAAAGACGACCCAGGAAATTTTCATCCCTGACAGGGAGAGCAAGATGCTGATGGCACGTGAGCAGGCAAAGAGCCTGATGGCAAACGCGCTCGCATCAGCGCAGACCGAGGCGCGTCAGATACTTGATCTCGGCAGTGAGGAACGGGAGCAAGTAAACAGACATTTCGAAGAAAATGCGGATATTGTCATAGCGGCTTTGCTCGCCGAAACGGTTGACAAGATACTCGCGGAAGGAGAATGACATTGTCCTGGTCGTCCAGAGGGGAATGTATGGCAGTTGGAGTAAAGGCGCGCGTNCTTTACAGCCGTCTTCTTTCCACGGACGACTACTGGGATCTTTTAGAAAGCGACACAGTAGCTGAAATCGGGCAAAAACTCCGGAATACTTCCTACGGCGAGGAACTGGATACCCTGCCGCCGATCCCTCACAGGCACGACCTCGAAGCCGCCATCAAGGACGCGCTGAACGCCCAGGCGGAAAATTTTCTTTTTCATTTATCCAGTCCCCGCGATAAATTTTTCAAGGCCCTGCTGTATCTCCAAGAAGCGGACAACCTTAGGAACGTGTTCAGATACATGGTCTCCGGAAGAGGCAACAGGGACGAACTTCGCAGAAGGCTTTATATATCGAAGCAATCAAGAATTTCCTACGACAATGTTCTGTCTGCCCGGGACTTCATGGAACTCTCCGAAATGCTGAGAAACACCCAATACCACAAAGTCCTGGCCGAACCTTTAAGACGCCTCCACACAGGCGAGGAACGCAGCCTCTTCCCCCTTGAGATGGCACTCGATATTTTCGTCGAACTATCTCAGTTCAAAACGCTAAAAAAATTGGAACCTGCGGAGCGTGACAGGCTGCTTCCCATATTCGGGGTAAGGGCTGATCTCTTCAACCTCTACATACTGTACAGGACTAAAGAATTTTACAATATGACGCCGGAGGAAACGCTGAACAGGCTTATGCCTTCGCGATTCCGGGTGAAGATGCCGATATTGAGAGAACTGGCGCGCGCGGAGTCGGGAAATGCCGTCGTGGATATGATACAGGAGCGCTTTCCAAAATATGCCGATATTTTCGCGCAGACGCCGGACGACGAGTCACCGCACCTCTCAATGGAGCGAAATATCAAACGGTATATATTTTTGCAGATATCCCGGGTTTTTCGCGAAGAACCGCTCGGCTTCCACACAGCGGTCAGTTATTTTACGCTAAAGAAATACGAGATAGCCGACATAATCAATATAATCGAGTGCGTACGATACGGATACGATAGGCGCAATGCTGCGAAATACCTGACAAGGCCAATTACGGCGGCAGGAGGTGAGTCGGAATGGCGGTAATGAAAATGGTAGCGCTGACTATGGTGGGACCTCACGAAGAAATGGAACCGGCAGCACGACGGATGGTCCTTTCAGGAGGGTTTCAGCCCCTGCCGCTCGACTTTCTGATAAATGACAGAAATCTGAGGTCGCGAATAACGACCGAGACAAACAACCCATACGATGAACTGCTGGGCAAAATGTCGATGATATGGAAGGTCTCCGGGGAGAATATACCGGACCCGGAACCGATACCGCTGGATTCCGAGTTCAGTTATTACAAGGCACGGAGGCTCGTGGAGAACGCTGCGAACAAACTGGAGACATGGGGAAAAAGAAGGGATACCCTAATTGAGGAACTCGAACAGCTTGAGGCAGCAAAAGCCTACGTCGAAGCGCTTACTGCCCTCGACATGAAGCCGCAGGAATTGTCGGATACCCAGTTCGTTTTGGCGCATTTCGGGCGGTTATCCGCGGACAACTTCATCAGACTGGAAGAGACCACCCTTGACGCTCCGCTGATGGCCGTCGAACTCTCCCGCGCCGGGGACAACGTGTGGATACTGATATTCACGGTACCAGGCTATAAAGAGGGCGCCGGGAAGATTCTCGACGCCGTCTACTTCAGGGAATACTCGCTAATTGAGATACTAACCGCCTGTCAGGGGAGGACCCTATAGGGCAGGTGAAACACGGCATAGAGTTCCGCAAGCGTTCTATAAAGGGGCTGGAGGATGCGGCTTCGAATATACTGAATGAAAACCGTGAGGAATTTGAGAAGCTGTATTCAAAACTGTATTCGATGCAGAGGGTATACGACCTCTGCAAGGGGCGCGGCGAGATTGGCGGGATGTATGTGCTTTCCGGCTGGATACCGGAGGATACCTACGAGGAAATCAAGGACTCCATCGAAAAGGACGCCCCTCGCACGGCAATAACTGTCGAACAGGTCAAAAACATAGCTACTTCGGGCGTGCGTATTCCGACGATGCTGCGCAATAATAAAATCGTGCGCGCTTTCCAGGACATAGTAGGGCTCTACAGTATCCCATCTTATGGAGAGGTAGATCCCTCGCCGTTCGTCGCGATAACCTTCATTCTGTTCTTCGGATTCATGTTCGGGGACGTTGGGCATGGCGTACTGCTCTGGCTGGGGGCTACTTACCTGGGGCATCGGCGCATACTCGGCAAGTCACTCGCCTACGTGATGAAATGCGCCTCTTGCAGTTCTATCGTGTTTGGCCTGCTCTACGGCAGCTTCATGGGAATAGAATATGAGCGCTATGCGCTGTGGCTCTCCCCGATGAAAGACACCGGCACACTGTTTGCCGTCGCTATTATATTCGGCGTTGTGATGATAAGCGTGGGCATGATATTGAACATGATTATAAGATACAGAGAACGGGACTTCGGGCGATTATTGTTCGATGGCCAGGGATTCGCCGGGCTTTTCGTTTATTGGGGCTCGGTGACGGCGATATACATTTCGGTCTCCGGCGCGCGAATACCGTTCCCGGTGGCGTATCTCTGGTATGCCATAGTAGCGGTCCTCATACTGACATTGTTCCGCGACACTCTCGCGCGCACGCTGCTGCACCAGCATGTGGAGAGCGAGGCGAGAGCGCTCCAGGTGTTCGAGGTGTTCCATAACCTCATGAACTACTTCACCAATACGGCGTCATTCGTGAGGCTGGCTGCATTCGCCTTAAACCACGTGGCACTCTCGTTCGCCGTGATACTCATCTCCTCAATGATAGGAAATCTGCCCGGCGGTTTTATACTGAAAGCCCTAATGTACATATTAGGCAACATTTTCATCGTAGGCCTGGAGGGGCTTATAGTGTTCATACAGGTTCTCCGCCTGGAGTACTACGAATTCTTCGGGAAATTCTACAGAGGCGGAGGACATACTTTCAAGCCGGTGACTTGGAAGAAGGAACGCGCACCGCAGAAATAATCAGAATGATTAAGCGAAAAAAAATAACTGCCCAGAGGTGATAAGCATGATGTTGGGATTGATTCTAAGCAGTTCAGCCGTACTAGGTACTATAGGCCTCGGAGTCGTGATGCGGCGTGCCGGGTTGAGAGGTTCCAAAAGGATGATCGCCGGAATAATCGCCGTTTCCTGTCTGGCGCTCTTCACGGGCGCGGTGATAAACCTGGCGGCCTTTCCGGCAAAGGCGGCGGACACCGCAGAGGCCGGGATGGTCAGCCCGGAGCAGTCATTCAGCAACGGGATGGGTTTCATAGGTATGGCTCTTGCTACCGGGCTCGCCTGCGTAGGGGCCGGAATAGCGGTCGGGAGCGTCGGGTCGGCGGCGATTGGCCTGGTCGGCGAACAGCCCGGGGCGATAGGAACGACGCTCATATACGTCGGCCTCGCGGAAGGCGTCGCTATATACGGAATAGTCATCTCCATGCTGATTTTCAGCAAACTGGCGTAATGTACGTCTTGTTTTTAATTTAGATTCGCTATGAAAGCGTATCTGATNAGCGACAATCACGATACCTTGGTAGGCATGAGGCTCGCCGGCATAGAGGGAGTTCTCGCACATGGGTACGAGGAAGCGTCGGAGGCAATGACGGCAGTGTTAGAACGGCCTGACGTGGCGATACTCGCGGTCACCGAAAAGATAGCCGAGCTTCTGCCGGAGTTGATGAAGCAGCTTCGGGAGCATGGCGAACTTCCGATAGTGGTTGAAATACCCGACAGGCACGGAACGAAACGCAGCCCGGATTTCCTCACCAAATACGTCCGGGATGCCATTGGGGTGAAGATGGAATGAACGAAATCTCAAATGAGAAAAT
>JGI24701J34945_10001423_pt1 | contig 12150 bp, 10 predicted proteins | sample TergutTh196P3_FD_34945 | JGI IMG/M metagenome (IMG submission 34945)
GACAAATCTCCCGAATTATTGTGCTTTTCGTAACCGAGATGTTCGTCCATCTCCGACTCAAGCATCTGCTCAATTGTCCCCGCGAAAAGACGTTTTAGTTTATCTTGAATGTCGCCCGTACTCTGGCAATCCGCCATTAAAAGTTGTACTAATTCCATTTCTTTTTCCGTGAGTATCTTTTTTGATTGTTTCATTTTCATAACCTCCAATTTGTTTTTTCCTTATGGAGATTATTGGCAATTACACGGATGATTATTCAGACTCTTTAACGCCTGTAATACCGCATTTTGTTTATGTTGATTTTAGGACAAATCATTTTATCAATAACGCCCCAAAGCCATGCAAATAACAAAATTTGCTCACGTTTTAAATTTTTGAATCTTTTTTCGATTTGTTCCTCAAAGCCAATCTTTCCTGCTGTACCTAAAGACATATTTTCACTTCTTTTTATGTTTTATGTTTTTATCAGAACATCACAGAAATTTAATCCGTGCGTGTTTACAAGAGTTTTTACACTCACTCAATATTCTGAATCTGCTCCCTTATTTTTTCAAGCTCGCTTTTTAAATCCACCACTATTTTTGTGATTTTCAGATTCTGGGCTTTAGAGCCTATTGTGTTAACCTCGCGGTTTATTTCCTGCACTAAAAAATCAAGTTTACGTCCTACTGTGTCTTCGCTGTCTAACATACCTCTCAACTGAGCGATATGACTGTGAAGCCGCACAGTTTCCTCATCTACAACGGTTTTTTCGGCAAACACAGCCGCCTCAAGCAGTATGCGTTGTTCGTCTATCTGGGTGTTTTCGAGGATTTCTTTCATTCTGTCATTCAGTCTGTTTCGATAGTTTTCGGTCGTTTCGGGTGATATTTTTTCTATCTCCGCTATTTTTATCTCAATAAGAGCGACTTTTTCAAGTAGGTCGCTTTTTATTTTTTGTCCCTCGTTTTGCCGCATCTGTATGAATTTCTCGAGTGCATCCGCCGCTACGCCGCTCACGGCACCCCATACCTCGTCTTCATCCGTATCTGCTTTAAGTACGTTAAAGGCGTCGCTCATTCTGAAAATATCGCTCGGACATAGGTCTCCTGAGATTTTAAATTCATCTCTGACTTCACGGATAGCCGTGACATAGTTTTCGACTACGGCACGGTTTATACTGATTTGAGTTTCTTTTCCCGCTATATTATAAACCGAGAGTAAAACTTCCGTCTTTCCGCGTGATATTTTTTCTGAAACAAGTTGTTTAAGTTTGTCCTCAAGATAGTTGTAAGAGCGTGGGAGCTTTGCGGAAAACTCAAAATAACGGTGATTTACCGAACGAATTTCGACTAAAATATCTCTGCCGTCTATTACCTTTCGGGTTCTCCCGAATCCTGTCATGCTGCGTATCATTTTTGTGTTCCCTTTCTGTTTAAAATATAGATTGTGCCGTATTTAACACCCCGATTTTTCCCACGGGATATGTTAAGCCGCCCTGAAGCCATACTGCATATGGCTCTCGTAATGGTGCATCAGCAGAAAGTTCTATTGACGAACCCATAGTAAACGCACCCGCCGCCATTATTATGTCATTGTCATAACCGGGCATTGCCCACGGCTCCGGCACGGCAAAGCTGTCTATGGGACTCGCCGCCTGCACAGCTTTACAAAAAGCAATCAGTTTTTCGCGGCTTCCGAGTTTAATTGCGGTAGGTAAATCTACCCGCTTTTCATCGTAACGCGGGAAAACTTCATAGCCGAGAAGTTCAAACAAAGCTGACGCAAAAATGCCGACTTTAAGTGCGTTTGCNGTAATNTCAGGAGCNAGNAAAAGTCCGAGTAGAATCTCTCTNGTAAACCCTAAGGTACAGCCCGCCTCCATGCCGATTCCCACCGCCGATAACCTATCCGCGCAGAGTTCAACATAATCTTTTCGACCCGCTATATAACCGCCCGTTCGCGCAATACCGCCGCCCGGGTTTTTAATTAAACTCCCGATAATTAAATCCGCTCCCGCTTCTGTCGGCTCTTCAGTTTCGCAAAACTCGCCGTAGCAGTTATCAACTGTTATTACAGCGTTTTTATTTATTTCTCTTATCCTTTTTATTAGTTTTTTTGTTTCTTCGATACTTAATGAATCCCTTAAAGTATATCCGCGTGAACGCTGTATATATGCGACTTTACAAGATTTAATCAAGTCATAATGCTCAGAAAGTTCACTCCCGAACGGTAACTCTTTATACTTTATTCCGAACTCTTTTAAAGAGCCGCCCTTGTCGGCATAAATAACGCCTTTAAGGGTGTCGTAGGGGCTGCCCGTAAGCGACAACATTAAATCACCGGGACGCAAAACACCGAACAGAGCTGTGCTGATTGCATGAGTTCCGCTGATGAAATTATGCCGCACAATCGCACTTTCACAACCGAAAACAGACGCAAAAACCATATCGGCTTTTTCTCTGCCCATGTCGTTATATCCGTATCCGTCAGTCGGGTTAAAATGAGAAGAGCTTATTTTATTATCGACAAACGCACGGAGAACCTTTTCGCTGTTTTTAAATGCGGTTTCATCGACACGCATAAAACTTTCGGCGCATAGTTTTTCAGCCTTTTCGGCGATTTTTAACAGTTCGGGGCTAAGGTTTAAATTAAACATCTGATTCCTTTTGATATAGTTTATTTATTGGCGATTTTGTACGCACTTTTTTCTGTCAAGATTCTCATTTCGAGCAGGTCGGTTTTATTAACCGCGCAGGACGGAGAGTGTAGGTATCTGCACGGTGCAGAAAGGCAGATTGTGCGGACGCCGCCTATTGTTTTGTGTATTGCCGCGCTATCGTTCGCACCTAAGATTTGCGTTTTTGTTTGGCACTTGAGATTTAATTCGGCGGCTGTTTCAAACACTAAATTATACAGTTCTTTATCATAAACCGTACCTTTATCCATAAAGGGTACAACTGTACCGTGTCCTAATTTACATACTTGTTTCTCGTTTTCAACCCCCGGTATGTCACAAGCCGTCGTAGCCTCTAAAACTAAGGCAAAATCCGGGTTAAGAGAATGTGCCGCAACACCTGCGCCTCTTGTGCCTACTTCCTCTTGAACCGTGAAAACAAAGTACATGTCATATTCAAGCTCTGATTTCAATAAATCAAGCATGACCGCGCATCCGAGTCTGTCGTCTATTGCCTTGCTTTTTATAAAGCCGTCTTTTAAATCCATAAAATCGCCGACAAAATAAGCCGTGTCGCCGAGTTTTACATAATCTTGTGCGTCCTCTTTGTATAACGCGCCTATATCGGCGTAGAGTTCTGAAAGACTCGGTTGTTTTTCCTTTTCGGCTTCACTGAGAAGGTGTACGGGCTTTCCGCCTAAAACGCCTATAACTCCGCTCTTAAACCTGATTTTCCGCCCGAAAACTACGCAATCCGAGATTCCGCCGACCGCCGTGAGCGAGATAAACCCTTCCGAATTTATTCCGGATGCGACAAATCCGACCTCGTCCATATGTGCGAATATCGCCACCTTATTTTTAGGGCGGTTTTTACCTTTTTTAAAGATAATCAAATTACCCAAATTATCACTTTCTATCTCGCAATCTATATTTTTAAGTTCGGCTTTTATATAGTTGCGGACATCGTTTTCATCGCCCGAAACGGCGCAGAGATTACACAGGTTTTCCAATAAATCAAGCATTTTTCACCTCCATACAATACGCGGCAATAAGACGCCCTGCCGATTCTATATCCTGAAGGCAGACGACCTCTGCCGGGGTGTGCATATTTCTCAACGGAAGCGACAAAAGGGCGCATTTTACTCCGCCTCGCGATATTGAAATTATATCGGTATTTGTACTTGTTTTACCGCCCATTACCTCAATTTGAAACGGAATACTTTTATTTTTCGCAATGGTTTTAAGCTCTTCAAAAAATCCGCGGTCAAGCGTTGGCGCAACACCGAGCATTACGCCTTCCCCAAGTCTCCCTGTTTTGTTTTCTTCACATTTAGGGAAATCGCCGTAACTCACGTCAACCTCTATTGCTAAATCGGGATTTATATTATAAGCGGCTATTGCCGCACCGCGAAGTCCCAATTCTTCTTGTGACGAAAAAGAAACAGCTAAATTAAATCTAAGCTTTTTATCCTTTAATAAATCAAGGGCATAAAGTATTGCGCAAACACCCGCTCTGTCGTCTAAAGCGCGTGCGTTAACCATTTTGTTTTTCAGTTCGGTAAATTCAACATCAACGGTCACGGGGTCGCCGAGAGAGATTAAAGTCCGCGCTTGCTCCCCTGTCAGTCCGCAGTCTATTATTATGTCCTCTTCCTTGAGGGTTTTATCTTCTTCTTTTTTTACATGCGGCGGGAGCGTGCAGACTACCCCCTTTAGTGGTTTTTCGGCATGTATGGTTACGGTGGCGGCAGGTAAAGCCCGTCTGTCAACTCCGCCCGCTCTTCCGACTTTTAAAAAGCCTTTTTCATCAATAAAGTTGACAATCATTCCGATTTCGTCTATATGCGCATCGAGTAATAAAAGCGGCAGACTTTCATCATGGTTAATAATCCCCGTAACCGTCCCGAAATTGTCAATTTCTGTATTAGGGATATACTCGCGGAGCAATTTTTCAGCCGTTTTTGCGGCTGTCTTTTCGCTTCCTGCGACCCCTTCAGGCTCACAAAGCAATTTCAATGTTTCTTTAAGATTCATATAAATATCTCCTACCGGATTTACTTTAAAGCTTCTAACGAAGCCCTTATTTTACCCGCTTTTTCTTCTGCTTTATGAAGCTTTTCACGTGCCTTTTCTACCTGCTCCTTCGGTGCTTTTGCGATAAACTTCTCATTGTCAAGTTGTTTTTTCACAAAGTCAATGTCCGACTGCGCCGAAGCAAGCTCTTTTTCAAGCCTTGCGCGTTCTTTTTCCGTATCAACAAGCTCGCCCATAGACATGAAAATACGCACAGAATCGGTCACTGCAACAGCCATACCTTCAGTTGACTTAACATTTTCAACAAGCATAATCCCCGAAGCCGAAGCCAATCTTTCAAAAAAGACAGCACAACTTTCAAACAGCGTAAAATTGTCCGCAGAGGTTTCAATTTCGAGTGCGGCTTTTTTAGAGGGGGGGACATTAAGCTCAGCTCGTTTTGTGCGAATGGCAGAAATAGCGTCTATGATTTTCCCGAAATCTTCGCTTTCTTTTTTAAAGTTTAATTTCTCGTCATACTTTGCCCAATCGGAAATCATTATACTTTCTACGGTTCCCGGTATGGCAGACCAGATTTCCTCTGTTATGAAAGGTAAAAACGGGTGTAAAAGTTTTAACATTCCGCGTAAGACAAAAACAAGAATTTTCTGTGCTGCAACCGCAGATTTTTCAGAATCCGCACTTGTTTCCCGCGCCATTATACGCGGCTTTGTAAGCTCTATATACCAGTCGCAGTAGATGTTCCATATGAAATCCTGTATATTTCCCGCCGCAACGCCAAGCTCAAACTGCTCTAAATTATAAGTCGCATCTTTTACAAGCTTATTATAAAGCGTTAAAACCCACTTATCCTCTATCGCAAGTTTGCCATTGTCCATTGTCCATTGTCCATTGTCAATTGTCAATTGTCCATTGTCAACTGTCATCAAGACATACCGTGCGGCGTTCCAAAGTTTATTTGCAAAGTTACGCGAGGCGGTGATTTTATCCTCGTTCCAACGCATATCGTTACCTGGGGCGTTCCCCGAAACTAAAGTGAATCGCAGTGCATCCGCCCCGTATTTGTCAATCATTTTAAGAGGGTCAACACCGTTGTCTAAGCTTTTACTCATTTTTCTGCCTATTTCGTCTCGGACAATACCGTTAAACATAACAGTATCGAAAGGAATTTTACCCGTGTATTCAAGAGACGAAAAAATCATCCGCGCAACCCACAGAAAAATTATATCGGGTGCGGTGACGAGGGTCTGCGTGGGGAAAAAGCGGCGCATATCCTCGGTTTCAAAAGGCCAGCCAAGCGTGGAAAACGGCCACAATGCAGAACTGAACCATGTATCAAAAGTATCTTCGTCCTGTTTTGTTTTTGTACCGCATTTTGTGCAGAGTTTAATTTCCGTACTTGAAACTTCTATGTGCTTACAGTTTTCGTTTTGACAGTAGTAAGCGGGAATCCTGTGTCCCCACCAGAGTTGCCGCGAAATGCACCAGTCGCGGACGTTTTCCATCCACGAGAGATAGCTGTTTTCAAAGCGTTTCGGGATAATCTTTATATCACCGTTTTTTACAGCGTCTATCGCGGGTTTTGCCAGCTCCTTCATTTTTACAAACCATTGAACGCTCGCCCAGGGCTCAATTACAGTACCGCATCTGTCACAGGTTCCGACATTGTGAATATGTTCTTCAACCTTTATTAATAACCCCGCTTCTTCAAGGTCTTTTACTACAGCCTTACGCGCTTCAGAACGCGACATTCCGCAGTATTTACCGCCGTTTTTATTAATTACCGCTTTTTCGTCCATAACATTGACGACAGGTAAATCATGCCGAAGCCCGACTTCAAAGTCGTTCGGGTCGTGTGCGGGTGTTATTTTCACCATACCCGTACCGAAATCTTTTTCTACGTATTCGTCGGCGATAATTGGAATTTCGCGGTTCATTAGCGGCAGGGTAACTGTTTTCCCGATAATGTTCGTATACCTCTCATCGTTGGGATTAACCGCAACGGCAGTATCGCCGAGCATTGTTTCGGGGCGGGTTGTGGCTATTTCAATAAAACCACTGCCATCAGAAAAAGGATATTTTATATGCCAAAAATTTCCCGCTTTTTCTTCATAATCACACTCAATATCCGAAATAGAGGTAACACATTCGGGACACCAGTTTACAATGCGAAGTCCGCGATAGGCTTTTCCGTCTTTGAAAAGTCTTAAAAAAACCTCTTCAACAGCTTTTGAACAACCTTCGTCCATCGTGAAACGCTCGCGTTCCCAGTCACAGCTTGAGCCTAATTTTTTAAGCTGACTTATTATAATACCGCCGTATTCGCGGGTCCATTCCCACGCTTTTTCCACAAATCCGTCACGCCCTAAGTCCTTTTTTGAAATCCCCTGCTTTTTCAAATGCGCGACAACCCGCGCTTCTGTGGAAATAGAAGCGTGGTCAGTGCCGGGAAGCCACAAAACCTCGTACCCCGACATTCTTTTAAAGCGGCACAAAATATCCTGATATGTGTTGTTCAAAGCGTGTCCCATATGCAGAATCCCCGTGACGTTGGGCGGCGGAATCACGATTGTATAGGGCGGTTTATCGGAGCTTGCATCCGCACGGAAATAACCGCTTTCCTCCCAGCTTTTATAAATCCGCTCCTCAAAGTCTTTTGGTGAATAGGTTTTTGAGAGTTCTTTCATTCTGAAAAATTCCTTTCGTTTAAAATCTCCTCGCGGGGTGTAACATAAAGCGTTTTATTATGTGTGAAAATTACCATTCCCGGTTTCGCGCCTGACGGCTTTTTCACATATCTGACCCGTGTGTAATCCACCGGTACGCGGCTCGAATTTTTCGCTTTTGAAAACCATGCTGCAATCTCTGCGGCTTCTTCGAGCGTTTTCTCCGTTGGCGCGGCACTCCTCACTATAACATGACTGCCCGCTATGTCCTTTGTATGAAGCCAATACTCGTCGGGCTTCGCGGTTTTTAAAGTTAAAACATCGTTTTGACGGTTGTTTCTGCCTACTAATATGACTGTGTTATCGCTTGATTTGAATTTAAGCGGCTCGGAGGGTCTATCCTGTTTCGGGGGCTTTTTTCCGCTTTTAGCAGTTGTATCTTTACCGCGAATACCCGAAATATACCCTGTTTCGATAAGCTCTTGTTTTATTTCAAGTAGCTCTGAATCCCCCGAAGCCCGCGAGGCGGCATCAAGCACACTCTCAAGATATTTTAATTCTTCCTCGCCGTCTTTTATCAGTCCGGTCAGCGTGTTTTGGGCAATTCTCAATTTCTTATACTCGTTATAGTATTTCTGCGCGTTTTGTTGCGGAGACAATTTCGGGTCGAGCGGAATTTTTACAGGTTCGCCATCAGCGGTATAATCCCGTGCCGTAAAAGAACTTTCACCTTTTTTAACGGCATAAATATTAGCGTTTATTAAGTCGCCCCATTTACGAAGCTTTTCACGCTCATCACAGGCGGCGAGGTCGCCGCGCCGTGCGTCAATCTTTCTGAGTACCCGCTCATAACGATTATTTAAAGTTTTCAGCATGGCTCCCGAACGCTGCTTCAACCTTTCGGTGTTCGCACGTTCGGCATAAAAGGTATCGAGAAGTATATTCGCAGAGCTATATGGTACAACCGTCATTTCGCCGCTATATTGTTTAATGCCGACAAAAGTGAAGTCGAAAGGCTTTTTATCGCGGCTTATTAGCATAAAGGGCTTTGTATTTCCCGAACCATCCGCACTTTTAAGAATAGTGCGGGCTTTTTCGAGGAATTTGTATAAACGCTCTGTTGATTCAACATTTAATTCAACTATGGGTATATCGGTTAACCCCGAAGCAACGAACGCCGCCTCTCTCGCAAACAGAGGGCAAACACCCTCAAAAATCTTAATCAAGGCTTTATCGAGTCTTTCATGGGTGTGGCTTTGCAGTTCGTTCATAAGCTCTTGTTTTGTGAAATCGAGGAGCGAGAGCCTTTTTTCCTTTGGGGGAAGCTCATAGGCAAGCCCGGGTAAAACCCTGCGAACCGATGAAACCTCATCTGTCACACGTTTAATCGCGTCTATAACTTTAATATTAAGCTCTTCGCTTTGATTAATAAGCAGGACTATATTACTGCTTCTGCCCATGATTTCGGCAGAGAGTATAATATTTTCTTCATCGCCTATTTCGTTTCGACATAAAAACTTAAAAAATATAATTCTTTCAAAACCGTCTTGGGTAATTTCTGTGAGACGTCCGTTACCGAGCCGCTTACGTAAAAGCTGACAAAACATAGGCGGAACGGAAGGATTTTCCGGAGTTTTTTCGGTCAGACAGACCCTCGCAGAGGCGGGATTCGCAGAAATTAAGAGCTTTTTACCGCCGTTTTTTGTATGAAGAGAGAGTACTATTTCTTCACGCGAGGGTTGATGGATTTTCTCTACCCGCGAATTAATTAAACCCTCATAAATAAGCTCGGATTTTACAGTGTGTAAAAACGCTCCGTCAAGTGACATAATGTATAATTTTTCTCCTAAATATACTTACAAAAATCCTTACTATTTTCCGCTATGAAAATTGAATTTTGTTCAATATTTTTGAAATTCTCATATAATTTATTTTTAAGAAATTCGCAGAAAACTATTTCTGTATGATAATGCCCCGCTTCGATTAAAGTTACGCCTCGGTTTTCAGCCTCGACAAAAAGGCTGTGCTTAACCTCGCCCGTGATAAAAGCGTCACAATCGCGAACAGAAGCATAATCGAAAATCGAACTTGCAGAACCGGGAAAGACCGCCGCACGGCTCACGGGCTTTTTCCCGTCGACATATTTGACGAATGGCGAGTTAAAAGCGTTCTTGCATTTAAGGGCAAGCTCCGCAGGCGACAAAGGCGCAGGTAAATTAACGATTTTTCCGTATCCTACATTTTCCGCAACGACCTCGACAAACTCATTACTACAGGGAAATCCGAGTACGTCGAGCATGGCGTCCGCCATAAAAACGGCGTCGGTATTAGTATGGGCAGAGATTACGTTTATGCCCCTTTTAATAAGCTCATGAACAGGCGTTTCTGCTTTTATTCCCGAAATAGGTTTAAAAATAACGGGGTGGTGCGAGATGATGAGATTCGCGCCTTTTTCAACAGCTTCTGCAATTATATCAAGCGTAATATCAAGACAAAGGCAGATTCGCGTTATTTTCGCATCGGGTTCGCCGATTAAAAAGCCCGAATTGTCGTATCTGTCCTGGTATTTAAAGGGTGCGAGTTGCTCTGTGAATAAATAAACATCATTTACTGTCAAGTTTTTTGACCTCCTTAGTAATTTCTTCAGCGAGTGCGTTAAAACGTGGATTTCCTTTTGAGAGCTTTTTTATTTTCATGATTTGGAGATTTATGTACAGGGGGTTGTCCTGCTTTCCGATAAAGGCAAAAGCCTCGTCAATTTCTCGTCTTTCGCCCGTGAAGCGTGCATAAATCACCGTATAAGGTTTTCGGGAGCAGTAGGCAAATGTCTCCGAAATTATTTCAAAGCCCTGCCTGTACAGACCGCGCCTCAATTCTTCATGCCGTGTCATAGGTTGCAGAATTAAGCGTGTATTTTCATCCTTATAACGACAGCCTGTGAGAATTTCCGAAATCGTCTCGCCGCCCATTCCCGCGATTATTACATCATCACACGGCGGAATCTTCTCAAAGCCGTCAGACAGAACAAGTCTTACCGTATCTGCACCGAATCCGTATTTTTCAAGCGTCTTACGGGCATGTTCTAAGGGCTTGGGGTTAATATCGGACGCTGTAATATTTGTCCACCCGTTTTGCAGGAGAAAACAGGGTAAAATCGCATGGTCAGAACCTATATCGGCGACACGCGCCTCGCGTCTGACGAGTGCCGCGCAAGCCGCAAGTCTTTCATCGAGTTTTATCGGCACTGTTACCTACTTCCTCAGATTTTTTATTTTACGCATCAGATTCAGTATACACTATTTTTATAATAATTACAATACTTTTTTATGACACACTCCCTATCCGCTAAACAATTCGGGTTTCTCGCCCTGCAAGCGTCCCGTCCGAAAAACACCAATCTGTGACAAAAATCAAGCGATTCATTTTCGGGGAGCAGTTTTCTGAGTGCGTTTTCTACCTTTATCGGCTCTTTAGAATTTACGAGACCTATACGGTTAGAAAGTCTGATAACGTGTGTATCGGTTACTACGGCAGGTTTTCCGTAAAGCGTTCCGACAAGCAGATTAGCGGTTTTTCTGCCTATTCCGGGCAATTTTATAAGCTCGTCTATTCTGTCGGGGATTGACCCGTCATACTCATCACGAAGCATTTTACACATTTCTTTAATATCGCGGGCTTTGGTCTTATATAAACCGCAGGAACGAATTAGACCCTCAAGCTCGCCGATATTCGCCTCGGCGAAATCGTTTATATCTGCATACCTCTTAAAAAGTGCGGGTGTAATTAGGTTTACACGCTTATCCGTACACTGTGCGGACAGCCGGGCGGCTATCATAAGCTCGTGCGGCTCATTGTAAACAAGAGCGCAAACGGTATCGGGATAAAGCTTTTTAAGACAGCCGATTATTAATTTCACTTTTTGGCTTTCGTTCATAAATACCTTCCTTTTTCAGCGGGGATTTCTATATGTAAAAGAGTGGGATTTACTCCCACTCCCCATGCTCTATGCACTATGCTCTAAGCACCATTATACATTACTTCGTCTAAAAAGTCACACAGGGTTTAAAAAATCAAACCTTTATGTTATTATACCTTATATTATTTGATTTGTCAATCATTTGTTTTTGCTTCGTTTGCTATAAAATTTAATTAAAAAACCGCCTGCTTTTGGCGCAGACGGCTTTTGGGTTGTTTTATTGTTGCTAACACTTTCGATTTTTCTATCTTCCGTCAACTTCCCCTAAACCGCTCTATCACACGCTTTGGGCTTACTCTAACTTGTGGAACTCTCCCTATAAAACCCGGTTTCGCCGAGGTAATAGTTTCTTTCTTCTTCGGAATCAAGCCGCATAATAAGACGTAAATGCGACCAACTCAATTCGCTACACAGCGTGTAGCAAAACTCTTTCGTTGGAAAAACAAGGTAAAATTGACGGAAATTACGTAAATTTGCGTAAGAAAAACCTTTACCGAGTGCATCGGTTAAATGACGCGATAAATTTGTCAGCAGATATTCACCGTATTTCGCACGTTCATTTCCTATTTTTATTATACCCCCACACGCCCCAAAAGTCAACCCTGTTTTTGTAGGGTGCATATGTCTTGCGCAATGCGCCATCACGCCGAAAAAACACGAAACATCTGCTAATTTCGGCGTGATGTAGACATCACGCCCTACAGAACGAGGTGAATTTGCGGGACGCTGCAATCATGTAGGGTGCGATGTCTTCATCGCACCGCGCCATCACACCGCAAATTCACACCCCCACGCCCTAAAAAAACTCTTGACAACCC
>JGI24701J34945_10001424_pt1 | contig 12149 bp, 15 predicted proteins | sample TergutTh196P3_FD_34945 | JGI IMG/M metagenome (IMG submission 34945)
CGCCGAATTTAACCGCGTGGGGCTTACCATAGAATGCGGCTTTGGCGAAAATCCGTTGCCGATAGAGCAGTTTGAGGATATGTATGGGAAGGTGGAGAGGATTTTGTGGGAGTGCTTTAGGGCGTGTTGATTTAAACGCCCTAAAATTCTTTGCCTAATTTTTCAGCCAGTTCAAGCCTTGATATTTGTTCCCGGGGTAACTCACGCAATTTGTACACTATGTCAGGGTCAAGGATACCTGCTGAAAATAAATCCGCCCCCGCTTTTATTTCTTTGCACAAATATACATATCCCCAATAATAAAGCGCGCCATGATTATCCCATAACGGGGTAATAATAATATATGTATCATCGTAAAATACAATATCGTATAGTACGTCTTTCCCCTTATTTGAGTTGCCCCACGCATTATCCCATGTTTCATCATCTTTACGGTTGATTTCGTGTCCAAATACTAACTCAACGCCGTCAAGAGAACCGACGGTACTCGGAATTGTTGTAATATCCCATAATATGCCATCACCTTCATTGCGTAGCTTATAAATACCCAAACCAAATGGCGTTAAGTCAACATAAGTTTCTAAGTTTAATATTTCTTCACGCAATTGCGATATTTCTTGTTTCCTTGCATTATCAATCGGAATATTTCTAATTTCCATTGCCCCCAACAATGAAAAAGGGAAAAACAACACATTCCATATTATGACGGTAGCTACTATTTTACATATGAACCCACTAATTGGATTGCCAAACCTTTTCTTAGAAACTGTTTAACATCTTTCACCCACTCTGAACATGTGATATAATCAATCAAAAAGATGAATCCAATGACCAATTACCCAAGCAACATAAGTCGCGAAGAATTTGAAATAATTCGCAAGGATTTGGAAGCTGCGAAGAAAAGAACAAAGCCGCGTAAAATAGATTTATATGACGTATTTTGTGCGGTGCTGTACGTCGTAAAAGGCGGCGTTCAATGGCGTATGCTGCCGAGCGATTTTCCAAAATGGACGACGGTATATTTCTACTTTCAAATATGGTCAAAGCCGCAAGAAACGGGCTTTTCCATACTTGAAGATGTCTTAAAAAAAATTGGTCAGCCATGTGCGTATGCAAGATATGCGGCTCGCCAAAACGAGTTTTTGCATCGTTGATTCGCAAAGCGTACAAAATGCAAGTTCCGCCGAGGAAAAAGGGTATGATGCGGGCAAAAAAGTCAGCGGCATTAAACGTCATATCGCGGTTGACACAAACGGCTTGCCGCACGCGATTCATATCACAACAGCCAACATAACCGACCGCGCCGGGGCAATTGAAATGTTTCAGAATTACCGCGACGATTTGTCAAATGTCCAAAATGTTCTTGTTGACGGCGGCTATACAGGCAAGCCGTTTGCGGAATCTGTTCGCAATATTCTCGGTGCGAATGTTAAGGTTGTGAAGCGGAGCGAATTGCATACATTCGCTGTTTTACCCAAGCGTTGGGTTGTTGAGCGTACTTTTATATTGCGACATCGCCGTGGAGCGTTTCCGCAGAGAATACCCGGATGTGCCGATTGAGAAGGTGGTGAGTGAATAATGCTGAAAGTCGAGAATATAAGGATTTCAGATATAAAGCCGTTTCTGAATAACGCCAAGCTGCATCCAAAAGAGCAGATAGCGCAAATCAAGAACAGCATAGAGGAATACGGCTTCAATGACCCGATAGCCATATCCGAGGACAACGAAATAATCGAAGACCACGGACGGCTTCTTGCAGTCAAGGAATTAGGGTATACGGAAATTCCATGTATCCGCCTCTCGCATATGAACGAAGCACAGCACCGCACATATATTTTGGCGCATAACAAGCTGACCATGAACACAGGCTTTGACTCGGAGTTATTGCTCGGTGAGTTTGACTTCCTCAAAGGCGCAGGCTTTGATACGGAATTAACAGGCTTTTCGATGGACGAGTTGGAAAAACTGTTCTCGGAAAACACGCCAACGGAAATCAAAGACGATGACTTCGACATCGACATCGACAAGGCGGCCGCCGAGCCGCCTTTCGTTATGTTTGGAGATTTATGGCGGCTTCGCAATCATCGTCTGCTCTGCGGGGACAGCACCAATACCGAGGACATTCAGAGGCTCATGGACGGCAAAAAGGCGAATCTGCTGTTGACCGATTTTCCATACGGCGTGAGTTATGAATCCAAAGCCGGAAAAATCAAAAACGACGAGCTGCGCGGCGAGGAGTTTTATAAATTCCTGCTCACCGTTTTCAAAAATGTGAAATCCGCTATGGATGATGAAGCCAGCGCGTATGTGTTCCACTCTGACACCAATGGCGAGTGGTTCAAGCGGGCATTCCGCGAGGCAGGATTCAAACTGTCCGGCGTTTGCCAATGGCTCAAGCCGTCGCTGGTGCTGGGCAGAAGCCCGTACCAATGGAAGAACGAGCCTATCCTTTTTGGCTGGAAAGCCAAAGGCAAACACAAATGGTACGCCGGACGTGCTGAGACCACGATATGGCAATTCGACAAGCCGAAGAAAAACGACATCCACCCAACCATGAAACCGCTTGATTTGCTGGCATACCCGATAAAAAACTCATCGGCGGCAAACGGCATCGTGCTTGACGTATTCAGCGGCAGTTTCTCAACGGGCATGGTGTGCGAACAGCTTAACCGCGCTTGCTACGCCGTGGAGTTGGATGAAAAATACGCTTCGGCGTCGATTAAGCGCTTTGTCGCCGAATACGGCGCGGATAATGTGAGCATCGAGCGGGACGGCAAAACACTGACATATGCGGAGGTGGTCGGCGATGGATAAACAACTAAAATTTGGCTCACTCTTCGCCGGGATAGGCGGTTTTGATTTGGCGGCATTGGAAGCGGGCATAAAGCCCGTTTTTTTGTTGTGAAATCGAAGCGTACCCCCGCTTGGTGTTGTGGCGGCGCGGTTTCCCGATGTGAAGCAATACGGCGACATACACAGGCTGAAAGGCGGCGAGGTCGAGCCAGTCGATATCATCAAATTCGGCTCACCCTGTCAGTCGTTTTCACACGCCGGAGCGCGTCAGGGCTTGGACGATGCTTCGGGTCTGTTTTATGAAGCTGTGCGTATCATCTGTGAGATGCGCGAAGCCACGAACGGCGTACGTCCCCGCTACGCCGTCATGGAAAACGTACCGGGGATTTATTCATCAGAATCACAGGGCAAGTCGGACTTTCGGGAGGTACTGAATGAACTGCTCAAAATCAAATATAAAACCGTCGATGTTCCTTTGCCTACGGACAGAAAAGGAAAATTTAAGTTTCTTACCGCAGGCGCTGTCGTGGGAAATGCAGGTAGCACCTGTGGCAGTTATTCCCTCGCTTGGCGGACGCTTTGCGCCTCCAAATTCGGAGTCGCCCAACGCCGCCGCCGTATGTTCCTTGTCGTCGATTTTGCAAGCGAACGCGCCGCTGAGATTCTATCTGAGCCGGAAGGCGAAGGACGGGATTTTACGCCGGGTTACCTCAAGGGGCAAAGTGCTGCCGGAAGTGCTGCGGAGGGCATTGGAAGCGTAAACGGTGATGGAACGGCCATGTCCTTTGAACCAGGTGCATTGAAACGCATTGACAAAAAGGCATGGAGCGAACAATCACAGACGCTTCACGCTCAACACCGTGGAAAAGCACATCGTAGCGTATCAAGAAAACGTGGGTGCGATATGTGCTTCCGATTATAAGGGTATCCGCAATTATGACATCGGCGAGGATAAAGCCGTGGTGGAGCGTGTCGCCGTCGAAGAATACCGATATGGAGGCCATCGCAAGAGCGAAACGGCCGCCTCGCTCAGAGCCAAAGGCGGCAACAACGGCGGCGGCTCCGAGAGCATGGTCATTGAGAACCGTTACGCCGCTTGAATGCTTAAGATTACAGGGTCTGCCCGATTTTTGGCTTGATGATATCCATATCGCCGAGCCGACAGATGGGGATATTGAATACTGGCGGTCGGTTTGGCTGGAACTGGGCAAGACCAAAACAGACAATCAAATCCGAAAATGGCTCAAAAACCCATACACTGATTCAAATGCCTACAAAGCCATCGGAAATTCGCTGGCGGTACCCTGCGACCTTTGGGTGCTTCGCGGCATCGCTGAACAAAGCGGGGAAACTCCTGTGTAATACGCACAGTTATTAGCCGCTGTTTTTCCTTATGTTTGTTTGATTTATTGTACAGAATTGCCTTGCTATATACCGTGGTGTACGCAAATATGGTGTTACCGCAAGGGAATAAGCCCGCGGAATTCAAGGAAAAACGGAGGAAACGAACATGAACAAAGTACAAATCAACACCGAAGGGCAGCAAGGCAGAAAAGACCTCACCTACAAAATCGGCGAGTTGGTCGGCGTCGCGCCGGTCTACGCGGGAGCGGGCGGCAACGTCATCGAGGGCGAGCGGTTCAGGTTCAGCTACGTGGTGATGAACATCACAATCGCGCAGGACTGCACGGTCATTTGGGACGAGCGCACCGATGCCGAAACGATGAGCAAGGTTTTTGACGGCTTGGAACAGGCAGGGTACGAATTTGAACGCCCAACGCTCGAAACAGAAGCCGAGGAAGCCTCCGATGTCGAACCCAAGCGCAAAGGCATCATGACCACCCTTGTCGAGGCACTCAACGAAAACGCGGGCGAGGGCGAGCATTGGGAACGCCTGCACAGCACTCCACAGATGGAATGCTGTGACGACCGCTGGCGCAACCTTGACGGGACCTTTGCCGCGACAGTCACAAACGACCACGGCGGCGAATATGACGAAAACGGCGAGTACATCAAAGGCACAGGCGAGGCGGTCTGCTCTCCCGAAGACGGGATGCAGGAAAGCGATGTCCCGACCATGATAACGATTGAACTGCCCGCCACGAACATCAAAGAGGATATCCTCCGCGCCCTCATTGAAAGCAAGGCGACGCTCATCAAGGCGGCTCTCGGCGAGGACGGCTTCGGCGAACTGCCGATTGAGTTTGACGGCGGTGAAGGTAAGGTTGGGTTCAATTGGCTTCGCTTCGGCGCGGATGCCGACACGGTCAAGGCTTGGAGTGCATTTCCTGCGGCGGCTTGCAAGTTCAGTAAAACGGCAAAGCGCGTCACAGCCAAGGACACGGCGGCCACAAACGAGAAATTCGCCTTCCGCACCTTCTTGGTGAAAATCGGTATGAACGACGCCGATAACAAATGGACGAGAAAACATCTCCTGCGGAACCTGACGGGCGATTCCGCTTTCGCCACACCTGAAAGCAAAGCAAAGTGGCAAGCCAAGCATGGCAAAAAAGCCGAAATTACGGAGGTAAGCGAAAATGAAAATGCCGAATAAAGCACAGCTTGAAGCCGCCAGAGCCAAGTACCCCGAAGGCACGAGGGTTGAACTGCCGAGCGGGATGGACGATGAATACTCGCCCATCCCGGCGGGGTACGCAAGGCACGGTGGTGGGGGTGGACGATATGCTGAACCTGATGATCGATTAGGATAACGGCTCTACGCTTAATGACATCATCGGGCATACCGAATCCGCAAAGTCGAAAGCAAAGCTGACAGGATACGGCCAGAGGCGAGGATGGTGGCGGCTACCGCGCGCACGAATATGTTTGACAAAAAGGCGGCGTTCGAAATTGCGCTGGAACTTGGTTGTAACGCTTTCGCCGACTTCATCTTCACCCGCACAAACGAATACGGTGCTTTCATATTGACCGGCGACTTCCCGCCGACATCGAGGATGACCTAATATAGCCTGTGTACTGTGTACAAAATCCCTAAAATAAAGAATTTTGTACACAATTTGTTATCAATTTTTATCGCGTAATTGCCTTGCTATAACTATGTTTATGCGGCAATATGGTCATAACGAAGGGCGGGAAACCCCGCAAAATCAAGGAAAACGGAGGACAAAAACATGACGAACCAAGAATTCAAACGCTACACAGGCCCAGCCTACGCAAGCATATTCAAGAACCTAAACGCTGCCATCGACCTTGCATATCAGCCTCAAAACATCGGGAAATACAAGGTGATAGGCATCGGCCACACGGAAGAAGGCGACATCAACCTTTGGGCGGTAATGCAAAACAGCCTCGCAAACAAATTCAAAGCCGAGGGCTTTCAAGAATACGCAAAAGGCTTTAAGGGAATCATCACACTTTAAGGGAGGGAGCGGCATGAACGACAAACAATGGGAAAACGCAATCGCGCAATTACCCGAAGGGGCGACGGTAACACGGAAGTACACGGCTTTTGAGAACGGAGAAACACGCTGGGTCGTGAGGCTTGCGAACGGCAGGGAAACACGCTACGTCCTGCATTGGGACGGCGAAGAGCCGAGACTCGAACACACAGACCATAACCACGAAAACAACCGAAGACAGCTACCCGCAAGGGTCTGTCCCTCGTAGACATAGATATATTAAGAAAGCCTGAGTGGGCTTTTTTAACGTCGGTCTCCAACCATCCGCTTACGGCGTTCGTCAAGGGTTTCGCCTTCGTATTTGAAATATAGAGTGCCTTGAGGCATATATGAGCATCCTTTTAATTTTTGAACCAATCCGGAAATAGAATAGGAAACACCATCATAGCACACGTTTCTGTTGTCAACAACAGTGCAAAGAATGTCGGCATTATCAGTATATTCAAGTTCCGCGCCTGGTGGAATATCCACCATGTTGAAACGGAATGGTGTTGCTCTCCCTTGCAGTTCTTCTTCTTCTTGCTGTTCTCCCGTAAGGGTGACTAATTCCAGATGCTCCCGGTCACCGCGCAGCTTCGCTATCTCCACGAATACGCTATGAGCGGCTTCGGGCGAAACCTTGAAAAACTCCCGTTCTCTGATACGCCCATTGACCTCTTCTCGCGCATGGAGGTTTGCGTCGATATGGTCGAAAATAGCATGAATGGATTCTTCCACTGCGGCGGGATTTTCAACGTGATATAAAGCATAGGCGCGATATGACAGCGGAATATTGGACGGAGCGTTTAACTCCGAAAGACGCCCGCTAATATTGCTTCTGTCCGTTTTTCCAATTTTGACCCACCCATCAAGACAGGGGTTGGTCAAGATGTAAACAATGCCTTTGCTCATAAGTAGGTACCTCGCTCTAGGTGAAAATTTTTTTTATACACAATGTATTTTGCTCTGTAGCTTTATTATATGCGATTTTAACACGAACCACAATGAAATATTTTATCACAGCTTCCAATCGGGAGGCTTTTTTATTTGCATCGAAAGGGGGACGGCTGATGTCCGCATTCAAATACAAGCCCACCAATTTCATGCTCGACACATCCCGCTACGATGCGGACAAAGCCGACCGTGCCGTGATGTTCATCGAAAGCCTGTGCCATACCAAAGGCGAATGGTCGGGAAAACCGTTTAAGCTGCTGCTGTGGCAGGAAACCATAACCCGGGATTTATTCGGCATCGTAAAAGCTGATGGCACACGGCAATTCAACACGGCGCATATCGAAGTACCCAAGAAGCAAGGAAAGAGCGAACTCGCCGCCGCAGTCGCGTTGTATCTCCTTTGCGCAGATGGCGAACAACGCGCCGAGGTCTACGGCTACGCCGCCGACTGCCAACAAGCGAACATCGTTTTTAGTGGCGCCGCCGACATGGTACGGCTCTCCCCCGCGCTGACAAAGAGGGTGAAAATCCTTGAATCGCAGAAACGGATTGTATATAAGCCAACCAACAGCGTATATCAAGTTTTATCAACGGAAGCGTACAGCAAGCACGGATTTTCGGTGTCGGGGCTTATCTTCGATGAACTGCACACACAGCCAAACAGGAAGCTCTTTGACGTTATGACAAAAGGGAGCAGCGACACAAGGAAACAGCCGCTTTACTTCCTCATCAGCACGGCGGGCAACGATACCAACTCCGTCTGCTACGAGCAGCATCGCAAAGCCGAGGCTATTTTAGAGGGTAACAAGAACGACGGCACGTTCTATCCTGTCATCTACGGCGCGAGCGCGGAGGATGACTGGACGAGCGAGGCGGTATGGCGAAAAGCCAATCCGAGCCTTGACGTGACGGTCGGCATTGATAAAGTCCGCGCCGCCTGCGAATCGGCGAAGCCGAACCCCGCCGAGGAGAACAACTTCCGGCAGCTTCGGCTCTGCCAATGGGTGAAACAATCAATTCGGTGGATGAACATGGGAGCGTGGGACGCTTGCGGCTTTGCCGTGGATACCGCCGCGCTTGAGGGGCGGGTCTGCTACGCGGGGCTGGATTTGTCCTCGACAAACGACATCACCGCTTTTGTCCTCGTGTTCCCGCCTACGGACGATGACGAGCCGTTTTATGTGTTGCCATATTTTTGGCTGCCCGAAGACACGGTGGACTGGCACACGAAGCTCGACAGCGTACCCTATGATGTTTGGGTAAAACAGAATCTGCTGAACGTCACCGAGGGCAATGTCGTGGATTACGCCGCCGTCGAGAAAACAATAGACGAACTCGGCGCGAAATACAACATCCGAGAAATCGCTTATGACCGCTGGGGCGCGACGCAGATGTCGCAGAATTTAGAGAGGCTGGGCTTCATCGTCGTGCCTTTCGTTCAGAGATTCACCAGCATGTCGCCTCCGACAAAGGAACTCATGCGGCTGACTTTGACAGAAAAAATCGCCTACGGCGGCAATGCCGTGCTGCGGTGGATGATGGATAACGTCTTTGTTCGCACCGATCCCGCCGGGAACATCAAGCCCGACAAGGAGCGAAGCGCGGAAAAGATAGACGGCGTCGTGGCTATGGTGATGGCTCTTGACCGCGCTATCCGCTGCGGCAACGCCACTACAGAGAGCGTGTACGATACACGCGGCATTTTATGGCTTGATTAAGGAGGCAGGCGCTTATGGGAATATTAAAAGGATTATTCCGTTCACGAGATAAGCCGGAAAACATGACGATTGGCGGTTCGCCGTTCTTCTTCAAAAGCGATGTTAAATACAAAGTGATGCAAATTGACGTTACCGAATTTCCGGCTGAACGCCAAAAAATGGGCATAAAAATTACTATTTAGGGGAGAAAAAGCGACACACAGTGAATGCACAAGTGATTGTCGACAAGGTGACACGCAGGGTTATTTGTACGGCTTTCGGTGTCGGAAGCAGGCATGATTCCTGGCTTTTCAAGGAATCGAAAACACATATTCATCCAAATATTACAGCCGAAACAGATACGGGTTATGTCGGAATTAAGAAAATTCACGATAATTCTGTTTTGCCGAAGAAACGAACAAAGAAAAAACCTCTTGCCCCCGAAGACAAAGCCTTTAACCGCAAAATTTCAAGTAGCCGTGTAACAAACGAACACGCCATTGGTTTCATTAAGCGGTTAAAGATAGTTGCGGAAAAGTAGAGAAACAGGCGAAAACGATTCGGATTGAGATTCAATCTTATAGTAGGGATTTGTAACTGTGAAATGAAAGTTTGCTTTCGCAAGAGGTATATTTGCGAATATTAGGGAGTGTTGATTAAATAATTATTTAATCAACACTCCTAAATTTTCTACACTTCCGAAACAACACCAATCCGCCGCTCATTATCCCAAGTAGCAACAAACCCCAGAGCCCGAGCAATTTCCGTAAGCCGTACCCATGTCGCGCCGTCCTCGATGTAGCCAGTTATATTTTGTACGCTTCCTAAAATATCTATGGCTACGGTTTGAGGTTGCGGATATATTCCGCTTCCTTGCTGGTGTCGAGAGGGCTTTTCCCCCGCCGCCACAACAGGAACACGCCGCTCCGAATCCCAAAAAACCCCAAAGCCCAAAGCCGCCCCAATTTCCGTAAGCCGTACCCATGTCGCGCCGTCCTCGATATAGCCCCCTATGCTTTGAATTTCCCCCAAAATATCAAGCCTAACACTACGCTCTTTCGGCGAAGCAACACCCTTGTCGCCCCGCTCCTCCAATTTAAGCAGCTCGCCCCACGGAAAATATCTGCCAGGGCAAGCCGTGGCAGTAACATCACCATGCCGCAGTACAGGAATTTTCCCATAAATTGACTGCACATGCTTAATAAGCCGTACCAAAGAATTAAACTGCGCATCAGGCATTTTTGTCGTGTGGTCATCATACCGCCCTTGGCACGCAATGCCAATACTGTCGCTATTGTTTCCGCCGGTATGCGAGCCTACGGCATCAAGCCCGCGGCCCTCCCATATTGTGCCGTCCATATCAACGGCAAAATTATAACCGAACCCGCTCCACCCATTGTTTAAGTGCCATAGGTGGACGGTTTGCGGCGCGGCGGTTTCGCTGTGGTAATGGTGAACGATAATGCGCTTTGTCTGTACGCGCCGCTTAGGGGCTTGCGTAAATTTTAATGCAGGGCTTGGCGTTTTTATCTCAATGCTCATGCCTCATCTTCCTTTCCTTAAATAGATTTGCAATATTGTATATAAGCTGTTGCCACGGACTCATATATTCCCCGCCTTATTAAGAATCAACAAAATCTTATTAACCTTACTAGCGATTTCAGTCTGCCCTGTTCTTATCTGTGCCAAATCAATCGCCACGCCGTTTATCGCCTTGCCTTTTTCGCCGATAAGCGCGTTTATGCGTTCAAGGGCTGTTTTTGTGGCATCGCCAGAATTGTCCAGCGTAACCTTTAGCCCCGCTATTACTGCGGTGTTTTCCTTAATCACGGCGAGTATATGCCTTTCACGTTCGAGCATTTGGCTTTCACGCTCTAGGTGTCTATCGTGCTTCGCGCTTTCGCTCTCCGCGTCGCCCTCGCGCCTGTCCTTGCGGTCACGCAAGACCATTGTGTACAGCGGGATTACCACTATAGCCACAAGCACAAAAAATAAAATTAGCTCGCTGCTTGTCGTCTGTGCTATTTCCTCGTATACTTGATATTCTGTCATATTATCACTCCTTTCTTTCTTTTTTAAATTTAGGTAAATATGTGTTTTGTTGGGAAAATTCGCTTCGTGGTTTTTAAAGATAATCAAACACGGATTTTAGCGGATTTACGCAGATTATGCGGATTCGTTCGTGCGAATCCGCATAATCCGTGTAAATCCACATTCTACCCCCTACAACCCACACCCCCAAGCACTCCGCAAGGTAGTAGACCCAAAATTAACAACCCCACTCTGCCCCCCAACCCTCCAAGGCGAAAGCACCAGCACCTTATCCGAATTAGCAGGCACAAGATAAATCTTGCCATTCGGGGCCAAAACGCCGCCGCTCCATTTGCCTGTACCTTCCTCCACATGAGGCATGGCCTCCACAGTGTTTGTAACAGGGTCAACCACAAGCACGGAGTTGGCGTTGCTTGGCACAATGTAAACCTTGCCGTTGGGGGCCAAAACTGCGCCAACGTATTTGTCTGCCGCGTTGCCAAAGCTGCCGATTTGCTGTGTGGTGTGCGTGGCGGTGTCGATGACTAGTACAGTGCTTGCGGCGAGCGGCGCGCAGTAGATTTTGCCGTTCGGGGCGAGCGCGCAGCCCGACCACTTGTTTGTGCTTGTGGACATGCCGTGAATCATTTCCACGGCTCGGGTGTTTGGGTCGATGACAAGCACCGCGCTCTGGTTGCTTGGCACACAATAAATCTTGCCGTTTGGGGCTAACGCACCGCCAACCCATTTATTGGTTGTTGTGCCTAAATTGCCAAATACTGTAATTCCGAAGGTGTCGGGGTCAATTTCCAAGCCACTGCTCTGATTGGCAGGCAGGCCGAAGATTTTGCCGTTCGGCGCGAGAATGCTTCCGAGCCACTTATTTGAGGTTGTTCCCAGGTTGCCAAAGGCCTCCGCGGTGTTTGTGACAGGGTCGATAACTAGCATGGTGGAGGCGGTTCGCGGCATACAAAATATTTTGCCATTGGGGGCTAAAACGCCGCCATGCCATTTATTTGCCGCTGTGCCAAGCTCGCCGAAGGTTTCCGCAGTGTTATTTTCTGGGTCAATAACAAGCACACAGTCCGCGTTTCTTGGCGTGCAGTAAATTTTTCCATTCGGGGCAAGAACGCCGCCGTTCCATTTGCCGTCCCCCTCGGGAACGCTTATTCCAGGCGGCTCGGGGGCGTACACTACGTCCGCGTTCAACGCCGCCGTGCGTTGCATGTCCTCGTACCACTCCGTATTCGCCAAATCGCGCCGTATGGCAGATAAT
>JGI24701J34945_10001427_pt1 | contig 12128 bp, 10 predicted proteins | sample TergutTh196P3_FD_34945 | JGI IMG/M metagenome (IMG submission 34945)
AGGAAAGATCAAAGGATTGTCAGTAGCTGAATTGATTTCTATTTCGAGAACATTCCTGATATGTTTTAAGTTTTGCCTAGTAGCCCCATTTACCTGCGGAGTACATCTCAGACTATAAGCATCCTGAACATTTGAGCAATGGATATGGGACATTCTCAGGGGACTTTCTCTCAATAAATTTCTGAGGTTTTGTGCTGATTCCTTTTGTCCCAGATGTGGTCTTACACCATGAATTAGTTCGTCAAAGGCATCAGGCGTTCCTAAAAGAGCATCTACGGTCATTGCAGCTGTGATATCAGCAACCTTGCAAAGATTTTCTGCTCTGAGTAATGCTAGGCAAGCTACGCCAGTCATCACTTGAGTTCCGTTATTCAGAGCCAGTCCCTCTTTAGCAGCCAATTTGATAGGTTGCAGCCCAGCCCTTTTCATCGCCTCTGCCCCAGAGATGACCTCTCCCTGGTATTCGGCGATCCCTTGCCCCAATAATACTAGAGCTAAATGCGACAGTGGAGCAAGGTCACCACTAGCTCCCAATGACCCTTTTTCTGGGATACAGGGATGTATGCCTGCGTTTAATATGTCGATTAGTGTTTGCAGAACAGAAAGTCTAATTCCTGAATGCCCCTTTGCCAAAACATTTATTCTTAATAATAGAATAGCTCTGACTTCATGTATAGGTAGCATATTCCCCACTCCTGTAGAGTGACTCAAAATCAGATTTTCCTGTAATTCTTCGATTTCTTCTTTTGGAATTACTATATTGGCAAACTTTCCAAAACCTGTAGTTATTCCATAGACCACTTTTTCATCTGAAACTATTTTGTCTACAAAAGCTCGACATTTTAAAACTTTACTTTTCGACTCTTCTGAAAGATCTATTTTTTGGAAATTTATAGAAACATTTTTTACATCATCTAGGGTCAAAGTGTTTCCATCCACATACAATATTTTACTCATATTATGCTCCGTATTTTATATTTTGGGTAGCCTATTCCACGCACCACTCTCTTTCTCTCGTTTAGCTCGACATGTTTTACCAAATAACAAAAAAAAATCTTTATCATCCTCAATCCACATGTTTTCTTATATTTCGTCTTTTTAAAATCAGGAGGTTATTTCTTTTTCATCGAGACAGGTGCTGACACTCCTATCAATTCAAGGCATTTTGCCATGACATTTCTGACGCAAGTAATAAGGTATATTCTTGCGAAAGTGGTCTCCTTTGCCCTTTTGTTTAAAAGAGCACAGTCATGATAGTATTTGTGGAACAATGAAGCCAGATCCTTTGCATAATCACATAGCCTATGTGGCTCTCTATGTTCCGAAGCTGCTATAATAATATCTGGGAAGTTGTCCAAATGTTTGATTATTTCTAGCTCATCTGGTCTATTTAGTTTTTTTAATTTTTTTTCGTTAAAATTGAAAATGTCAAAGTCCATCTTCCTTGCTTTTTCAAGAACACTACATATTCTCGCATGAGCATATTGGCAATAGTAAACTGGGTTTTCAGCCGATTGTTGTTTAGCTAGTTCCATGTCGAAATTGAGGTGTGAGTTTGGTTTTCTCTCAGCAAAAAAGAACCTGGCGGCATCTTTTCCTACTTCTTCTATCAGCTCAGTCATTGTCACAATTTTACCCGCTCTCTTTGACATTTTTATTTTCTCACCTTCATTAAAAAGATTTACTTGTTGTAAAAAAATAAATTCCAACTTATCAGTATTGTAATCCAAAGCTTTCAAGGCAGCTATCAATCTAGAAATATATCCATGGTGATCAGGACCTAGTATATCTATCATCAAATCATAACCCCTTTGATATTTTGTCAGATGATATGCAATGTCTGGCACTATATACGTGGGTTGTCCATCGGTTTTGAGTAAAACTCTATCTTTGATATCACCATATCTTGACGAATAAAACCATATTGCCTCGTCTTTTTCATAGGTACACTTGGCTTCATACAAATAGCTCAATACTTCTTCTATGATCCCTTGTGTTCTAATAGCTTGTTCTGACACCCAGCTATCAAAATCAACATCAAACAGCTCTAGACTCTCTTTTTGGACATCATGAATTTCTTCCAAGGCAAATTTCTTTATTTTCTGGATTCGCTCTATCTCAGACAAATGCAGTATCCTTGAGCCTTCAGAGGCATTTAATTTAGCTGCCAATTCTTTTACATAATCACCGTGATATGCTTCTAGGGGCATTTCTCCTATCCGCTCACCTAAAAGCTCTCTAAACCTCAATTCTATAGATTCCGCTAGAATTTCTACCTGATTACCTGCATCGTTTATATAAAATTCTCTGGTAGCGTTATATCCAGAATAATTTAATAATCTGTATAAAGAATCACCAAAAGCTGCTGCACGAGCACTGACTATGTTTAAAGGACCTGTGGGATTTGCACTGACAAATTCTAACAACACCTTTTTTCCCTCCCCAAAGTCTGATTTACCGTATTCTTTTGGATTTAGAAAGATGTCTTCTAGTACCTCATGATAAACCTTGGTATTGATTTCAAAGTTTATAAAACCCGGCTTTGCGAGGGTTATTTTGCTTATCAGCTTGCTTTTTTTAAGTTTCGCCAATAGCTTTTCTGCCATCTCCATTGGTTGAATATTGTTTAATTTGGAGCTGATCAAAGCTATGTTTGTCGAAAAATCACCATAATCTTTTATCTTTGGGAGTTCTATTGAAAATTTCGTATTATACTTCAACTTCAAGTTCTTTGTAGCCTTGATGATCTCATTTCTTAATTGTTCTTTAATTTTCATAATTTATTGTTCCTGAATAGTATTTTTATTTTTCCAAAGGTCCTCTAGTTTGTACATGTTTAACGTTTCTTCATTGAAGATATGAACGATCACATCGTTCATGTCTATCAAAATCCATGAACAGGCGTCGAGCCCTTCCTTTCCAAAGACTTGGAACTTGTATTCTCTTGCTTTATCAAATATGTAGTCTGCTAATGCTTTGTTGTGTATGCTTGCAGTGCCTGTGGAAATGACTAAATATTCTGTAAAACTACATTTGCCACGGACATCGACACAAACTACAGAACTAGCCTTTTTTTCCTGTAACCAGCCAGATATTAATTCTATTTTTTCTTCTAATTCAAAATTCATTTTGTTCCCTTTAGATAGTAAATTTGTTTCCATATATTAAAAACTCACAGTTTTAAAAAACTTTTGATAGTCTTTACCAGCAACAATGATAAATGGCACAAAATAATTCTCGTCTACAGCATAAATCACGTTTTCTATTCCTGTCATGTTTTTCAACCTTCGCAAGTCGACTTCATCATCGTGCTTTACTACTATTAGTGACTCGTCGTATATAAACTTCCTGGAATTTCCTATGCCGACCACATCAATATTTTTATTTATCAAAGAGTTTCGAACATTTTGAGCGACCCCATTAAAACCACAGCCGTTCTGAACCATGATTTTTATAGACGGAAAATTACTTTCTGATAAATAGTCGTTAGCATCTTTTTTACTACAGCTCTTTATCAATAAAATCAGACCAATAGCCAATACGAGAAAGAATAAAGATAACAAAATATAAGAATTCTTTGTCAATCTATTTTGAAATAATGACATCGTCAAAACCTTTCTTAAATTTACTAAATGTATCGTAAAAGTCCTCTGGTATCACTCTGGTACCAGATATCGCTGTCATGAAATTGTTATCTCCAAACCATCTCGGAACCAGATGAACATGCAAATGATCATCTATCCCTGCACCAGCTGCTTTCCCTATATTTAGCCCTATGTTTATACCATCTGGCTTGTAAATATTATTCATTACTTTTTCACAAAGCTGGACAGTATGAAATAAATCGGTTAATTCTTCTTTAGTCAAATCCGTTAATGTTGCTACATGATTGTTTGAAACTACCATAACGTGTCCATTGTTGTATGGATAAAGGTTTAACAATACAAAAGAGTGATTTGAACGGTAAACTACCAAATGATCTTTGTCTATATTTTCGATATTTTGATCTGGAATATGATTATTTTTTTCATCATTGTTTTTTAATAAATCTGTTTTCGTCATTTTGATACAAAAAATACACATATCGCTCTTTTTTGATAGGATATATGACATCCTCCATGGAGAATACAATATTTTATCATTCATAACTTATATTCCCATCTTTTCATACCAATTGAGTCTTATTGATTCATCTGAGTGCTCTACATTTTTCACGATATTCATTCCCTCTAAAACAGACTCTCGTCCTATTATAGAATCAATGATGACACAGTTTGGACCAATATAAGAGTCTTTTTTTATCAAACACTTCCCTTTTATCATATTGTTTGCAGAAATAAATACATCGTTTTCTATTAAAACATCATCTTGTATTATGATAGTTTCTGGGTTTTCTAAAGTCACTCCATTTTGTAACCAATGTGCACGTATAGTGTTATAATGTTCTTTTTCGAGATCTGCTAGCTGACTTTGTGAGTTTATACCTAGGGCTTCGTTAATATCTTCTAATAATAACGATTCTATTTTTTTACCTTTTTCATACATTATCCCTAAAACATCAGTTAGATAATATTCTTTTTGTCCGTTTTTATTGTCAATTTTATTTAATCCGTCAAACAATTCTGTACTCTCAAAGCAGTAAATACCTGTGTTGATTTCTTGTATTTTTTTTATTTCATCACATGCATCCTGATGCTCTACTATTTTCATTATGTTTCCTGACTCATCTCTGACTATACGTCCATATTTTCCCGGTTCTTTCAAAAGCATAGTCAAGACAGTACAATGTGCCTTTGATAAAGCATGCTTTGCATACATTTTCTGCAGAGTTTCTTTTCTCAACAGAGGAACATCACCACACAAAACAAATATTGTAAAAGAATTTTCTTTAAAATAATCAAAAGCACTCTTGACCGCATCTCCTGTCCCGAGCTGATTTTCTTGGTTTACAAAATATATTTTTTCATGTTTTGTCAATGAGTCCATCACTAGCTCCTTTTTGTATCCTACCACTACGACTATCAAGTCTGCGTTTACTTCAAGGCTAGTATTTACGACTCTTTGGACTAAACTCTTGCCAGCTAACTCAAAACATACTTTTGGCTTTTCTGAACTCATTCGGGTTCCTTTGCCCGCTGCTAAGATTATTATTCCCAATTTTGACATTGTTTCCTCTATAATAAATTTACTGTTTGATCATGATAAATAACATATCAATCAACACTCCGCTACAAAATTATCATACAATTCTTCGATAGTTAACTTAAATATCGGGTGCACAAACTCTGGTGCAATCTCCATCATAGGCAATAACACAAAGTCTCTTTTATACATTTCAGGATGTGGGATCGTCAGATGCTCGGTATCAAAAATCAAATCATCACAAAACAAGATATCAATGTCAATAACTCGAGGTCCCCATTTACACAAAACAGCCTTTCCCATTTTTGTTTCAATCTCCCTCAGATGGTGCATCAATACTTCGGGAGATTCTCCAAACTGCAACATAATCACCATGTTCAAAAAATCACTTTGCTCTTTAAAGCCCCATGGTTTCGTTTTATATACACTGCTCGACTTTACAATAGAAATTCCACTTATTCCCTTGATAAATTCTATAGCACTATTCAAGTTTTCTTGTAAATCACCTATATTCGTGCCCAAACCCAAAAAATAATTCATTTAGTTCCCATCGATGAGAAATATTCTCCTTAATAAATTACAATAAATAAATCTGTAAATATTTTTCCTTTGCCTAAATTTAAACCAAAAAAAAATACACATCACCCATTCCATAGAATACCTGAACATTTTTTTTATGATTTTTGTCAAGTAAAATATATCAATTTTGTAAAAATTGTGTCAGAGATTCTATTTTTATCCCATCCTTTTTTATATTTTTGTCCCAAATCTGTAGCATTCGCCAGAGGATTGACGTGTTGTTTTCGATACCCCTCTGATCTCGCTACGAGTTTATGTGAGAATTAGTATAAATAAAAAAAACAAGCAATCAAACTCCTTTTAAAAAAAATGTAATAATTTACAAAATCAGAGTTTATTATTTGCTAGATATAAAATAATAGGAGTATACATGAAAATTAAGGTTTTGTGGATTGTGACCATTATATGCCTTTCGATGAGTTTGTCTGCTCAGGTTTTGCCGCATCCTTTGAAAACGGACGGTATTCCACCGGAGTTGATTGGTGATGATTTTAACGATTCATTTCAAAACAGAAATGGACTGTCTAATAGAAACATTGCATTGACAAACAATGTCTTGGTACTGAGAATTGATTTCCCCGACCATCCTTTTAATATGGACATAAGTTTTCCCTCTTTTCATCCTCAAAATAAAGATTATTTTCAGAAATATATGGAGCATGTAAAAACATTTTATTCCGATGCATCCTCTGGACTATACGAACTTCAATATTTCATAGCCCCAGAAGTTTATACAATGAGTGAAAGTCTCGGATGGTATGGGGATGACAATTTTGAGTCTCGCAGACGCGTTCTGCTGATAGCTGAATTGATAGATATCATCGGGAGTGACCTATCTTTTAGAGACTATGAGGCACTAATTGTTTTTCACTCGGGAGCCGGTCAAGAGTCGAGCCTGTTCAACAATCAAAGGCACACCTTATGGTCGACTTTTATGTCAATAAACACTTTTCGCAGTGTGCTTGATCCAGACAATCTCGATTATGAAGGTATTCCTACCGCAGACGGCTCTTTTATTACAAAGACAGCTTTGATAGCATCGTCCCAGTTTCATGAAGATTTTATAAATCATCCAGATTTTGAAAAAGATCCAAATAGTTTTCACTTTGAAACATTGGGAGTATTAGCTACCCAATATGGTAGAATAATGGGCTTGCCTACTCTTTTTGGCAATGTTTCAGCATTTGGGCAGCATGCAGGTACTGGCAATTTCTGCATCATGGGGACTGGCACTTGGAATAACAATGGAAAGACCCCTCCGTTACCTTCTGCATGGGTAAGATATTTTGCTGGGTGGGAAACACCTGTGGAAATAACTCAGAATGAAGAGAATCTCCATATAGCGTATCATATGGTAAATGACAGTGATCTGTCAAAAATTTTTCACCCCAAACTCTTTAAAATAAATATTTCAGAAAAAGAATATTTTTTAATAGAAAATAGACAGCACAACTATATAAAAGATTTTGTAACAATAGTGGAAACAGGAGAACTGAGACCCACTATCACTCACACTTTTGAGCTTTTAGATGATGATTTGCAAGACTACATGATAGTCGAGCTACAAGACGGCACTGGTCACCACATCAAAATACCTATGGTCAATCTCATGAAAAACAATCTCAAAGGTAGTGAATGGGACTTTTTTTTACCATGGACAATAGCAGGCTTGTCAGAAAGCTACCAGGATCCTTCTGGTTTACTCATCTGGCATATTGATGAAAATATAATAGCAGAAAAATATCTTTCTAACACAATAAACGGAAACCCGTCACATATGGGAGTTGCCCTCAAAGAAGCTGATGGCATACAGCACATGGCATCAAATCTGCCACATTTCTACATGAGAGGAGGCCCCTTTAAAACTTATCGTACGGGAAACAATGAGTACATAGGAAATCGAATAAACCCCTTCACAGGGTTTGTATCAATTCCTAATGCTGGAAGCCATTATGGAGGCATCAGTTTTGAGGTATACAATATAGGATACTCAGATGACACGATGACATTTTCTGTCAGGTTTGACCCCTTTAGTGAAACAGATTTCTCTTTTGAAAACCACCTAGAACCTTTTGTATTTGATTTCCTTGAGAATGATGTAAACATAGTTCATTATTTTCATTCCGACGGATTTATGACTTTGTTTGAAAATCATACAAAGCTGGGAACTTACTGGCTGGAGAGTGATACCTTGTCATTTAACTACACTTTTGATGGGCAAAAAAACCTTGTCATCCCTGCACAGGACAAATTCATTGCGACGAGAGCAAAGCTCATTAATTGGGACGGCGTCAACCTAAATTTAGAAGCATGGGAGGCTGATGATTTGTATTGGTCTAGTTCTCCTGTCTTTATCGATGACGATTGGAAAATAGATGGGGTTTCAGCCAGATGGATACTGTCATTAAGCAATAATGGTGATCTTGAAAATTTATACTACAAAATATTCATACTAGATGAAAACTTTAACCAAATATATTCGACATATTGTGGTAAAGTATCGAATCTGGTTTATAATAATCAGGAAATCGTATTTATCAATACCACACTTGACGAAGGTCCTGCTTTATTCAAAATAGATAGTGATTTGAATAAAAGCGAAATATTTGTTTTTGGGCTACATGATTTAGAATATCTCGGAGACTGGAAACTTTACAAAGGTGATTTTTCGGGTACAAAACATGATATGTACATCATGCATTATTCAGATTCAAATTTAAACAAATTTTTTGTATTTGATGAAAGTCTGCAGGAGCGGCACAGATTTAAAGAGCTAAACCTAGATATGCCATATCGTATGACAGGGCAGCCCGTTTTCAAAGATATTACTAGAAATGGGATGGCAGATATCATTCTCAGTCATGCAAACGGTTTTTCTGCATTTACGATAAATGGTTCTCCTATCAGGAGTGTCACGATAAGCAATCCAGACCCCCTGAACCAAGGTGGTAGTGGGATAGTGGCTTGGAATTGGGCAAACAATGATGATGTCTACTTTGTAGGAGGGTTTTCTAAAAACAGGCTAATGTTTTTTGATAATAGGTTTAATGTGATTTCAAATCTCACAAAGACACTCGCCCATCCTTTGCAAACCCTGCCATATATCACCGCCCAGAAAGATGGTGTTTTTATTTATCAGGCTACTGACAAAGGTAGAGTTTACAATGTAAACTTGCCCTTGGCATCAAACACTGATAATCTATATTGGAATTTGACTATGGGAAACTATTATAGAAATGGATTTTGGCAGGACGAACTGGTCAATAAATTTGCAGGAACGAAAGGTATCTTTGTGAAAGAAGAAAATTATTCTTTTCCGAGTCCATGGATAAAGAGACATCATACTCATTTGAGATTCCATGTAATGACCACCATTGATACTACAGTCGAAATCAGCATATACAATATTTCTGGGCAATTGATTACGAGAATGTCTGATGATTTTGTGGCTTTTGAAGGTAATAGGGAAAAGTTTACGTTTAACCCAGGCAAATGGTCTTCTGGAGTCTACTTTGCTGTTCTAAAAGCTCAAAGTGATAGCATATATTTAAAATTTGCAATAGAAAAATAAATAATAAAAGGTAACTTGTAACATGAAAAGAAAATTATTTTTAGTATTTTTTGTCATTATCGTAGCATCTAATGTGCTAAATGCCAAAGTCCATAGCAATGCAGGAAAATCAGGATTTCAGTTCTTAAAATTACCTGTTTCTCCGGGGCTGGCTGCTATGGCAAACACGGGTGAGATGTTCCATAGCTCACCTTTGACTATTTTTCATCATCCTGCTGCTTTTAAGTGGCAGCGAGGTACAACAATAGCTTTCTCACAAACTCAATGGCTAGTGGATACTCATATGTATAACATTGCCTATCGAAATGTCACTCTAGCAAGATCATTCGGCATAGGTGTAGTCTATATGGATCACGGTAAATTTGATAAAAGAGTTGAAAATGGAGATTTAGTGGGAAACTATTACCCTATGGATTTGAGAGCTACCGCAAACTATGCTTTTAGGCTCACTCCAAACATACATCTGGGAGCAAATTTAAACCTACTTTATGAAAAAATAGACACATTCTCTGCTCTCGGGTTTTCCACTGATATCGGATATGTATATCTCACCCCTATCAGAAACACTGCTTTTGATTTTGCTGTCAAAAATATCGGCTCTAGTTCTAAAATGGATAGCGAAAAGATTGAGCTACCTTTTATTGCAGAGGCAGGATTTTCTACTGGTTTTGACCCGAATGAGTTTTTTGCGGTATACCCTTCTTTTAAAATTGCCTATATGAATGATTATGACAATCTTATTCCAGCAATAGGTGTCAAAACAGAAATATATGATATGCTTTTTTTAAGAGCTGGATACAAAGTTAACTACAATGAAGAGGATTTTTCAGCAGGTTTTGGCATACATTTAAATAAAATCAATATCGATTATTCATACCTGAACAGTGATATCAGTTCCATACACATGTTTGGAGTAGAATGGGAGTTTTAAGAGAATAGTCTAGCATAAATTTCTGATACAGCCAATTTTCTTTTCTCCATCTTACCTAAAACTAAGGAGGTTATTTATGGGAAAACAAGTGTTGATTATGATTTTTGCTATGATAGTAATCACGGGTAGCCTGCTCGTCTCATTATCTAGAAAGCAGCATAGTGCTATAGACAATGTATCTGGAGTATATTACGAAACACAGGCTCGTCTGATAGCAAATTCTACAGTCCAAACGGCTATTTCAGACTTAAAAAACAAACTGATCACAACACATGATGAGATTTTTGATGAAATCAAGGGTTACATCAGTAGAGCTGAGATGTACATGGCACAGGAGAACATATCTGGAGTCATGGACATTTATGATTCTATAGCAGAGTACAACATCAGACCTATTGAGGTAAACGAGATTGATCTAACAGGATATTATGACAACAACACTGGGTATTATGTGAATGAAGACATTGTAAAAATATTGTTTGAAATCTCCAGTACTGCTAAGCTCACGGATGCAAATGGTGCGGAGTACGAGGCTACCACAGTAGTGCATTACGACTACGGATTTAAAACCAGATCATGGCTAGAAAGTAGACCTTTTGCCTTTAATGTAGAGATCGACTCTTTCTTGCTGAATTTAAGACCAAATGGAGAAGTAGAATTGAGAAGTAGAGTCGACAATAATTGGAGACCAGATGCGTACAACAATGATGATGGATCTACCAAAGAAGGTGATTTTAAAGAAGAAGATATAGAAAAATTAGACACAAATGGTATCATTTTTATAAAAGGTGACACTCGCCTCAGAGGTAGATATCCCCATAAACTCACATTGTTTGTGAGAGGAAATGTTTATCTGGATCATGATGTAAACTACTCTCGACCTCATTTTGACCATAGAGCCGTGACTACTGCAGGCACCCCAGTTGCAAGCTCAAATTCGGCTTCTGATCATTTAAGCAGGGAAATATACACAGGTTTAAACTATGCCTATCACATTTCAAATGTAAAAACATGGGAGAGGGGTATCCCGCGATATAGAGCGGCAGTAGGGACAAATACCCTTACTACACTACCATATAGACAAAATGCTCTAGATCCAGCTCTACCCACCATGACTACTAGGTTTACTTTTTACAGCAGCCCCGCACAAACCATACGCACATTTGCTGATGTTACGGGAGGTTTTATACCTATGCCTAGTAATCCTACATACTATTATCAACCCAATAGATCAGGATGGACAGGTGGCATCAAGCCTCCTAGGAACAATTTGACTATATACGCTGCAAAAGACGAGAATGGGCATGGAGGGAATATTCTAATAGCATGCAACATCTGCGATTCACATTTTGATTTATGGGATATCTATATAAATGCTGCTATGTATGCAGAAGGGCGTATCGAGCATGAAAAAATGGGACAGAGCAGTCACCATCCAGCTGACAACATTGCAGGTGTCGGGAATCGTTGGTCTGGAACAGAGTATTCTTCATGGGCAAATACACCTTGGTATTCTTCTACGGCAGAAAGAGAATGTAAAAATCACGTAGGATACGAAAATGTCATGTGGCCAAAGGGTATCATCCGAGTGTTTCACTCAGGTGAAGATCCGACAGACCCACTGGTATATGAATCAGGGTGGAATAGTGAGTGGACAGATTTTGAAAAAATAGCAAGTAGGGAAGAGGAAGGTTCATTAAAGAACAGATTTCATGAAGTTCGGTATTGGCAAGAACTGCCTGTAATCAGAAGGTAATATATAGATAAAATGAATAAATCATGAAGGGGACGCAACTTTGCGTCCCCTTCGACATAAAAAAACCCTTGTTTTTTAATAATGGCGGCTATCTACTCTCCCACACAGTTGCCCGAGCAGTACCATCGACGCAAAAGAGCTTAACTTCT
>JGI24701J34945_10001428_pt1 | contig 12125 bp, 8 predicted proteins | sample TergutTh196P3_FD_34945 | JGI IMG/M metagenome (IMG submission 34945)
TAAGCTGCAATTCGCCGCCTCAAAAAGAGGCGTCCGGAATCCTTCCGTGAGCCCCCAAAACCGCGTTGAATTTTTTTTCAAAACCTCAACGTTATGGTTGGGGGAAGTTTTTCGAGCCTCAACGTTTTGGAGTGAATGGGAAGTTGAGGCTCGAAAAACTTTCACCAACCCACGCGCTAACGTTTTATGTGCCCATGATGCAGTCTGCGAAGCAGAGAGTTTCGGAATCTGCAAGCCCCAGGGAGGTTTTAATTCCGAGTTGCGCCCAGAGAGTTTAATGCGCCGGCGGTTGCTCGTATTAAAACCTTCCTGGGGCCATCCGTGAGCCCCCGGCAGGGTGGTTTTTTTTGGTTACTTTTTTTGTCCAGACAAAAAAAGTGACTCGCCGGGAGGCGAAACCTCCCCCCGCTGAAAGCGAAAAAACCCTTCGCCGGAGGCGACACTACTCCCCCCTGGAGGGGAAAAAATAAAAACAAAAAAAGTGACTCGCCGGGAGGCGAAAAACCCTGCCCGGGAGGGCGAAAAAACCCTTCGCCGGAGGCGACACTCCCCCCCCGGAGGGAAAAAAGAAATATTTTTAAAAACACCCCCCACAAAAAAACTTTTTCCTTTGGAAATAGCCGGGCCGCAGGCCCATTCTAAAAACAACCCTCAAAACTCCTCATTGAAATTCTCACTTTAACTTTGTTGCATTGGCTCAAAACGCTTGAGCGCCTGCCGGAAAACAAACGCCAGCATTTTGAGGCTACGGTTGCAGATTTGGACGCCATCCACGCGCGTGCCAGAGAGATAAAAAAGCGCATACGCCTCTGCGTCCTCGAAGCGTTGGGAGGCCATAAAATAGACATGGCCAAAAAGCGCCACTCCGCACTCTGGAAACGCATAAAATACCTGCTTAAGCAAATGCAGTTCTTCAAATAAACATTTTTTTATAGTGAAAAATTACCCATTTAACCAACATAGCCCCAAAATTGACATCCATCATTATTCCCCCAAGGCGCGCTTTTCGCTCCCCAACAGTGCAGTCTTTTGCTGATATGATGTCAGAAAATGTTGACATTGTGTTGTTTAAAACACGACACCATGTCAGAAAATGTTGACATTTTTCTGTTTAAAACACGACACCATGTCAGGTTTTGTTGACATTTGGGTGCAGGGGCTTGAGCTGTGTTCTTTCATGGAGTGGAGTGCAGGTGAGCTTTAGCTTGCCTCCATGGAAAGCGGGCTGGAACCCGTCTCAAGCGGTTTTTTTAGCCTCCCCACAAGCCTTTGCGCCCACTGCCCGGTGGGCTAAAAAAAACTCCCTTTTCTCCGCAGTATTTTCCTTCAAAACATGCTAGGCTATATGCCGCATACGTTGGGGCTTAAAAGTGGCCATACCGTGGCCATGCGCCGCTGCGTGGCCCTGCACCATAGGGGTGCAACAAAAGGAGCGTACCGTTGAAAACATGGAAGCTTTTGAGCATAGGTTTGAGCACAGGAATGTTGTTGGCCATGGGTTGCGGTGGCCTTAGCTCCGTGGATGAGGAGGGGGCGAAGGACAGGTGCCAGCATGGCCCACAAGACAACTGCGGCGAGGGCTTCACATGTATGCTGTCGGCGGAGCAGAGGATTTATACTTGCGTGTCCACACCCAAAGCAGATTGTCTGGTGGGTGACAACGCCCCCTGTCAAGAGTGGCAAACATGCGTGGGCAAGGATGGGGACACCCCAGGCGCCCCGGGCACATGCCAGGATGAGTGTCGCGTGGGCAGTGTTGACTGTGGCAAAGGCTATGAGTGTGTTTCGCCGGGCAGGTGCCAGAAAGAAGAAACCCCTGTGGGGAGGCTTTGTGGCGACAACGAGTGCCGCTCCGACCAAGTTTGCTTGGAAAACCAGTGTGTTACCTGGACACCCTCCAGCCGCCTGGAGTGCTCTCATACCTTGACGTCCCAGAGTACGGTGACAGAGCCTTTGGTTGTTTCAGGCCGGCGTCTGGTGTTTGGGGCTAGCACCCAGCTCCATGTGTTTGACACCGCCACCTGCAGACCTATAGGGCAGATGCAAACGGGCCGTGTACAAGGCCCCATGGTGGCCTTGGGTGACAGCGGGCGGGTGGCTGTGGCCATAGGCACTGGTGGGCTTGGCTATCGAAATAACCGGCTTTCTTTGGTGAATGTAGCAGGTGGAACGCCAAGTTTTGTTTATAATATTAGCGACGGCAGGGATTGTGCGCAAAATAGCCTTCAGACCCTGAACAACGCTAATTTCAACCAAGGCCTTTCTTTGCTCACCAGGGGGAATGCAAGTGGCACAGAGGATTGGGCTTTTGCGGCACCCGCCAACAACAACAATCGATTGGTTGCTTATAGGCCCTACAGAGCAGACCATCGTTGTGTGACTTCAGACCCGGTGCCACACCCTTTTATAGTGCCAATAGCCCAAGATCTTTATAGCAGGGTGGTGGGAATTTCTAGAGATTCCAATCCCCCAAACAGTGTCTCTATTCAATGGGGAGGGTTTCCTGCAAACACCGGAGTATGGGATGCGTTTACTAACCCCGACACCATAGCAATCCAGAACCCTACGTTTATGGCTATTGTTGATCAGAACAGAATGTGGGTGAGCGATTCATCCATTGGAAGCCCGGCAGCCGTTGACAGCGAGGACCTGGTTTATGTTGTGGAAAGGGTCGAAAATACCCCCGGTGACTATCAACTTAACAGTTATCATATAAACATTGGACCCAGTCTAGTCCTCACCGGAGCAGATCGCACACTTGGGCCCCAAAGCGATCCTTTCACCGTCCCCGCCCCTGCTGGTGGTGGCATAGACATTGTGGGCTCTCCCCTGCTGGGTGAACCCATTCCGGGCAACCTCGCCGAGGTTTATGTGGTGACAATGGATGGCCAGGTGCTTGCCTTCCGCGCGGACACTTTGGCGCTTTTGTGGAGAGAGGAGTTGAATATTCACATTTCTCGCTCGGCACAACCCGTGCTCCTGGGCAGCACCTTGTGGGTGGTGGGTGAGGGAGGCCAAATACGCGGCATTCGCACCAACAGCAGGGGCTTAAAGCGCGACGCTGATTGGCCCAAGGCTTTTCGCGACAACTGCAACACCAGCAGCCGTGTGGAACCCTCAGCCAACATGCCTGGGTGTTATTAAGGCAGCTTCAATTTAAGCAGCTGAATATATTATTTAAATATATTTAAGCATGTTCAAACATGTTTAAGCAGCGGCACACCTTATGGCGCAGAGGGCGGTGTTCCCCCATTGCCATGGGGGCTGGGCGGCTTGGGAGCGGGTGGCGCACCGCCATGAGCGGAGGGTGGCGTTTCCCCATTGGGAGAAGCGGTCGTGGCCCCATTGGAGGCGGGAGCGGAGTCTGCCAAGGCGGGTGGGGTTTTGGGGGCCAGCACAAAGTCCAGGGGGCGTTTAAAAAATTGTTTTAACAGCTCTTTCATGAGGAGGCGGTCTCCGGAAAAGCCCACCTCTCTGGCGCGCAGGGCCACCACGAGGGCCAGGGAGAAGGAGACGCCGAAATTTAACAAGGCAATGCCGGCAAGGCCGCCCAAGGCCCAGGCAAAGGCCGGTGTCTTCATGGTTTCAACCCCCAGGGTGGCCACCGCATAAGTCAGCTGCCCGGCCGCAAAAGTAATATGGCGTATATCCACATCCATGCCAAAAAAGGCACCAATGGCAAAGGTGAGGCCCAACATAAAACCCAAGCCAATGTTGCCCGCCAAACCAGAAGCATTGTTGGAAATAAATTTCCCTAGGTATTTTGTGCGTTTGGCCCCCATCCACTTGCTGAGTTTGCGGTTGGTTGCAATGGCGTTGGGCAGTTTGCGCAGCACCACCCAGTTTTCTACGGTACCGGCTAAAATGCTGGAAAGCCAGAGGTAGCCGCCGGTCAGCGCCGCAAAAGCCAAACTGCGGCTCTCATAGAGGTGAAAGGAGTGGAGGCTTTCCAGGGCTTGCTCCTCATCCATCAACGGCCTTCCCCACATATATTGCAAGCCCATATTTATCAGCAGCGCCACGGGAATGACGAGGCCCACATTGCCCAAAAGCGCAAACAGCTGCGTGCGTATGGTGCGTATAACCAGCTCAGCCAGAGAGGCCAGGGAGCGTTTTTCTGCCTCGGTGGAGCTGGTATATTCCTTGAGGGCTCCCGCCAGCGTGGCCGCCGTCATGGAAGGCTGCTTGGTGGCCAAACTAAAACCCAAAAGCTGCATCGTCACAAAAACGCCGGCATAGTTAAAGCCCGAGGCCAGCCCCTTATATAAATAGGTGGCAATGTGGTGCAAACTGGCTTTAATGCCCACGGCAATGGCCGTCAGCACGCCGCCGCCCGCGGCCGAGGCCAACATGTGCAGCTGCTCTTTGCGCGTCTGCGCAATATAGTGTTCCCCGCTGTGGCCCGCCCTCTCAATAACGCGGCGCGCCAGCAAACGGCTGTTGCGGCGTATTAACTCGCCCAAGCTTCTGTCTTTCTCGCAACCCCTCACCAGGGTGCCCACCAGCTTCAGCCCCATTCCCTCAGGGGGGGTGGGGGCACACAGGGAAACCAAAGCATAGAGGCGGTCCAAGCGGCGGATGAGCAAATCCATGCGGTAAACCAAATCCACGCTAATGCCGGTGTGGTTAAAGGAGTCCATCACCTCCCGCACAATGCGGCGGCAAGAGGCAATCAACTCCCTGCAGGCCACCTTCTGCGTCTCCTTGTCCTCCATCCTGTTGTGCCTGCCGCTTTTGGTGGGCTCCACCTTCTCGCTGGGCTCGGGTACCTCCTCCACATAGGCAAAAATACAGTCCGGAAGCTTCAAAAAAGGAGAGTCCACAAAACGCGCCTTCTCCAAGCGCTCCTCCACATCATTCGCCAGGCCATTGGCCGCAATACGCATGGCCAATACGCGGGAGGCCCTGCGCATTTGCTCTTTCCAATGCCCCCCCAAACGGTTTTCTTCTCCAAAAAACACTTGCAACAACAGGGTTTGCCCTTCAACCCCCAAACTCTCAAAGCGACCTACGGCGCGCTCTGAGGGGAAAAGCCGCATTAACAAAGAGGAAAGCTCCTCATCCACGGGCGGCGTCGGCAATATATTCAACATTAACCGGTCTATCAGCTCCCCGCCAAAAGCATGGCGCACCGGCAGCCCCATGTCCGTCAACACATGGGCAACATTCATGCTTTGCACCAGGGAGGCAATAAAACACTGCAGCTTTTCATGCAGCGCGGGCATGGCTTTTATGGCCGTATGCAGAAGGCGCGCGCGTGCCAAAGTCCGGCTGTCCGAGGGGACGGCCTTGGGTATACGGCCGGATTGCCACAGCCAATGCGCCACCTCCTCCAGCCACATGAGGCCCTCCTGCTCCAATGCCGCTGCCTCCAACTGCAGCAACAAACGGTAGAGGCGCTTTAAGGCCGCACTCAGCAAAAACCCCTCCCCAAACAGCGTTTTAAAGTGGCTCCACTCCAGAGGGTTTCCACCGTTTTGGGGCGTTTCTTTTTTTTCCACAAACACCTCACTCAAACTGCACCCCCCAAAATATGGAGGCTGGTTTGCTTTCTATTCCTCTCCCCAGGGCTTTGCCACCAGAGAGCAACTCCAGGCTCTAGTAACCCATATATGCAAAGTGTATAGAGTGTTTTTGGCTTTATATAAAAAAGCATAACGCCTTCGCACCATGCACCCTGCCCACGGCCTCAATGCGCCTGCGCTTTGGGCCCTCGGCCATAAGGCCTGTTGCCTCAAGCCATGGGCTACACGCCCCGTGTTTGTGGGCATGGGTTTTCCCCGCTTTCTTCTCTTGACTTTGCCTGCAAATCAGGTGCTGCTGAGGCATGGACCAAGCCCCTCCTCCCCTGCCGGGGACGCTTATTTCCATCCTCCAAAGCCAAAGGCCACTCACCCAGGAGTTGGTGGCCTCCTTGGTCGAGGTGGCCTTCGCCCTCTATCAAACAGGGCAAGCCTTTGGGGTCGTGGATGGCCCTCATGCCCAAGGAAAAGTCTTCAACAAAAACAAAGAGGTATTGCTGGGTGCCCTCGGCGGTCCCCTCTTCGAGGCCCGCCTTCAACTCCTCGAAGGCCAAAGCACCGTCCTCTTCTTCCTCACGCGCTCCGGCTGTGCCTTCCTCAAAGAGAGAGAAAAAACCTTGGCCTAAACCGAAGGTGGGTTGAGCCGGTTCCAGCTTTTTTTCTGCAAAACCCAAGCTTTGGGAATTTTACTTTCTCTTTTGGGGCCGGCGCGCTAGTCCTACACCATGAGAGCCCTCAAAGCCTTGTTGTTGGAAAACATTCACCCCATTGCCCAAAAATATTTGGAAAACCAAGGCGTCCACGTGGAGCGCCTGGACAAAGCCCTGGAAGAGGAAGCCCTCCTTCAACGCTTGGAAGGTGCACACCTCTTGGGTATACGCTCTAAAACCCACCTGAGTGAAAGCTTTTTTGAAAAAGCAGAGGGCCTTCTGGCGGTGGGCGCTTTTTGCATCGGCACCAACCAAGTGGCGCTGGAGGCCGCTGCCCGGCGCGGCATTGCTGTGTTTAATGCGCCTTTCAGCAATACACGCTCCGTGGCTGAAATGGTTATGGCTGAAATTGTTATGCTGGCCAGGCACTTGGGGGAGCGCGTCATCCAAATGCACAGGGGCCAATGGCGCAAAGTCTCCACGGGCGCCCATGAGGTACGCGGCAAAACCCTGGCCATCATTGGTTATGGGCATATAGGCAGCCAGGTCGGTGTGCTGGCCGAGGCCTTCGGCATGCGCGTCATTTTTTATGATATTGCCACCAAACTCCCCATGGGCAACAACCAACCCAAATCCTCCCTCTTGGATGCCCTCTCAGAGGCCCACTATGTCAGCCTGCATGTGCCCGAAACACCCCTCACCAAGGGAATGCTGGGAAAAGCCCAAATAAAAGCCATGCGCAAAGGCTCCTCCCTCATTAACGCCAGCCGCGGCAGCGTCGTGGATATTCAGGCCTTAACCGAAGCCCTCAAAGAGGGCCACCTCGCCGGCGCCGCCGTGGACGTCTTCCCCGAAGAGCCCGCCGCCAACTCCTCTGACGGGTTTTCTTCTCCCCTGCAAAACCTCCCCAATGTCATTTTAACCCCACACATCGGCGGCTCCACAGATGAGGCCCAAGTCAACATAGGTACCGAAGTGGCCGTCGCCTTAAGCAAATATTTTCAACTCGGCTGCACCGCTACCTCCGTTAACTTCCCCCAGGTGGACTTGGCTCCTACCCCGGGGGCTCACCGCGTCCTCAATATACATAGGAATGTCCCCGGTGTGCTCAGAGATGTGAACCGCATTGTCAGCGAGCAGCATGCCAATGTTTTGGCCCAGGTGCTCGCCACCACAGCAGAGCTGGGCTATTTGCTCATGGACTTGGACAAGCCTGTCAATGGCAACGTCTGCGATGCCATGAAAACTTTGCCCGATACCCTCTCGGCACGGGCCCTCTATTAAGGGCAGCGCCTTAAACTATGAACGGCAGCGCCTTAAACCCTTGGGTTCGGGTGGGCTGAACATTATGCTTTCCAAATGTCGCGCTTGGCTTTAGCAAGGACTCTTGGAGGAGCTGCTTGATGAACTCTCGAAAACTTCACCCCGAAACCCTGGCCTTGCATGCTGGCTATGTTGTGGAGCCCACCACCCTCGCCCGCGCTGTGCCCATCTATCACTCCACGGCCTTCGTCTTCAAAAATGCCCAACACGCCGCTGAAGTGTTTGCCCTCAAAACCCCAGGCAATATTTATTCGCGCATTACCAACCCCACCAATGCCGTTTTTGAGGAACGCCTCGCCGCCATGGAAGAGGGCGTCGCTTCCCTCGCCCTCTCCTCCGGACAGTCCGCCATCCTCACCGCCATCCTCACCCTCGCTAAAGCCGGAGAGGAAATACTCGCCTCCTCCAGCCTCTATGGCGGTACCCATAACCTGTTGTGCCGCACCCTTCCCCGCCTCGGCATAGGCTGCCGCCTCGTCGATAGCGCCAACCTCGAGGCTGTGCAAAACGCCATCTCCCCCCATTGCCGCGCACTCTTCGTCGAAATGCTCGGCAACCCCCGCTTGGATGTGGCCCACCTGGAAGCCCTCTCGGATATTGCCCGCAAAGCCGGCATCCCCCTCATGGTGGACAATACCTGCGCCACCACCGCCCTCGTGCGACCCCTTCAACATGGCGCCAACATTGTCCTCCACAGCGCTACCAAATTTATTGGCGGACATGGCCAGGCCCTCGGCGGCATTCTCGTCGACGGCGGAAACTTCCCCTGGGACAATGGCCGCTTCCCGGAGTTTACGGAGCCCAACCCCAATTACCACGGGCTGAAGCTGCTTGAGGCTTTCGGCAGGGCCGCCTTTGCCGCAAAGGCACGCATTGAAATTCTGCGCGACCTGGGGCCCTGCTTGAGCCCCTTCCATGCGCATGCCTTTATTAATGGCCTTGAAACACTGCACCTGCGCATGGCACGCCACAGCGCCAATGCTCTGGCCGTCGCCAGGTTTCTCCAAAAGGCGCCACAAGTGGCCTGGGTGCGCTACCCAGGCCTCGAGACCGACCCTTTCCACGCCCTCGCAAAACATTATTTTAAAGGTGGCTTCGGCGCCCTCGTCTGCTTCGGCCTCAAGGGCGGCCTGGAGGCAGGCAAAAAACTCTCGGAAAGCCTCAAGCTGTTTTCTCTGCTGGCCAACATCGGGGATGCACGCTCCATTGTGACGCACCCCGCCTCCACCACCCACCAACAACTCAGCGTGGAAGAGCAAAAAGAAACCGGTGTCAGCCCCGAGTTGGTGCGCCTCTCCGTGGGCCTAGAACACCCCAGCGACCTGCTCGAAGACTTGGCTTCAGCCCTCGCGGAGTCCTCACCATGAGCGCCTGGAATGTTTTTCGCATCGGCGGCCCCTCCCTCAAAAACCATTTGGCCCTCGTCATCCGCCTCATAGAAGAAGCCCCCAAACCCCTCGCTGTGGTGGCCTCCTCCCTCGGAGAAGCCAATGACGCTCTGCTTCTGGCCGCCACCGCCGCCGAAAATGGGGACATGGACAAAGCCAAAACACATGTGCAAAGCCTTCGCCTCCTGCTGCAAGGGCTTGCGGCTGAGCATACAGAGGCTGAGCATACAGAGGCTGAGCATACAGAGGCTGAGCATACAGATGCTGAGCACACAGAGGCTGAGCACACAGAGGCTGAGCACAAATACAACGTGGAAAACGCCCCACGCCTTCAGGCCTGCTTTGAGGAGCTGGAGCGCTTCCTCACCGCCATTTCACTGCTGCGCCTGTGTAGCGCTGAAATGCAAGAAACTCTGCTGTGCCTCGCCTCGCGCCTCGTCGCTGAGTTTCTGGCCTGCATCCTCCAGCAAAAAAATATCCCCGCCGTGGCTGTGGAGCCTCGCACTTTTTTTGTCGTGGACACCCAGGCCGGAAAAAAACGCATCGGCCTGGAGCAAAGCCGCACACAACTTCAGGCCTTGCTGCCTTCCTGGGAAGGCAAAATACCCATTGTTGCCGGCGCCGTCGGCCAAAGCCTTCAAGGGCAATGCGCCTACCTCGGCAGAAATGGCGCGGACTATTCCGCCACCGCCCTGGCCTATGCCCTTCAGGCCAAAGAGGTTAGCTTCTGGACGGATGTGCCGGGGGTTATGACGGCCGACCCTTCCCTGGTGCCTGACGCATACCCCGTGCCCAACCTCACCTATGCCGGTGCCCTCGAGTTGGCCCACTTCGGCTTCCGCATGCTGCACGCACGTACCCTCATTCCCCTCATCGCCTGCAAAGCACGCCTCACCGTCAAAAGTACCCTCTCCCCAGAGCAGGCCGGTACCCGTATTGATGAGTTTGGAAATATAAACCCCTCCCTGCCCACCTGCATCACCAGCCTCGAAAAACTCGCCTTGGTGGGCGTCGAGTCACATATTTCGGATGAGCCCACACGCTTGGGTGCACGCGCCCTCTCAGCCCTGGAGAAGGCCAATATTCGCGTGTGGATGTCCACAGAGTCCGCGCTGGGGCAAAACATTACGCTGGCTGTGCCCCAAAACCAAGTGGCCCAGGCCTGTGCACTGTTGGATGACTGTTTTGAGGAGGAGCGCCTGAGCGGAAGCATTGTACGCTGGGAGCCGCATGCGCCCGTCACTTTGCTGACACTGGTGCTCGAAAACATGGGCACCACCCCCAACATTGCGGGACGCTTTTTTTCTACGCTGGGCAATTTGGGCATTGATGTGCGCGCCATCTCCCAAAGCGCCTGCGAGCGCAGCATCTCCTGCGCCATTGACGGCGCCCAAACCAGCATAGCCGTGCGCGCCGTACATGCCGCTTTTAACCTCGCGCATACGGAAATAAACCTTCTGCTCCTGGGCAAGGGCGTTGTCGGTAAGTCTCTGCTGAGCCACCTGGCTCAGCAGGCCACCACCTTGCGCGACAACCACCACCTCGCCCTGCGCTTGGTGGGCATTGCTGATTCCGGCCGCCTCTTGATGGACCCCAAAGGACTGGATGCGGCCACCGCCCTCCAACACCTTAAAAGCCTGCCCAAAAGCCAACAGCCCCCCCCCTTGCAAGAGGCCTTCATCCGCCTGGGCCACATGCCTTTGCCCGTGCTGGTGGACTGCACCGCAAGCCCAGGCATGGAGGCTCTCTATGAGAAGGCTTTCGCTCAGGGCATTAATGTGGTGGCCGCCAACAAACAACCCCTGGCCTTGCCCTGGCTAAAAAGAGAGCAACTGTTGCAGACAGCCACGCATTTCCACCGCGCCTACCACTATGAGACCACCGTGGGCGCAAGCCTCCCCATTATTGAAACCCTCAAAAACCTTGTGCGCACGGGGGATGAGGTGCAGCGCGTCGAAGGCTGCTTTTCTGGTACCCTGGGCTTTTTGTGTGACTGCCTCATGCGCGCAGAGCCCCTCTCCAGGGCCGTGCGCAAGGCGCGGGACATGGGCTATAGCGAGCCCAACCCCAGGGATGACTTGTCCGGCTTGGATGTGGCGCGAAAAGCCGTCATCCTCGCGCGCGAGCTGGGCATGCGGGTAGAGCTTGAAAACACCAACATAGAGCCTTTTGTGCCTGCGGAATTCCTGAGCGAAAACAACCCGGAGGCCTTTCTCCTCTCCCTCGAAAAACTCGACGCCGCCTTCTCCCAACACATGAAAGCCCTGGACTATAAGGGCTTGCGCCTGCGCTATTTGGCGCAAATTGAGCCCTCTGAAAACCTCATACGCGTGGGGCCCACCCCCGTGGACGCCTCCCACCCCGCCTGGGGCCTCGTTGAGGCCGAAGCCCTCGTCGCCTTTTATACCAAACGCTATAGGCAATACCCCCTCATTGTACGCGGGGCAGGGGCAGGGGGAGAGATAACCGCGGCAGGTGTGCTTTCAGATATTTTGCGTATTGCCGAAAATGTGCGCGGGCGCAGGCGCTAAAAAACCACAAGCGCAGGAAGGCTGCAGCTTATGCCAAAAGCCAGCAGCAGGTTTTTAAAAATACACCACCCCAAACGAAACCAGGGGAATGCCGCTATGGGAAACACCACCCCCTCCACCCCCTCCATGGAAACACAGCTATTAAGGGAACCGGATATTTTCCCCTCCAAGGAGGTGTTGCAAAAGGCGCTTGGAAAGGCCTACGCCGTGTTGGAGGCCCTGGAGGCGCGGCTTGGCCAGGAGGACTTTGCCCTCCACTTTAGCTGGCACTATTATAGGGACAGCAAAGCCTGGCTGTGCAAAGTGTGCCACAAGAAGAAAACCGTTTTCTGGCTTTCGGTGTGGAAGGGTTTTTTCAAAACCAGCTTTTTCTTTTTAGAGCGCCACATGGAAGGCATTGCCGCCCTGGAGCTGGCAGAAGGCGCCTATACAACAGAGAAGGAATGGGGGAGGATGATTCCGCTGGTTTTCAACCTCTCCCACCCCCAACACATGGCGGACGTGTTGAAACTCATTCAATATAAAAAAGCCACCACATAAGCGCTGGGGGGCCCTGCGCGCGTGGTGTTTGTGCAGGGAAAGTTGTGGCTAGACCGTTTTTACCTTGAAGTGATTTGATTCTCCAGACCGGTTTCAATTTGACATGAGGTCGAGGCGGACGAGGCTTTTGTGAGGGGAGTGCACTTAAGTGCATGACCCGAACAAAAACGA
>JGI24701J34945_10001436_pt1 | contig 12084 bp, 1 predicted proteins | sample TergutTh196P3_FD_34945 | JGI IMG/M metagenome (IMG submission 34945)
CCAGCCATATTGGCGGGTGGGGTTGCTATGCCTGCTGACATTACATCCACTCTCCAATAATACAAGGTAGAAAATGGTAAATCTCCGAGATACAGTGAGGTATCGGTAGTTTCTATTTCAAAGATATTCGTTCCATTGGGAGCTGGAAATGTTCCTGTAAAATGAGTAAAGACAGTCGACATTCTAAAACGATAATGAGTGATACCATCCCAGCTTCTACTTTCAGAATCAAAAGCTGGTGTCCATTCAAAGTATTGATAGATAGGTTCACCTGTCAGGTTGTTGCTCGGAGTGATCAAAGCATAATTTGAATTTATACTCTGAGCTATGATCCGAGTTCTCGTGAATACTCCAGCTGGTATGGGTGCTTCGAGAGTTGTTGGTAAAGCTGTATTAAAATTGGCTACAGTTGCAAAGACCCAGCTGGGGCTCGCATCTGGTCCGATAAAGGCTTTGATAGTATTGGTAAAAGGATCTGTGATGTCGCCGATATTAATCGCATTTCCTTGACCCAGATTATGGTAAAAACCTACTGGATCGGCATTGGAAATGATACGAACCCAACCCGGATTCGGCTCTATACTATTTATGATAATCTGTTGATTACGACTATGTGAGGTAGCATTGAAGGTAATACCCGAAACGGTGTTTTGTAAAGGTGTAAAACCATTGCCAGTCGGATAGCCTAACCAGATAAAATCAAAATTACGAATTGGCTCTAATTCATCTATATCTTGATATTGAGGATAATCGGCTGGGAAGATACTGATGCGGATAGGCTGTTGTTGAGTAATCTTGCCTGGTACGTAGAACATTTCATTGATTTCCTCGCGAGTGAGACGGAGTCTATATTGAACTGTAAATGGAATTGTTGTCAGTGCTGTAGCAAAGGCATATCTCACTTCTTCTTGTCCATTGAACATGTTTTTGATGATGATCTTATGTGATGAACCAGGGGTTGGAGAGGTGGGATTTGATGTGTAATGAATAGTAAATTCATCTAAATCTACTGTGGGACCATTTACTGGAACATTAACGGGTGTATTTACTGCTCGTCCTGTTATAGTAGCTTTAGGCACATTAGTAGTAAAAACAAAGGGGCTACCATGTTCAAACTGCATGGTGATGATCTCATCATTGGTGATATAAAAATTTGTGTAACCGGGTGTACTACCATCTGTTGAGAAATAAAGAACATGAAAAAGACCTTGTAAACGCATTCTATGATCTGTAGGACTATCTGAAGTTATATATTCTAAATATTCTACATCTCTCTCAGGCTCAGATATTGGATTGTCTATCTTAAACCAGGCTGTTGTTTTAGTATTCGCAGGAAATTTCTCAAACTCATCTGTGATTGCAGTATAGCGGACAAGGGAATTATTCCCAATTGGATAATACATTTGAGGAATCTGCCATGAAGGTGGACCTGGAGTTTGATGCTCCCAAATTTCGGAAACCACATTCAGAGGTTTCGTAGTGAAAGAGCCGCCTTGTTGCCAGTTGTTATCAAAGATATTAACTCCAACCGCTCTTTGAACCTGCCAATAATAGGTAGTATTATATTTTAAAACGGTTTCCAGAGTATTGGAATCGATATGCGGATTAAGTCTCATCCCTGTAAAAGGAGTTGGTATATTAAGGGGATTTGAGGTTGTGCCAAGATTGATTGTTTCAATCTCATTATTAGCAGTAATTTGATAATAAGTCTCCGCAGCTGAAAAACTCGGATTTTCTGAAAATCTGACGCGATAACGCCATTCTGGGACCGGTGGTGTCGGAGTAGGCGAACCAAACTCTTCCCAGGTCAAAACAGGCATGACAGAATAAGGCGGAGTCCGAAAAGAGCCTATTTCAGAGGGATTCATTTGTTCTTCATAATAGATGACCCCATTTTCTTCGTGGCTGATTCCATAAAATTGATGAACTCGCCAAAAATAGTTAGTGTCATAATTTAAGGCTTGTTTTATAGGTATCTGAAATGTTTTGGGTGGTAAACCACTTGTTCCCAAGCCAGCTCTTACGATTATAGGTGAGTCAAAATTGGTATTTAAACTTAGTCTTATCTCATAAAAAGATGTAGGTCCAGGTGGTAAAAAATAGCCGTCGAAAGGTGCGCCCAACCAATCTGCGGTATGAGTCCAGCTTAATTCTGGGGTCACAGTAGTAACGGTAGCTAAGCCTTGTGTAGGGTCTTTTAAGGTTATATGCGTGATTGAACCTGATATAGGTATATCTTGTGATGAGACAGTGACTATCACTGTGTTTGAGGGTATTGATTCTATGGTTGGTCCTGTATAAACAGCTGTTACACGATAATGATAGGTGCCTATGGCAAGCCCATTATCTTGAAATGTTGTAGTCGTAGAATCACTCGTTTCGTGGATTGGGTTCCAGGGTCCACCAGCTGAGGTGCTGCGATAAACTATATAATGCCCCAAAGTAAGCACTGACACCGGAGCTGTCCATGATAAACTCGCTTGCCAATGTCCAGCGGTTCCGATCAGGTTGGTCGGAGGGCTGGGGATTCCAGAAAAATCAACTGTAAAATTAATTGTAGCATTCCCTGAGGGACCTATTTCGGAAATATTCAAACCTCCTGCCCCAATGGCTGTCCCTGCTGAATTGGCATAAATAAACGAACTCGGGTCTGTGCCATCATTTATCGCAGTGCGACCAGATTGATTTGAGAAAAAGGCGTTATTGATAGCCCCATTGTTATCTAAGGTTCCACCCGGTCTATAGACATAAAGTTCATCAGGCGGTCCATTTCGGTTGCCAGTATTGATGTTTGCTACCACTTTATAAACCAGCATCCCAGAACCTGGTAGATTTGTATCGGTTATCAAACCTGTTCCAGTATTTCTACGATATTCAACGACAAAAAACTGATTCGGATCGGTAGAATTTATTCTATAGGCTACATCGGTTTGACTTAAAGATAGAGTATTTAATGAATAATCGCCTGCTGTCGTGATGGTCGGCATGGAAATCCAGTTTAAGTATTTATGTTTAACATGCGCGGATATAGACTGACCTGTGGTGTGAGTATTTGCCATCAGACACCAGACATCGATTGGGCTTATACCTGCATAAGAATATCTATACATGTCGGGTGCCCCAAAGGTATGAGCCAATTCATGCACATAAACACCGACGCCTTGGGCAAATTGACCATTGCTTTGTTCGAGATTGACATTGTATCTAAAGACTCTTTTACCATTTATTAATGGCGGTGTTGCATGTTGTATAACCCAGGCATGGGGCCAAAGTAAATAATTCACTTCAGGTCCACCAGCTATCATAAAGACAACATTATCGACATCTCCGTCGTTATCGCTATCTATAATTAAACCTGGATCAACATCATTGGCAATAAACAAAACAGCATTTCTAAGCATGGTATGAAAGCGTGTATTCAATTCAATTTCATCGAAACCTGCGCCTGATATTGTATAATGTGATCTTGGAAAGCCATCTACATAAGAAACTAATGTAGTCCCAGATGGAGCGGGATAAAATGTTGAAAAAACCTCAAGCTGTTGATAAGAAGCATTGTAAAAATAAGTATAAACGCTATTGGCAGTTGTGCTAGCAAAATCTGTCTCATAGCTACTAAAAGACTGGGTAAAGCCAACATCAGAAAAACTAATAAATATCACTAAATTTTGGATAATCCCTGTCGAAGGTGCGCGACTCTCATTTCGCAGATTATCATCATCCATTCGCGACCTTTTTTCGAGGTATCTTGCTTCTGAGATGTTTATACGAGGACTTATCCCTATCTCTTGTGGTGTAAATAAATGAACTGGGTAATTTGAGGGAATTAGATTGTCATTTTCTAGCATTGCCCAAGTCCAATATCCAGTATTAAAATCTTGTATTATAGTAAAACCTTCCGCATTGTGAACCCACCGATGATGCTCGTCACCGGTTATATATAAATCAAGCTGCGTTCCATCAGGTTGTGTCAGCTGTAGCGCTCCGTCTGTAACCCAAACTGCTTGTAGATTAACAAGCAAAAGGGATAGTAAAAATAAAAATAATATGTTTTTTTTCATTGTATAACCTCTTAATAAATTACAAATTACAATTTACAAATTACAAATAAATTATAAATAAATTACAAATTACAATTTACAAATTACAAATAAATTTGATTTCCAAAAAAATCTGTGAAGGTCTGCATTTCCAGGTTGAACTGGTTTACAGTTTCTGTGTCTTTATTCCCCCATAAATGTGGGGGGAGTTTCTCTGCCAGATGTGTCAACTTTTCGTGATGCTGTCTGTATTGGTGGAGCTTGCCTCCGTCCAAACATATTATATAACGGTAAATTGGACGGAGGCAAGCTCCGCCACTACAATCACAAACCGCCAAAAGTTTACACATAAGGTTTCTCCCCTCATATTTATGGGGGGGAGAGGGAGCCGAAGCCCCCTCTCCTGGATTATTTCATTTGTCGGTTTGGCGTAAGCAATATGCCATTCCATTTTCCATTATTTCAGCAGCACTGCTCTATTCACTTTCGTATATCCATCTGTCTGCATTCTGATGAAATATATTCCAGAGCCGACCTGTCTGCCGTATCCATCCACGCCTTCCCAGATCAGATGATGGTGTCCTTTTTCGAGGATTTCATCGACCAGAGTCACTACGCGTTGACCTCTCACATTGTAGATCACGATGCTGGCGTGTTGGTCTTCTTTCAGACTGAATCTGATATTTGTTGACGGATTGAAAGGATTCGGATAATTGGAACGAAGTTCATTGATGAACGGGATTTCTAACGGATCGTCATCACTTGATGCGTAAGGAAATTCCATTACAAACGGATTTACGATAGTTCCTGTTCTTCCCATAGGGATTGCTTGAATGGTTTCTTCGAAATCATATATCGGTTCGCCTTCTTTCCAGATTCTGAATGAGATGATTTCTTCAGGGTCGACCGTTGAAACCAACGGATATGCCCATGTTTGACCATTGAAATTGAACATTCTTGCTTTTCCGCGTAATTCATCACCTACATAAGCTGCCAAGATATAATCCGGATGGATTGCAAAACCATCTTTATGGATTCTCACTATCAATGAATGATTACCCGGTTTTACTTGGATTGTGCCAAACGGATCTGGAGCTGCCAATAAATCAGGTGATGGTGCTGGACCTGGCTCTGGGATAGCTGGTCTATCTATACGCTCAAAAGGAAATCCTTGTTGTCTACTGATACGAACAAAACGAACTATATAAACCTCTGAGGAATCTAAAGCTCCACTCGCTGTCGGTCTTACCCAAAGTCTCAACATATCTCTTGCGCCTATCGAGGTGATCGGATCTTGATAGGTTGGATTACCTTGTCCGGTTGGATTTCCACCTGATATGATGAGGTTTGCTGGAAGTGCATTAGCAGTTCTATCAGGTCCTAGAGCTGTATAGACACCAAAACCACGGCTATCAAAATAAAGATGAGCACTCAATAGCGGTTCAAAGTCTTCATGGATAGGTAAAGCTATCACAAATTCACGACTATCCAATCCACCTACACGGATGCCATCAAAGACCTGACGATTTGGTCCATTTGCATCATGCACAAGAGATATTCCAAATAACCCTGTTTCGATAGGATCGCCAGCATCAGTTCCTGAAGCTATTTTCTGTGGATAATCATCTGGATCATTGAATATCTCAAGTCGATATACAACGATGCTTGCACTATATCTTTCATCAACATTAGTTATATCTTTATCAGAGAATAAAATATAGTATACACTCGAACTTGCATTATTGAAAGAGAATGCACTTAGATCTTGAGCGCTATATGATGATAAACTCTCAAAGAAACCAGCCAAACCTAATGAGTCCATTAATCCCATTAAACTTGTATATTGAGTTTCCGTCAATATTCTCACAGATTTAGGACCACCATATTCATTAAAGGCAAGGTCGTTATAATCAAATATTGCTAAAGCTGAATATTCTAAATCATCATTTAAATACACCGATATCCTCTTAGGCTCTTCGATATTGCGAGCTTGAGTGCCTTCAGAAGTTCCAACAGCTACAGGTGTTAACACTGTAAAGATTTCACCCGGTAAACCACTAACAGCACCTGCTTGTCTGTAAAATGGTGCGTTAGTTAATATATTAGCAGCTATTTCATCCGCATCTGCGCCTTCAGGTTCCAATATCTTGTAAGTCTGTCCTACTATCATTTTATCTATCGCTAGAGGATCTGCTTCTACTACCATAGGGTAGCCAAGATATTGGTCATCTATGATTCCAAAGGCGTGAGCTTGACTATCAGAATCCCGATTTAACCAGAATCTTTTTAGAACATTGTTGTAGTCAGGGGTATTGTAGCGGATATAGATTTCAGAATCTTCTTGTGAGGTGTTTTCTATCCAATAACCTTCACCAGGATTCAGATGTCTCAGTGTAGAAGCACCGATAATGTCTTCCTCGCCAAAATATACCCAGGAATCTGAGACCATCACACCTATATCAGGATGATTGGTCACCATTGCTCTCGTTTGAGCTATTCTGCCCGGACTATAACCCACAAGATTCCAGTTATTACCTCGAATCCTGATCTCTGGATCAAATCTTGGGACATTAGTTGCGGTCAAATAGAAATTTTCATTATGTGATGAATTGACAAAATATCCTCCATCATGCATCAGATAGGCATTTATTCCATAACCTATATCTATTGTTGAGGCTGTTCCTGGTTGCCAGCCATAAGTTGCATTACGAACATCGTCGATATAACCTGTCAAAACGCGATTAGGTGTACCGGGAATCAAAGGTAGATCTGTATTGGCAGCAAACAATCGCGTTGGATTCGCAGGAGTTAGTTCATAATGATTTTCCCACCAAAATACTGTTTCAGCATCGCGAGCAGCAGTATCATATTCAAGGTTCAGTGAAACAAGATTCCAGCCCGGCCTCAGTAAAAGCTTTTGAGTTCTTTCTAAATCTTCATCTGGAGATAATAAAAACTCAACCGTTACTATTCTATCCTCATACATATCTCTGCCAACTATGCCTCGAGTCAGTAGTATTTTATTCTCAGCACCAGCTGCTATTACAAAATCAGCATAATATTTTGGAGTCTGTAGATCGCCATACCCAGATTTTGCCAGCTGTTCAGTAGTTATCTCTATTCCCTCTACATTGGCACCTACCACTACAGGAGCATAAAAATAGCCAAATTCATCGGTAGTAGTGATGACATCTTCATCTTTAACATCAAATCCTGTTGGAACACCCAAATTAACTTTAAATTCTCCATTTACATAAGGGTTGTTATGCGAGATGTATATCTTTCCAATCAGGTAATTTACTCTCAGACTGGACTCAAAATCCAATGCACTATAGGGATCTGTTTGAGGTTCTGCTTGAGGATTAACATGAGGACTCACTATAGAAGTTAAATGGTTGATATAAACCGAAAACTGTGTATCCCAAGGTGAATGACTTGCTGTTGCGTTTGGTATAATCTGATTAGTTGAACCATGAGGATCAAAATTCGTAGTCTGGAAAGCAAGTCTTTGAGACTGAGGATTTAAGGTCAATCCATGTCCAGCCCACATCCCAAATCTATACATACCTTCTTCATCGGTTATCCAGTGGAAATGATCTCCTCTTTCGGTAAATTCTGGGAATATTGTGGCTGAGCCCCAAGCAGCTGTCAAACCGCCTGAAGGTCCTGAATAGTCATTACCAACATAACCTCCAGCCCAATCCTCTCCATCGTAATTGCTGATATGACCCTGTAAAGGAACTACGCTTGCACCAATGATAGGGATAGGTCCTGTGTCGCGTGAATTTCCGCCACCACCGATACTTCCACCCGGCATTGATACTACATCATAAGTTCGAGGGGTGTCGTATACCATAGGTCCACCTGTCTTCCCATCTGGAATAAATAGCTTGAAGTATATTATTTCCCCAGCATCTGCTGTATTCACTGTTATGGATACATTACCTATAATGTTGTAAGTTCTAGACCAGCCACGCAATTCTTCGCGCCCACCACGATTGACAAAAGCTGCCACTACGGTATCGATAGGAGGATCAACATGAGTTCCTGCTACATTCACAACCCGCGCTCTCGCTTGGATGACCATTTGATTGGGTTGGATATCATCTACCACCTTTGGTCCAAAGAAATCTGCATCCGGATCATCTGCCCATGAGGCTGTATTCCAACCGACTATTGAATGTGCGGTTAGTTTTATTCTTCTTCCAGCATCAAGAGTATCTCCTGGACTAGCTGGATCTGGTGATGTAGCAATCACATTTAACCAAGCCTCAAAAGGATCTCCAGGTAATGTGGCATAAGTCTGTGGTGTATATCTTACAATAACATCAAAAGAACCGTTAGGAGGGATTATAGTACCTGCTGGAGGTAATTCTAAACCAAGAGCTATTTCGGCAGCTGTAAGTCCATCTGAATCTGGATATATAATTTGGAATTGACTTATTCGGTACCGTGGGTCGCCTGAAGTTGTTGTATAAGCTGTACCAATGAAAATTGGGTTTCCAGCGCCTAAAGTCAAGGGAACTCCACCACCATTGGTAAAAGTAAATCTCTTATGAACATGATTTGCGACACCTGACCACTCTCCATAATAGAATGGTGGTGCCGCCGCCGCAGCAGCTGCGCCAGCAGAAGTATCAGTTTCGAGAACATGAGTAATACTCGGATAAACCATGATTCTGTTGGAAAAATCGACAGTTATCGTGATTCTTTTTGTAGGATCGAGCTTTGAGATAAAGACGATTTCGTCTCCATCAGCAACTGGCAATATATTGTTTATGAGACAGTGTTTACCAGTTGAAAGCGTGAAAGTAGTCTCATAATAATTTGTATTAAATCCTGTTTCTATAAGCAGAGCGTCTATATAGAAATTGTTTTGAGTATTCTGAATCAATACTTCAGTAAAATCTCTGGTGAATATATTGTTGTCAGTCGCATGGACGATGACATGATAAGGAATCCCAGTGGTAAGTGTTCTGACGCTATTGCCTTGTAGATTTAGTAAATCAGCCATTACCTTGACTTCTCTCACTCCAGAGACGAGGCTTGGGGTATGTTCATGCGAACTTGGCAACAGCGGATGTTGATAAACAACCTGTCCGAGTCCTTGCTGATTGGGTTGATGGAAGATAGTGCTACCTACTGCGAGATCATATCTTTGACCCCAGAAATTGTTACTCGCACCGAAAAGGGTAGAGTGGTCGTATTTGAAATTTGCACCGCGATTGGTCTGAACTAAAGTTGCTGGATGATTGGGAAGAGGATCAAAGATGATTGTTCCATCTGGCTGATCAAGTGCATCATAAAGCTCTTTTAAAGCATCAGTAACTATCAAATACTGTTCTTCCTCACCGTCAAAGGTATTTTGATAGAGGTTATTCCAGAGCAGAGCTTCAGGCGCTCCCCAGATAGCCCAGTTTCCGTGATTGGAAGCGATGATATTGCGATAAATAAACATCTTTCCTAAGGGAGAAGTAAAGCTATTCATAGTATGGATAGCAGCACCTGCGTATCTTGCTTTGATAGTATCGTGGTCATAAGGCAGGGTCGATGGGACATGGATATTGGGGACGCTATTGGCAGTGATAGTATTACCTTTCATTTCGCCTATAGACGCATTTATATCTGGACCCAAAAAGACAGTTCCGCTATGATGATAGAGAGCAGCGCCCATTGCACCTTCGCCGGTAGCATGGTTGTCAGAAATAGCATTTTCATTTCTGATATGGATAGTATTGGTCAAATTTGGTGACTCAATATAAAGAGCAGCACCGTAAACATTTCCTTGATGTCTTTGGATGATATTTCCTTCCATCCAAGCTGGAACCGCATGAAGCATGATATAGATAGCTACTGCATCTCTTTCTACAGCATCTGCGATATCTATTGGTCCACCAGAAGTAGTGACCCATGCACCTTGCACATTTTTGGCGATATTATTTTCGATAGTATTGTCGATGATATGCAGATCAGCGCTTTGGAGTCTGAGCGTATTTCTCTTGTAATTGTTGTTTGTAAAGACATTACCAACGATTTCCAGAGGTGTGTTGTCAGTTCTAAAGACTTCAAAAATAGAACCATTTTCAGCTCTGTTCAATAATAAAGTATTAAAATTGAAAAGCTCCATAGTTTGAGATGAAATGATGTCATTGTCACCTCTGGAACCATTTCCATTTAAAGTATATTTTTCTACCCAGTTCAAAGTGATTTCTCTACCACCATGGATAGCAAAACCAACCGATGATGTGTTGGTAGCCGCCTCACCTAAGGTAGATTTATTCATTATATTGCCATCTACATAAGAGTCATCTTGTGCGAGGATACCATCTCTACCACCACGAATATCATTACCATGAATGATAGTACCGTTGGTGATAGCTGTCCCTTTCATGTTTAGGATTTCGTTTCCAGTAACTTCTACTGGTATAGCTGCTGTTCCGAGATCTGCGAATATCCCAAAAGCACCTTCGCGGGTGATAGTAGAGGGAGTGTTGGGAACACCTGAGAGTATCTTATTATTGGAGATGATTCTTCCGTTTTGGATACCAAATCCGACTGGGTTTGTGATACGATTGTCATCTACAACAGCACCCGGTGTAGCATAAATTGCATAATGGGTGTCATAAGCTGCATCTGTGACTGAAGCAACATTTGACAATGTGTTTCTTGCAATGACAGCACCATATCTGATACCATAACCAGTATGATTTGAGATAGTGTTAAAGGATACATTTGCTTCTTCAGGATCTGCGGTGATAGCGTCGGTGATATGGATTGCAGTTCCACCTGAGGCTGGATGAACAGGACCACCACTATTGTTTACAATGGTGTTGTTTTGGATGATAGAACCATTTTGGATAGCAAAACCTAGATTGTCATAAATCCTATTGTAGAGGACTTCTGCACCTTCGTCTGCTATGATTGCACCAGGTCCTAAATTTTGAGCTATTAGGTTATTACGAATAATCTGTCCATTTATGATAGCATAACCGAAATTTCTGTCTGCATGATTTAAGTTTAAATCAGTAGTGGGTGCTGGAGGTGGAGGAGTTATAGTTAAACCTGTTACATAGATGTCTACATTCCAGTTTCCTATCCTATTGTTGGAGACAGTGGCGCCGGGGTTTGCCCAGATAACTGTATTGTCATTTCTTGTGTTTTCAGTTCCGACACCGGTGATTTGATTGTTATGAATAACTGCCTCACCAGCTACAGTTGTGTCTATCCAGATACCATTAGCTTTCACATTTTTGATTTTAGAGTTTAAAATTTGAGCATTTGGATTGGTGGTAACGATACCAGAACCGAGGAAATAATTGTCCGTAGGTGACCCACCATTGGTTGTAAAATAACCATCGATAAACACATTATCAAAATAAGCACCACCTGTGATGGCTGCACCATCGGTTGTGCTTACATTGGCAAAGCCAAAGAAGGTAGGGGTAGCGGCATCTTGACCAAATCGTGTATTAACTACGCTACTATTGTTACCTATCACAATACCATTGTGGGCATTTCTAAAGTCGGTATTATTGATGTCTATGTTTACCGGTGTTCCACCAGCGGTGACAGCGATAGGGTTGATAGCATTTTGGATGATAGCAAAGTTCAATGCAGAATCTACTGCGTCAGGATCACGAGGAATTGAGCCATCAAAGAGGATACCGCCCCAGGTATTAGGTGTGCCATTGCTTGTTGGTGGATCTGGGAGGAAGGTGATGGTTCTGTTTATAAATGGAGGGCCTGTAACTGCTACACCATTTACGACAATGTTTCCTTGCACAAAAAGCGTGTTATCAGGAGCTATAGTGATATCTCTGTTTCCGGAGGCATTGGCTTCTATAGTGAGAGTAGCACCCGGTGCGATAACAGGGTCATTAAAGAAATGATAATTTACTCCAGCACGCAAGGTTCTATCTGATTGGATAGTGCCGGTGATTCCGATAGGACCACTGCCAGCAGTCATTGTAGTGAACTGCCAAGCTGGAAGACCAGCCATATTGGCGGGTGGGGTTGCTATGCCTGCTGACATTACATCCACTCT
>JGI24701J34945_10001453_pt1 | contig 11972 bp, 13 predicted proteins | sample TergutTh196P3_FD_34945 | JGI IMG/M metagenome (IMG submission 34945)
ATGGGAATAGTGTGGTAAGCTCTTACACACACGGCAACAAGCTGATACAGTCATCGGCATACGGCTGGTATCTGTATAATGCCCATGGTGACGTGGTGCAGTTGGCTGATGACAGCGGGGATGTTACGCACGATTACGACTATGACCCATTTGGGAACGAGAGGGTAAGTAATGCCAGCGAGAATCCGTACCGGTTCTGCGGGGAGTATTATGATGTCGAGAGTGGGTATACATATCTGCGGGCGAGGTACTATGACCCGGAAATCGGAAGATTTATAAATGAGGATCCCGCGCTAGATGGAGGCAATTGGTATGTTTATTGCGGGAATGACCCGGTGAATCGAGTGGATCCCAGTGGGTTGGCTTCATATTACTTCTATGGGCCAGACCAAAAAGCTCATGCGGAAAGAAACATTGCAGATCTGAAAAAGAACGGCAAGAAACTAGAGCCTAAATATGTAACAGATGCCGCTTCGCTCAAAAAAGAGTGGAAAAGCATGAAGAACCCCAGCATCGTTGTTATGAATTTGCATGGTTCACCCAAAAAGCTTTTCGCAAAACATGGGGCGACAGGGGTTATGGCAAGTGAGTTAGCAAGCAAAAGCATACATACGTTACTGCTACTCTCGTGCAATAGTGCCCACAATGATTTCACTAAAAACAGTAATGGAAAACTCACCCTTAACCGTCAAGGGAAAGACCGTAAAAAGGACTCCTCATGGTCTTGAATGGTATAAAAACGGAAAGTTCGTGAAGCATCTTGGGAAAAGCTACTCATCTATCAACAGTTTGTTGAAGAAGGTTGGAAGGTAGGTGGAGGGCATGAAATTTTACAGGCTGTATATCCTTGTCGCGGTGTGCTTTCTCCTTGCATCGTGTTCCGAAAAAAACAATGTCGAGGATGTTTCCCCAGAACCTAGTCCTAACAACGAGGGGGATAGTGAGTACGTGAGATATTGCAACAGCAAGTCCGACTTGGCTGAGCTGCTTGATGTGGATTTCACAAATCTTGAGATAGTAGATGTGGAAGTCGTGGATGATTGTAAAGTCTATGTCTTTTGTGATGGGGCGGATGATGCCTTGCAGCATAGCAATTTTGGCCAAAATGAAGCACCCTTCATTTCTTTTCCCGATCGTGAGAACTTAGAGAAAATGGGCATAAAAGAAAGCAATGTCCAAGCAACTGGAGACAAGAGCAGGGCAGAACCTATGGCTGATCCCAATATTGATGAGGCTTACATGGTATTCTGGTATCAACTCGACAGGAATCATCCTAAAAAAGGCAATATTGTATTAAGTTCACGGTTTTCATACAAGGTCGAGGTGGATGTAGACAAAATCACCTCCCAGAACTAGTCAGTGAGAGCAAAACCAAACTACAAAAAGGAGGAGTTCTCATGCTGAGCCTCACTCTCGTCCTCGCCCTGCTGTGCAGTATGTTGCCCTCAAGGGCAACTGACCCACCCGAACCTGGCGGATATGTAGAAATCACAACCGTCACCTACACCGCGACCTATTACCCTGACAATATGCGCCGGAGTAAGATAACCCCTATGACAGCGTACAAAATCGCATGATGCAAATTTATGTTCCTCAGCATTTATGCTCCCCCATACTCATAGGCTGCAGTTTTTGTGACAGCCCTCAGATACCGTCCGTGGGTTTCAAATCGAATTATATCTTTGATTTCTAAGGTTATTTCTTCGCCTTTAGAAGAGATTTTATATCTTCGCTTCATTTTTTGGTATGTTTTAACAGCACGAGTGAACTCCTTGTTGAAAACTTTCTGTTCCATAGGCTTAATCAAAAACTGAAATGAGTGCAAATGAAACGCTTCCGGGACATACTTTATATGTCCGGTTACAAAAATAATCAGCACGCTGTTATCTGTTTTTCTGATGGAACGCCCCACATCAACTTATTTTATGCCTTGGCAAGCGTAATATTTCCTTTACTCAGATTTCCTCAACTATACACCGCCGATTTCCCGTGCTATACTACACTCGTATTAGGTCAAACAGGTCATCGGTTCCCCGGTTGGGGAGTGCGGCGGCGGGTCGAAGGTGAACAGGTCAAAGGGGCAAGTCTGCCAAAAATAAATCCACATCAGTTCAAAAAAACCACAACAAAAACACAAAATATATAAAAACACCCCTTGACAACCACCGTATATAGTGGTATGATGGCATTGTAATTGATTTTTGTGCCTTTCTCGTCAGGGATGCGGTCAACGCACCGCAGGGGTTTGTGAACCTCACTGCATACGTTGTTCAGGATTGTATGAAACCAACAGGATAGCCATGCCATTTCGAGGCAGGTATCTGTTGGTTTCTCATTTTTATGGAAGCAGTTGCACATAAGCGGGAATGACCAAAATCAAAACTGAAAATGGGCTTCATAATACTAATCCTCGATTGAAAACGTTGTAAGATTTGACGAGATATTTTTCGTCTGACAAGGCAGACAACGCAGACGGGCTTGCGCCCGTCAAGGAGGATAACGCAGTCAGACGGCAAATAGCTGACAAAGATACAATGATTTCAATCGAGGATTAGTATAAAGCCGTAAAACAGTCAAAAAAGATTTGTTTTGCGGTGTTTTTGTGCCGTTTTTTGAAAATAAAGAAAGAACCAAAACTCCCTGTGCCATACGCACAAGTGTTGGACTGCCAAGCCAATGCGGGAGCAAAAAAGGAGGAAAAAACCATGTCAGGAAAGAACACAAAACCCACCCGTCAAGCAGCGAAGAGGACGGGAATTATGGGCAAATCATCTCTTTGCAGAAAGCTCTCGGCGGAGCTTTTCGAGCCGGCGGCGGACAAATTGTCCATACAGACGGAGCCGGTTATCTTCCATTTATTAGGTCTGCCTAACGTCTGGGGCAGCCGAAAAGCACCCGCAAATGCAGCCGGATTTTTCCGGCAGGTGCTTCCCGCAGAGGGCATTTCCTCAGCCTTTTCAAAGGCTATGCGGGGTCTTACTGAACACAAAAAATGGAATAATCCGGCAGTTAATATTATAGAGACAGAGGTAAAATAATTTCGCCAATGCTTGATATTACAAGAAATTTTCGGGTCTATGACTTGGAAATCAGCCGGAAATGGATATCTGTGTCAGTGGGAGAGCTGCGCTTATTTGCGTTTTGCGGGCAAATCGAAAGGAGTTTTTTTATGTCTGCAAATACCTATATTAACCTGTTGGCTCAAGCCGAAAAGCTTCGCCGGCACAATCGCCAAGGGAGCTGGAAAACCAAGGATAAACAGGCACATATTGCCAAAACCGAACTGCAAAATTTCATCAACAGCCACCGAAAATTTGTGCAAGACCCCGGTTCCTCAAAACCCATGACTTTCCATGGGCTGCGTCATACCTGTGCCGCAGAATGGTACAAAACACTGATTGTACAAGGGAAAACTGAGCATCAGGCACGGTTGCAGGTGTCCCAATGGCTGGGGCATGAGCGTGATGACGTGACGAGAGTGTATTTGGCGGGAATTGCCAACAGGGAGGATGGTGGCGGGGGTGTTTGAGAAAATTATCCGTTTTACGCAAAAATTTTTCACCGTACTTTGTGATAATCATGGTGAAATTTCCCTGTCAGCCGTTTCAAAAGGAGAAGCATACATCCCGCCGGATCACGCCTTGGAAGCATTGGCTCGCTGCCTTTACCCTGCAATAACCGCTTATTTTGAAAGTGAAGCTGGGAAACGGGAGTTTGCTGAGTGGAAAGAGCAGCAGGAAAGAAAAATATCTCAAAACCCTCAATGAAAATGCCGGAAAAGACCAAGGGAGCGGTTCTGCCGCTCCCTTGGCGGGTCATAAGTTTTCCAGCCAAAGCAAAAACCCGAACCCCCCGCCAATCGTTTTAATGACCGGCGGATCGTTCGGATTATTTGCGTGTGGTACGCCGCAGAGCGATCCCAAAATCACTTTTGTCAGCGCCTCCCCTACGCTGTATGTATACCCCTTGTGTTCTTGAGTCCTCTCAACTCCTCACGGAATATTCCACGATTCGTCTTGCTTTCTCCATATCGCTTATTTTATCACGGTTTACATAATATTTCTAGAAAATCTGAAAATTGATTCCCATGGAAAAATCTTTGTGTTTCGGGCAAAGCGGCTGACTGATTCTACAACAATCGTATCGCCCCATTTCACAGTAGCCAGCAACTTTCGCAGACCTGGACGTGCTGTGTTTTTGCCCGATTGCTTGTCCATATAAATTTGTGCGGCGGGTATCTTCAAACCCTGTGCTGCAATGAACTGCCGGCTTTCGTTTTGCTCGATGCTGGATACCCAGATATACATATATTTTTTTTCATATATTTCCTCCCTGAAAATATAAAGCTCCCCCAGGATTTATTTTTTTGCCAAATGAAGGGAATAAGTGGGGGCGCTGCTGGGTAGGTGCAATAAAAAATAGCACCTGTAACCATTGTGCAGGCGGTTGCTTTTTGCTTTATATTTGTCCCTTGATAATCGCCCTTAATTATGGTATGATAATACCCAAGAAAGGGGGCGGTATTATGCCGCATATAATTCCAATAAAGGATTTGAAAAATACTGGAGCAATCTCACAGCTGTGCAAAGAATCTAATGAACCTATTTATATAACCAAAAACGGTTATGGGGATATGGTAATTATGAGTATGCAAATGTACGAGGAAAATCTGTTTATGCAGGGTGTATATAACAAACTGGCAGAATCTGAAGCTGATGTCACTGCCGGAAGGGTGAAAAATGCAAAAGAATCCCTAAAAAATATTAGGGAGAAATACAATGTATAGATTAGATGTTACTGCTCATGCCGAATTGGAATTAGACAGAATCGTTTCCTACATTGCAGAAAAATTGGTTGCTCCACAAGCTGCCGTTGATTTTGTAAATGAGGTATATGCTTGTTATGAGCGGTTGGAGGAAAATCCATTTAGTTATGAAGAATGCCGTAGCCTCAAACTGAAAAACGAGGGTTATCGCCGTGCAATCATTAAAAATTACATTATGCTTTATAAAATTTATGAGAGTACCAATAAAATTATTGTACACCGATTTTTCTATGGGGGGCAGGATTGCGCAAATCTGATTTAGCTGAATATATACAATACCCCCCGGGATTTTATAATCCCGGGGGCTGGCATTATGTGTGAATCAACCTATTGATCATCCAGAGCTTCATCTGCAACACTATTGCTAGCCAGAATCCTCAATAAATTACGTTGCCAAAGCCGCGGTTTTTTTATGTCTCGCACTCTGGGAAAATTCAAATTTCACGCAATGCCTCACGGTAGCCCTCCCGCGCTCGTCTAAATCACGGTATTTGAAAATAAGCTCAACTTCTTCGCTTGTGTAGGGAGTGTTGGTGGCATCATCGCGGCCAAGCAGATAATCTGCCGTAACATAAAAAAAATCAGCTAAAGCACACAGAGTGGAGAAGTCTACCTCGCATTTGCCCGATTCGTAGTTGGAGTACGCCTGCTGTGATATATTCAGGTATTTTGCCATATCTGTCTGTGTAAGGTCCCTTTCACTCCGTAAATTCGCCAACTTTTCAAAAAACATAAATCTCACTCCCTGCCAAGCGTATATGACAGGGAAAAACTTTTCAACAGAACACAATAAATTATTGTTGACAATACAACAAACATTTGTTACACTTAGACGAAGCTGAAGAAAGCTGTAGAAAAATTTTAAGGAGGAAAATTAAAAATGATGAAAAGGACAAAGAAACTCGCGGCGATACTTATGGCGTTGGTAATGGTGGTGGGGCTGCTGCCGACATTCGCGAACCCGGCAAAGACCATTACCCCACTAAAAACTATCAATGGGGCGGTTACAATCACCTCACCCTCGCACAATGCGACTTTAGCACGCGGGTCTGCGCACACCCTTAGGGCAACGGTGTCAGGAATGTCAAATGTTTCGGGTCAGCAGTATTCACATACAAATGTGTATGTGAAGCGTGGTTCTTGGGACAGTACGAACAGCACTGTTGTTGCGAGTTGGTCAAATATACCCGGAAATATCGGCTCGACCGGTGAACGCATTATAACAGTATCGTGGTCAACGACATCAACTACAGCAACAGGAACGTATTACATCGTTTTTGTCGCCTATGACCAACGAAAAAGCGATAGTAACCGCATTGTTGAGTATCATACAATTACCCTTACAAAAGCCCCTGGGGCAGATGTGAGTGCACCAACGGTGAGCGGGGTACCGACATCCTCCAGCATTACGGTGAACTCGGTCACCCTTTCCCCCAATACCGGTCAGTCGGCTCAATATGCCATCAGCACATCCACATCTACACCATCAAGCTGGCAGAGTGGCAGGACATTCAGCAGTCTTAACCCGAACACCACCTATTACGTCTTTGCTCGCTCAACTGAGAATACGACCTATAACGCGGGTACAGCCAAACGGAGTAATCCAGGAATTAAGACGGCTATGGGTACTGGGTTGACTGGAGCGGATGTGAGTGGTGTGCCAACGGTGGGCGGTACGCCGACATCTACTAGTATCACATTTAATTCTGTCAACATCCCATTCAACCCCGGTAACCAGACGGTAGAGTACGCCATCAGTACATCAACATTGACACCGTCAAGCGGCTGGCAGAGCAGCAGGACTTTCAGCGGTCTTAACCCGAACACAACCTATTATGTATTTGCCAGGTCAGCGGCAAATGCAAACTATAACGCGGGCACAGCCCAACGAAGTACGGGGATTACAACGGCATCTCAAGGTACTTGGACAGAATCTTCAAGAAAAGAAGTGCGATGGACGACAAAGGATGTGAACGTGTATAAGGACTTAGAACTAAAAACCTTTGACAAGACTGTGAAAAGAGGGACAGGCGTGAAGGTTGATTCTGTTTGGACACATTCCGATGGAAGAAGGCACGCACGGTTGTTAGCTGACAGCGGAGGATGGCTTTACATGGATACAACGGACTCTCTATCCGAGACGTACACGACATCGCATAATGAACAGAGATGGATAGACCATGAAAACGACCGGATGTTATATGCTGATGCGGCGTTGACACCGGGAAGAGAGGCAGGCATAATCTCAAAAGGAACACCAGTGACTTTCCTTGAGAAAATTGAATACCCAAAAAAAGATGGCAGTTACAAAACTTATTTCCACGCAAAGATCAAGTGGAAGAACATGATAGCTTACATAAATGCGAATCATCTTCGGTATGTTGCGCCACCACCTATTTCTAATAGTTTTATTTGGCCGGTTCCGGCCTATCTAAATAAGGTTTATTCAGATTTTGGGTCGAAATATGGAGGACCACATACTGGACGTCCAAACCATGGGGGGATTGATATATCTCCTCAGGCTGGGAGAGATTATGAGATTGTTGCATCCGGTTCTGGAACGGTAACAGTGCATGAAACAGGGTGTACGCATATTAAGAGCTGTCCTTGTGGCGGAGGATTTGGCAATTGGGTTAGCATTCAACATTCAAACGGACACGCAACGATATATGCCCACTTGAAACACGGTTCTATAGTTGTTAAAAATGGCGCGATTTCCAAAGGGCAGAAAATCGGTCTCATGGGTACTAGCGGGCGATCATCAGGATTGCACCTGCACTTTGAGGTGAGAAAACCCAATGTAAATAGTAGTTCGACAAAAGTTGATCCTTTACGATTCTTGGGCATGAGGGGTGTAGGTGGGCCTGATTTTGACTTAGAAATACTTGACAATCTACCTATGGACAATCACAGATCGCCCATACGACTCTCTAAGCCCACAAAATTAAAACTTATCGCAAAAAAATTAACATGGAAAAATGTTGTCAACAACAACGGCTACACGTTGAAAATCATGTATGGCAAGAAAACAGTTGTGACAACAAACATCAAGAAAAACAAGAAAAGTCACACGTTTACAAAAACACAGCTCAAAAAGTTAAAGAGGGGCAAAAAATATCACGTTACGCTAGTCGCCAAGGGCACAGGCAATTTCAAAAACTCCACGACAGCTAAGAGTAAAAAGGTGAGGATGAAGAAATAAGTCTGCCATAGCGCACTGTTGAGAGGAGGTGTCCGGTGCAATGATAAGCAAAAGAGGGGTTCAATATCAATGCCCATGCTGCGGGAAGGTTTACCAATTTTTTGTCTGTCCAAACTGTAGGGTTGAGGGCTATCTTGGTGTTGCATCTATGGATGTTAAGTGTTTCAAATGCAAGACCACTTTTGGCAAGCCAGAACGGTGTGAGGTTTGCGATAGTCGGATTACAGGGTATGGGAAAAACATCTAAAGAGTTACTCAAAGAAGGCTGCAAGCAAGACAATAAGAATCAAAAAATAATGCGGCTGTCAGCAATACCCCCGGGATTATAAAATCCCGGGGGTAGTTTCATATGTCAAACAGCTTATTGATCATCGACAACCTCATAATCGGCATCAACAACACCGTCTCCACCATCTGCAGGAGGATCATTCTCTTGGGGGTTCTCCCCTTGTTTTTGCTGATACAGCTTTTCGCTGATAGTAAAGAGTGCCTTGTTAAGCTCTTCAGTTTTATTCTTAATCTCATCAGCATCATCGCCCTTCAATGCCTCTTCCAGGGCTGAAACAGCCTGATTGACATTTTCCTTTTCCTCATCGGTTATATCCTTGAGCTCCTCTAAAATCTTTTTGGCCTGATAAGCGGTATTGTCCGCGGTGTTGCAGATTTCTACCTTTTCCTTTTGAAGCTTGTCTTCCTCGGCGTACCTCTCCGCATCCTTGACTGCCCGCTCAATATCGCCCTTATTCATGTTGGTGGATGATTCAATTGTGATATGCTGGGCTTTTCCAGTACCCTTGTCAATTGCGGTTACGTTTACAATTCCGTTGGCATCAATGTCAAATGTAACCTCAATCTGCGGTATGCCTCTTTGCGCGGGCGGAATACCGTCAAGATGGAATTTCCCCAAAGAGGTGTTGTGCTGTGCAAACTCGCGTTCACCCTGCAAGACATGAACCTCTACCGATGTTTGGCCGTCTGCCGCCGTTGAGTAAATCTGTGATTTTTTAGTCGGGATAGCGGTATTGCGCTCAATCATCTTGGTAAATACGCCTCCCATGGTTTCAATCCCTAACGTCAGCGGCGTTACGTCTACCAATACAATATCCTTCATTTCCCCACCTAATACGCCGCCTTGAATAGCCGCACCCATGGCAACACATTCGTCAGGGTTAATTCCCTTAAAGGGTTCCTTGCCGATAAATTTTTGAACTGCCTCCTGTACTGCCGGTATACGAGTTGAACCTCCTACCATCAGCACTTTGGAAATTTGTGATGCCTGAACCCCCGAATCCTTCAGTGCGCTTTTAGCGGGTTCCATAGTTTTCTGCACTAAATCGGCAGTAAGCTCATTGAATTTGGCGCGGCTCAGGGTTAGGTCCATATGCTTCGGACCAGATGCATCTGCCGTGATGTAAGGTAGGTTAATAACTGTGCTAACCACTCCCGAAAGCTCAATTTTAGCCTTCTCAGCCGCCTCCTTTAGCCTTTGCATTGCCACTTTGTCACCGGACAGGTCTATGCCTTGGTCCTTCTTAAATTCAGCTGCCATCCATGAGATAACCTTTTCATCAAAATCATCGCCGCCTAAGCGGTTGTTTCCGCTTGTTGCCAAAACCTGAATAACACCATCGCCTATCTCTAGGATGGAAACGTCAAAGGTTCCGCCGCCAAGGTCGTATACCATAATTTTCTGATCGTCTTCCTTGTCAACTCCGTAAGACAGGGCTGCTGCTGTCGGCTCGTTGATAATGCGCAACACCTCAAGACCGGCAATTGTTCCGGCATCCTTTGTAGCCTGACGCTGAGAGTCGGAGAAATAAGCAGGAACGGTAATGACGGCCTGGGTTACCTTGTTACCCAAGTAGCTTTCGGCATCTTGCTTAAGCTTAGTGAGAATCATTGCTGAAATTTCCTGCGGAGTATAATTCTTTCCTTCAATTTTCACTTTATGATCCGAACCCATCTCGCGCTTGACAGAGAGGACAGTGCGGTCGGTGTTAGTGATCGCCTGACGTTTTGCCACCTGACCTACCATACGTTCCCCTTCCTTTGAAAATGCCACGACGGATGGTGTTGTGCGCGCACCCTCGGCATTGCTGATTACAATGGACTCTCCGCCCTCCAGCACTGCCACACAGGAGTTGGTTGTTCCTAGGTCAATCCCTATAATCTTTCCCATATAATTCTATCCCTTCCCGGGCAAACGCCCCGAACATTTTTTAGTTTAGAGGTTGTTTTCAGTCAATTACCGAAGCTTCCTGTATTTAATTTGCCACCTGAACCACGGCATGACGAAGAATTCTATCTTCCATCCGGTAGCCTTTGGCAAATACCCTGACAACAGTATTTTCAGCGGCGTTTTCATCTTCGGTGTGCATAGCTGCTTCCATATACTTCGGGTCAAACTGCCCACCTTGTGCATCTATTTCGGTAATCTTCATTTTAATGAGAATATCAAGCATTTGCTTATGAATCATCTCTATGCCCTTGGCGTAATTTTTGTCCTCGGTTTTGTTTTCAAGAGCGCGTTCCAAATTATCCAGCACCACAAGAAACTGAGCCGCTGTCTGGGCTATTACATCAAGCCCTAACGATTCTTTTTCCTTTTGGGTGCGTACCCTATGGTTCTGATATTCGGCGGTGAGGCGTAAAAAGCGTTCCTCCCACTCATTTATCGGTTGGGCAATATTGCTTTCAGGCTCTTGCTTCTGAGCCTCTCCTGAAGCCGGTGCGGCCTTATCCTCTTGCTCCGGCAACGAAGTATTAGACTGCTCCTTGTTTGCGGGCATTTCCCATCACCGCCCTTTCTGGTCATTTTCATCCAATAATGAACTCTGCAATGTTTTTGCAAAGTAGGCCAAGCGGGAAACTAGATGACCGTAGTCCATCCGCGTTGGACCGATTACCCCGATCATACCTCTCATACCATCGCTCAAGCGGTAATCAGCCATAACTACTGACGTATTTTCCAATTCAGCCGCTACATTTTCCGGTCCGATTGAGATCCTTATGCCATCTTTTTCCATAGCCTCAGGCATTTGGATCATAATGTTTTCCTGTTGACTGCTTAGGTATTCCAAGGTACGTTTGGCGCGGGGAATATCCTGAAACTCAGGGTGTGTCAGCAATTGAGATTCACCGGTTAAAACAACCTCTCGTTCTTGGTTGGAGAGACTTTGCAGAAATCCTCGTACATACGGCCAGTAAACCCAGGACACTCCGGCTTTGGCACACAGATCCGCCTCATTTGCATCAAGAGGGTTGCCCAATCCTGAAAGGATTTCCGACAATGCCCTGACCTGCTCACGCTGACCCGGAAAAGGAAGGCGGCAAATGTGGTTTTTCACAAACCCTCCCTCAAGCACTGCAACCATCACCAAAGAAAACGTATCGGACAAAAACAACTCCAAGCGGTCTATAGAAATACTTTTTTCTCGCCTGACCGTTGCTATGGCGGCATAATGGGTTAGCTCAGACACAATACGCCCCGCCTTGGCCAGGAGCCTATCTAATTCAGCAACGCGGAGTCTTGCCGCCTTGGATATAGCCTCCTGTTCAAGGGAAGTAAGGCGGCGGCGGCGCATCAGCTCATCAACATAAAGGCGGTAACCAGAAGGGGTCGGTATCCTGCCGGATGAAGTATGGGGCGACAGCAGGTAGCCCATTTCCTCCAGTGAGGCCATTTCATTACGCAGTGTTGCCGGAGAAACATCCAGTCCCTGTTTTCCGGAAAGAACCTTGGACCCAACAGGTTCGGCAGTGCCGATATAGTTGTCTACAATAGCCTTTAATATGCGCTTTTTTCGGGCATCCATAAGGAAAAAACTCCTTTGCCCCCCCGCCCCCCCCACATGCATTGTGCAGCGAGGGGCGGGGGACCCATGCGCCGTACGGCGCGGGAAAGGTTTAGTACATTCCCATGCCGCCCATATCGGGAGCGGCAGG
>JGI24701J34945_10001459_pt1 | contig 11948 bp, 8 predicted proteins | sample TergutTh196P3_FD_34945 | JGI IMG/M metagenome (IMG submission 34945)
ACTTGCTCTGCAAGTTTATAAAAGGCGGGAAACGATTTCATGCTGATACCTTCATTCCTCATTTTCCGTCCCCGCTTTGCCATTTTCACGCAGTAATCGGCAATGCGTTCCAAGTCGCTGTTCGCTTTGACGACAAAACAGATTCGCCGCAGATCAATCGCCGCCGGTTGATACAGTGCCAACAGCCGGATACATTCCCGTTCCGTTTCGACTTCGCGGGAGTCGATGACAACATCGGATTGGATGAGGTTTTCCACATCTTCGTCTTTGTTGCTTTCCAATGTGAACAGTGCGTCGGCTAACATTTGTTCGACGAGCAGTGCCGTGTGATCTAGTTTCAAAAAAAGGCGTTCTAAACGTTTCGCTAGTTGAGTCATGGGGTTCCTTTCTGTGTTATTATTTAGCCGGTACTCCGGCTCCTTAATGCACGTGCCCGGAAGGATGAGTAAATATAACCGGAGCGTGTCAAAAAGAAATGAAGGAATTGTTAAAATCGCGTTAAGAGCGAATGTTGCCGCACCTGCCATTCTTCGTGCGTTGTCATGGTTTTTCTCCTGTTAATTCAAACTGGAAACGATACCATTTTTAGCTACGGATAACACAGATTTTCACGGATAATTTATCAAATCATATGTTATTTTTGATAAATCTATTCTTTTCGACATTCTATTTTCTATCTGGTTTTATCCGTGTTATCTGGGCTAAAATCTTTTCTTTTGCAGTTTCTGCTGTTAAAAGCACAATTCCGGCTTACTATACTGAAAACGGTATGAAATTGGACTTTGCGTCCCTTACGCACGAACTCGCTTTGCGACCCTTGTGCACTTTCTGGTGAAAATTAAACCGCAAGGGGCACGGAGGATACCGAGGGCATATACAGCAACACGGTATAAATTGGACTTTTTGCGTCCTTTGCGGTTAAATCCTTTCTTTTAACCGCAAAGGACGCAAGGAACGCAAAGAGTCATAAGGAAAATAAAGTACAATGATTGGCGTGCCATAGTATAGAATCAGCGTTTGCTTCGCATCCCTTTGTCCTCATTGCCAGACACCGTTTCTACGGCACTTCTAATGTCTCTCGGACAAATTTGATGTTTTCGCCGTTGACGGCAGTGATCGCACGGATGGTATATTCGTAATGCAACTGTTCATCAGGAAACAACGCTATCTCCAAGTCGGGTTTCGCCAAGAGGAGTGCCGAAACTTCCTCCCGCAGATGTTCAAAACTCTCAATGTCATTGCCCTCTAACTGAATGGCTGACAGATGACCATCCGCATCGGCCAGAAGCCGAACCTGCACTGAATCGGCATCAATTTCGGCGAACTGTCCTTGCTCCGTCGGCGACATGCGGACATTGAAGTCCCCTTCGGGAATGATGATTTTGAACGTCAGCACGAAAAACGTCAGCAACAGAAAGACCACGTCGATCATCGGGGTCATGTTCATCTTCGGTTTTTCGAGGAGTTGCCGTTTGCGGTGCATATCCCGCCCGAATGTACCATCCGTAAAACGCATTGTCAACGGCATTGCCCACCGGGTACGCAAAAATACCCGATTTTCGGCAATTTTTTTGGTTACAATTCCCCCGGTTTCATGGTAGAATAGAGCGTGAACGGGAACAATGCGGGGTGAGCGGATTAGTGAGGTAAATGATGAAAACGAGACATGCTTTTACGTTGGTCGAACTTTTGACAGTAATTGTCATTATCGGCATACTGGTTACCATCATCACGGTCGCGGTCGCGGCGGCGTTCCGTGCCATCCATCGCGGCAAGATTGGGATGGAAATGGGGCAAATCGCCATCGCCCTTGACCGCTATAAAGCCGAATTCGGAGAATATCCGCCCGACATGCTCGATGACGAAGCACTTGTGAGACACGTTAAAAAAAGATGGCCCCGACTGAATTGGGAAAATTTGGAAAAACTGCCCTTCGCCAACGACAACCAGTACCAAGGCGGATATAATCCTCTACTTTTGACCGGATTGGAACGTGAGGCATGGCTGATAAGAAATGCCGTGAGCGTCGCCTACGGGCAGGGTGAGTATCTCGGGCGGTTTTACCATATAGATTTCAATGACTGGTACTATAAGGGTTTTAGCATGAATCTGGATGAGGTGCCCTATTCGAGACCGGGCGGGGCACTGGCACTATGGCTCGGCGGATTTCCCAATGCCGACGGCAAGTTGTCGGGATTTTATGCCGACCCGGAAAATCCATTCACTCCCAGCGACACCTTCGACGGAAAGGTCTTTCTCGACTTGGAAATGGGTAATAACAAGCGTGTCCGTGGGATTATGTACGAAGTCTGGGATTCCACTCCTTCGGGCGAAGTAATTGGATCAGTAGCCCTTTATACTTATGCAGTCCCTGTGCTCGGCATCGAAATTCGCGGGACATTCTTGCCTTTTACCTATTTCCGAGGCAGGGCGGACGGCGGGGATGGAGCCTACAGAATCGGCGGGGAGGGCGGCCCTATCAAAAATGTCCTGGGCCCCTATGCCCGTAACCCGGATAATTGGGGAGGCCCCTACGCGGAATCGGTAAGCACTGTTCATCCCGAATCGGGTGAACCTGGTACACCTGATGTACGTGTTATCAGGTGGTACAATCCGACAACGTACCAGTTGATTCATCCCGGCTTGGACGGCAAACTCGGTGATGACGGCGGGGTTCCCATACGGGTCATCAGTACGGGAGAGGGCATCAGTGCGGCGGACTTGGATAACATTACAAACTTTTCGGATAATAAGCCGTTAAGGAGTATTTTACCGTAGGATAGAAACACACTTTGCGTCCCTTGCGTACTTTGCGGTTGAAAAAAGATTTAACCGCAAGGGACGCAAAGGAATACAATTTGTTCCCGTTTGGAGCATAATAAAAAGGAGGAAAATGGAAACACAAACATTCGTTCTGTACGAAATTACACTACCGGACACAAACGAATTTTTTGTAACGGAAAGCCGTGTAGAGACTCTCAGTTACTACGATGACGATTATATGGTGTTTGAAAAACACAAAATAGTAACCCAGCCCTCGGTGAATACTCAGACTTGCACCACAGTAACATTACGTTGGAACGATAGTCCTGATTTTAGGGCTAATTTTTGAGGAGGAACAACATGAATGCACAACTACAAGAAGGATTGGACGCTCTCACGAAAGAAGAACGAAGAGAATTGCGAAGACGCATAAATAGCACACATGCCGATGAAGCACCAGTTAGCGCTGTTGAGCGGCAATAGAGAAGAAGGTTTGACTCAAGAAGAATACGGCAAGTTCGTCAGTGTACAGTTAGAATTATACAAGCAAGAGAAAGCGGCTGTGAAAGAGTCAGCAGCGCAAGCCGTCGGTTACCCCATTGAAGACACCGAATCCATGCAACATACCCCCCAACAATTACGGTTTCCTGCCCCTCGGCGAGCATTCACGCTGGTCGAACTGCTCGTGGTCTGCGCGATCATCGGCTTTTTGGTTACACTGACAGTGATTGCCGTCAATATGGCCGCACGTTCCGCAAAGGTTACAAAAACGCGGGCGACTATCCAAAAATTGGATACGGCAATGTTGCAAATCTTTGCAGCGTATGAAAGCAAGTTGGACAAAATCAAAAATGATATTGCCAATGAGGCTGCTTTTTCGGCACTCTCCGAAAACGAACGGCTGAAAATCGCCGCCCACTTTATCCGAGACCTCATGCGGATGGAATTGCCGCAAAACTGGGAGGAAGCCGTTACAGAACCCCTCACAATCCCCGAAATACGTGGCGATGGAGACAATGGAGACGACGAAGAGGATAGATATGCCGTTGAAGCGTCGCCGCTACTCTATTTCTATCGGCAAGAATATGAGAGAGTCCTCGCGAGGGGCAAAACACCCCGTCGGGCGGCATTGCTGTTCTTGATCATCCAAAACCTAAACCCGGAGGCACTCGAAGCGTTTCACGGAAGCGAAGTGGCCGCCAACGATGACGGTATGCTCGAATTCATCGACGCTTGGGGCAATCCGATCCTCTTCCTACGCTGGGCACCCGCATTTCCCGACAGCGATTTACAGCAAAATGTACTGAAAAGGGCGGGATATACGCCGGTAAGAGATCAAGTTGCCAATAGAGCATGGTGGATCGCCTGGTGGACGGATGTCGGGAACAGTGATTTGCTGGATGCGATGAGAACGGCAAGTGAAAATCATGCCGATCCAGTGGATGGGCGGAGCAACACCATCGGCTGGTTCTTATATCCGCTCATTTATTCGGCAGGCCCCGACGGTAGGTATGGTCTCGACGATGAAGAAACAGTAACACGGGGACGCGAAGGAATTCTTGACCCCTTCGCCTTCCCGCACGGCATGCCGAATGAGGGCTCGAGACATTTAGATAATATCCACAATCATCAATGGTATAGGTAGTTTTTAGGCACATAAAAACTTTGTGTCCTTTGTGACCTTTGTGGTAAAAATTGAACCACAAAGGACACAAGGGACACAAAAAGTTCACATCAGGGAGTTTTTAGTATGCGAAATCGTCAACAGTTCCCCCGAGGAATGGCACGGGGAATGACATTGGTCGAGTTGCTCGTAGTAGTTGCCATTATGGTGTTGCTGCTGGCGGTCAGCGTGCCGATTCTCCGGCCGGTGCTGGAGTCTCAGAAAACGTCCAGTGCCGCCAGAGTCTTGGAGGGTGCCTTTCAGCAAGCCCGTGCGAAAGCCATGTATGAACAGCAAAGTTACGGTGTGCGATTGCTCCCCTTTGACAATGCTCCCGCCGCCGTCATAGAATTACGGGTACAAAAAAGAAGTGTTTCCAATTTTCCCAGCCCTGCACGCATTCGGGTAAAGGTAGTGAATGGGTTCATCCTTCCCCATTATTTTAACGAGATGGACGGGCTGTGGACTAGAGTCAACTGGTCTGGCACTGACCCTGCTGAATTTCCCCCCGACCTGCAACCGGAACTCACGCTTGTACGGGAACATTTTTTGCAAAGTACCGCTGTCCAGTTTAACCGCACTGGCCGTTCATTCACATTTGCTGCGGTAACGGACGAAGAGGACTCCCACGGCAATCAGATCGCCTTCCAATTATTGTACCCCTACGATACCCTGAATTTACCGGAAGACCCGAGTGCCAATGATGCACTGGAGTACCTGATTCTGCGACCGGCGGGCGCAGCGATGGACTGGATGCCCCCCCTCGTGATGCCGCGCGGCACGATTGTCGATATCGCCTTTTCCGGCGGCGAAACGGTCAATTTCGACGGCAATCCCAAAACGGACGATGATATCCCCGCATCCTTTCCGCCGGGGACAGAACTCTTCATCGAATTTTCACCGGCAGGGCACGTGGACAGGATACATGCCGATGGACACTCGTGGAAGGTCAATGAGATGCTCTACTTTTGTGTCGGAGACTGGGATCGGCAGGTCGATATAAACGGCAAATCCCTAGCGGAGGATAGCAAGACAAATCTCGAAGTTCCGGCAACGTACTGGGTAATGCTCCATCCCAAGACGGGCACTGCCCGAGTGACGGAAAATGCGCCCTTCAGCAGGGAAACCCGTGCTTTGCCAGAGAACGATCCAGAGGAAGCAGAGGCAAAAAGGACGGCAATGCTCCGCGATGCCCGAAAATTCGCAAGTGAACACTTTTTTAACGTGGGGGGGAATTAAAAGGATATGAGAATCTTTGTGCCCCTTGTGTACTTTGTGGTTAAACCTTTATTTTTTAACCACAAGGGACACAAAGAACACAAAGGAGGGTAACTATAACAGAGAACGATTTGCAAATCCTTTGTGCCCCTTGTGTACTTTGTGGTTAATCCTTATTTTTAACCACAAGGGACACAAAGGGCGCAGAGATTACATAAGAGGTGTAACATGTTGAAACAGAGTGGTATATCAATACTCGAAGTATTAGCGGCGATATTTGTGATTGCCATTGGTTTGCTCGGTGTGCTTGCCGTGATCCCTTTCGGTGCGTTCCAAGTGTCCAAGGCGAATCATGCCGAATACGCCTCCAACATGCTCGCCAATGCCGCCGAAGAAATTATCATCAGGGAAATCGCCAAACCAACAGAATGGGGATTCAATAGCCCCATAGGGACAGCCGGACCGGGACCCATCGAGGAGGATGAAGATTCTAGGATCATTCTTATACCGCCTCCGGCGGATGATCCCACAGTTACTTCTACGGGGACATTCACACGAGAAGTATCAACCCACGAAATCACAGATGTTGATATTTCTGCTCATCCCACACATTATACACTGCTTGAAAGTTTTGGACAGACCGTTCTTGCAAGGCTTGAGTTGAGTGTGTTGGTAACCATTCATTGTGAAACGGTAACAATAATTCAGCGATTCGAGGGAGAACCCCCGCTATGGATCACACAACCACCAGAACCAGATAGCGGTCCGATTCTCCGAACAAGGCCGCACACTCTCTCTCAAACATTCCACGCACTCAATGACACACGGTATATCTTGTTTGATCCGCGTGAAAACGAAGTGCAGTTTGACCGGCGGCATATCTTTCCCCTGTGGTCTTTTGAACCCGCCGTGCCGCAACGCAGTAATCTGATAAGAAGATGGGAAGAGATTATGCGGGGGCAAGATGATCTCCTTTATACGAGTTATGCAGACAAACGGCCCGACTTTAAGGACAATAGAATTTTGAGTTCAGGAAAATATACTTGGTTTTTTACAATCCTGCCGCGGCCAGCGGATAACTGGGACGGCTATCATTCTGTCTCTTATCCTGATCCTGATCTTTATCCTCCTCCTGGACCCTACCTTGATAACATTTATGAGCCTCTTGAAAAAATCGGGTTGCCCTGTGATTGCTTCGATCCCGCTGCTGGCCCCGACAGTCCCGAAAACCAACGCCATCAACGGGTTTCCATTTTGGCGAGGTATCACATCGGTGATGGTTTGGTTCCGCTGGAACGGCTTGCTCCCGGCACTGCCGATATTCTTGCGTGCTACAATCGGGTGCCGACCGATGATGTGCAAGTGCTGAATGTCCCCTTTTCGCGTTCGGCGGGAGGCGGTATGTTCACGTTCCCCAATGCCGACCACTTGGAACTGCTCACGCAAACGAAGTATCTGTTTGTAACATGGAGGACACGTTCGGGACTCGATGGTACCTGGTGTAAAATCGTCTTTTTGGACAAAGATGAACGCTCGGCAGCAAGAACTCCCCGAATAGTCGTCGTTACGGAAGACGGCTTGCCGGATAGAAATAATATGACTGTGTACATCCCCAGCGGCGTGTTGTATCACAAGAAGGTGGAAGATGTGCCGATTAGATAAAAAACCGGCGGATAAAAAGTTCACAGAGCCCGGAGCGGGAGCTCCGGTGCTGCCGCACCGGGCTCTGTTTGTTTTTTGCTCATTTTTTTCCGCCAACCCTGTAAACATTATCAACAGACATTAAGCAAAAAGGAAAATGAGGTAAATGAGGTTTATAGGGCTGGCGGGAAAATTTTACGCAAAACAAACAGAGCCCGTATCGGTAGATACGGCGTTTTCGGTCGTACGCCGGTGCTACCGCACCGGGCTCTGTTTGTTTTTTGCTAATTTTCCCGCCAACCCTGTAATTTCGGCGATGCAACACGTTGCATTGTGAACTTAAAAGGAGACGTATTTATGTATAAAAAAAACACCAACCGAAATGCTGTTACACTCCTCATCGTCCTTGCGATGATGGTGATGTTTGCCATGCTGGTAACAACCTTTATGGTGATTGTCTCGCACAATCGCCGAACGGCCGAATTCTATGCCAAAATACGCATCGAACCGCCGAAGTCCCCGACGGGAAACACGCTCATCGGGACAGCAATACGCTATGAAGACGACCTGGATAACGCATTTCAAATACTCCTGACGGGCGGACTCGACAGCATCATCAGCCCCCACGACAACATCATCGGAGCCCATAGTATTTTGGAAAATCTCTACGGCTCTTCAACCACAGGGGACAGCATACCCTTTGGCGGTGTCTCCCCGCAACTATTTGGCAGGGATATTTCGGGCAAACCCTACGCCCTGCGTCCGAATATCCTTGCGCCGAGCGCCAATGGAGCCCGAGAACACATCGCACGCACGCCCGGCATACGAATGAATCCCGACTACACCGCCCCAGACTATATGACGATGTTCCTGGCATGGAATGATGACTCGGGCATCACGGGCAGGGAACGCCGTGTTATCCCCTCCTTTCACCGTCCGCAACTGGTAAATTATTGGTGGAGAATCGACAGTGCCGCCAACACCCCGAACCCCGCAAACCCGAACCCCACAGCCCCGAACCCCACGGAATTACGCAAATACGTGATGCGCCCCTTACCGACCGATCATCCTCGGTTTACGGGAGGCAATCCGGCTGCGACGGTGCCGAATCTGCGGAATTTCCTCACCGAAGGCCCCTGGGATGTGGACAACACCGGCAATGGAACGCCCGATGGAATCTGGCTCGACATCGGACTCTCCGCCCGGCAAGATGTAACGGGGAAATGGTACAAACCCCTCATCTCCTTCCATATCATCGACATGGAAGGCAGAATCAATGTGAACACATTAAGCAACCTGACACACTTTGGGACACCACCGGCAAGCAACATTAATGTTGAAGAATACTTGGGGCAAAACGGAAGTCTTGACGTGAAAGGAACCGGGATGGGCCCCGCCGAATTCGCCGCAACAGCCCTGGTGCCGGAAGAGATTATCACCGCACGCTACGGCGAGAGCAGACTGCCCGGCGGCAGCAATGGCAACGATTTGCGCCTGCTCAATGGTATTAACTTTCAGGCTTATACAGAAGGCGGACTGACGGCGGACTGGTTCGGCTTTTCGCCGATTCTCTTTGACCCCATGGGAAACCGTGTTACGGCAGTGCCGCAAGACTTCGATCCGCGGATGCATCTCCCCTACTTGATGAATCCCTACGACAATCATGCCTTTCGAGCGGAGGATTTGGAGTCCCTCGTGCGTTCGATAATGGATGCCGACTACCACGTACTGCCGAGACGTTTTCGGAACCGGCTCGGCACCAGCGAACTCGGCGGCGGTTTTGATGCCGCGAGATTTGACCTGCCGCAACGGCGTTACAATTTGGGCGTACGCACCAGTGATATTCCCGTTGTCCCTCCCTTGCCCTCCAATGCGGCCGCTCTCATAGCACTACTGCCGGAGGAAATCACAGAACAGAGGCGAAAGGTAAATCTAAACCGCTTGACTCTCTCGGACAATTGGCATATCCACTGGAAGGAAAACGCAACCCCTGCCGAAAAAGAGGCACTGCTCCTCGAAAAAGTCCGTTTTGCCCAGGAAATTTTCTACCTCCTTCGGCTCCTGTTCCCCGAAAAAACAGCGGCGGACGACGTAGAACGTTTAGCCCAATGGTCGGTCAACCTCGTTGATTTCATTGATCCCGATGATGTGATGACTCCCTTCATTTTCCAGTCGGGCACTCTGACCCCTTTTGATAATGCTGCGCTCACTGAACGCTTGCTTGCGGGAACATTGACCGCAGCCGACCTTTCGAGAGATAGGGCTGCCCTCATCTGGGGATTTGAAAAATCGGAAGTCGTTATCTCGGAAACATTCGCAGTGCATGACCGTAAGGTAGAATACTTCCCTAACCAATATGGGCCGGGCGGGGATTGGTGGCAAACGGAATATCCGCAAGGTTCGTTCTTTGTCGAACTCTACCGGCGGGGGAACCCCCACCGTAATAATCAGGCAAGCAGTCTCGTTGATACCGTGGACGCGGCAAACGTGTTAGACCTTGCCAAGAGGACGGGCGGTGTCAATGCCGGAGACTACGTCTGGCGGCTTGCCATCGGTGAAGCCGTCAAAACAAACCCCGGCGAATTCAACTGGGATGCCGGAGACAAATCAAAAAATGCACTCTACCAATTACTGACTCCCGACAACAACGACATCAAGTATCCGCAATTCTATCAGTGGTATTATGCTGATCCTGCCGACGGGGCAGAGCAATACCGTCCCGATTTAGGAATGCCGGAACGCTTTGTATGGTTTGGTCAGAACCGCCCAACGTCGGGACAGACGACTGAACTAGAAAACCAACGGCGTTCCTTTTACAACTGGCAGGGACGTGCAAATCCCGGAACCAGTCGGCAGTATGTCTCCCTTCTCCCCGATACATCTCTCGTGCTCGTTCCTGCGGAGTCTTCATTGACTTCGGTCTCTTTCGCTCTTGAATCGTCGCCTAGTCTGCCCAAAACAATTAGTCTAAATAACATCGGATGGACAAACGCATCGATAACTCTCGACAATCCAACCCGACAAGTGCTCCTGAATGTCTCCGAACCGCTGCCAAGAGCCATGTCGGTGCCTGGCTATCCGCCGCCCAGCACTATGATACCGGGAGTAGGCGTTACACCGTATGACACAGGGGCTAACGGCACGATTCTTCCTCAACGTGGCACGATCCCTTGCTACAAGACGATCTGCTTGCAGCGGCTTGCCGATCCGGGACGGCCGCATCATCCGATTGGCAATCCCTATATTACGGTCGATTGGAATATGATCGACCTGCATGTGATCAATACCAAGGATCCCGGCCCTGACCACGACGAGACTCTTCCCCATGAAAACACGTTACGCTTTGTTTCGCGGCAAGCGGCAAAACCCGCCTCGGACTCCAACATTTGGGACAGAACACTGCCTAAGGACACATTAACAGCAAACGACTCGATGGCGGGATTGGTTGATGTTGATGGGGAAGAGTTTCATACCTTTGGCGAGCATGGCTTTGAAACGCCCTACCTGCACTTCCCGTGGCATGATGCTCCCCTCATGAACTCGGGGGAGTTAATGCTTGTCCCCGCCTCGGCACCGGGACGGTTCGGCGTGGAATTTCATGACCAAGGTACGGCCTCTCCCTTCTTCGCTGATGAGGGCGGCAATGAGTCCTCCCGTTTCAGTTACAACGGCATCAGTCCTTACGATAGGGAAATTGCACTGCGTCTGCTGGATTACGCTCACGTACCCTCCCGATTCGCCGGGACAATTCAAGAGTGGACGGCGGAGGGACTGCCGGTTTACAGCATGCGTGAGCCGGGCAAGTTCAATCTGAACACGATTACCAAAGCGGGCTGGGAAGCATTGGCAAACGGCAGAAGCAATTTCCCGACTTATGACCAATTCCGCCGACTTCGGCAGTGGTGGTCAAGCAGAGAAGGAACTCCCGGAGCAGGAACTCCCGACGACTATCCGTCGGAATTTCGCCCCTTCCGTTCGCCGGCGGCAACGGAGGCGGTGCCTCCGTTAAATTCGGGCATTCCGGCGGACGCTCTTATCAGCCCGCCGGAAAGTGCTACGCTGTTCGACCCGACACTGAATATGATGAATGACAAAGCGGCCAATCCCTATACTGCACTGGAAAATGTGATGCGGCTTTCTGATGTAACGACAGTGCGTTCCCATGTGTTTGCTGTTTGGATTACAGTGGGCTATTTCGAGGTCGAACACTTTGAGAGCCGTGCTGACTTGTTGGCGGAATACCCCAGTCTTACCCATATTAACACTGACGAGATGTTTCGGGCGGTCTATCCCGACGGCTATGTCTTGGGGACAGACGAAGGGCTTGACGGTGCCGCCCTCCGCCGGTATCGGGCATTTTACTTGATTGACCGGAGCATTCCCGTCAATTTCCGTGGAGAGGAAGCGAACTTCACCGATGTGATCATCAAAAGAACGCTCCTAGAGTAGATGCCGTTCACAGAGCCCGTAAGGAACTGTATCAAAATAACATTCACATCTTTACAAAGAGACGCAAGTGTAGGCGGTACTCCGCCGGAACTTGCGGGTGGTGGGCGTGTTCGGCTCGCTGTACCCCACAAGTATTTTATCTTGGGCGATTTACGTAAATTAGGTATCCTTTTCTTTTTGCCATCACCTGGATCACCAACGAATTGACCACCGT
>JGI24701J34945_10001463_pt1 | contig 11933 bp, 9 predicted proteins | sample TergutTh196P3_FD_34945 | JGI IMG/M metagenome (IMG submission 34945)
GCCGGAGGGGAACCTTGCCCTGCAGGCTCAGCGGCGGGTTCCCGGAATTTACCTTGCCGGCATAGGGGAAAACTGGGAAATATTTCTAAATGGTCAGCTGCTTCGTTCGGAATTAGTGGGCGCTCGAACCTGGCGAGACATTCATTTTCCTCTGGACAAATCTCTCATCGTTCAGGGGACCAATATTCTGGCTTTTAGAATCATAGGAGACCCAACATATTCACAAACCGGTTTTTTCCACACAGTTCCTTATTATCTGGACGACTTCCAGACCATTCAAAGGCAGCACCAAAATCTTTTGCTTGTGATTCTTACCGGTGCTTTTGGTTTTATCGGCGTTTATTATCTTTTGCTCTTCTTTTATGTAAAAAACAAACAGGAAAGCTTTAACCTTTACTTCGGCATCTTCTCCATCTTGCTTTGTATTTACTCATTTACCAGGCATTACACGATTTACTATATGATTCAAAATTCCAATATAGTTATACGCCTGGAACACTTTTCCGTGATCCTTCTATTGCCTGCGCTTTGCATGTTCCTTGAAAGCCTCGTTATGGGAAAAATAACAAAAATAACCCGAGGCTACCTGGTGTTTTGCATCTACCTTGCCTTTACCCAGATTTTTTCTGCCTCCAATACGGCCAGGAGATCATGGAAATATGGAATATAAGCGCTCTACTCTACTATAGTTATGTTTTTATTCACCTTACTTACTATTATTTTTGGGATAAAAAGGGCCCGATAAAAAGCGGCACTGCCAAAACTTCACAGTTACCCATTGGCAATATTGTTTTTTGCATGACAGTAAGTTATATCTGCGGCATACTCGATGTTTTGGAAGCCATTTTTTTTCATACTTCTTTCGATCTCTTTATATACAGTACCTTTGTAATTCAAATAGGAATGGCCTTTTCCCTTGCCCGTCGTTTTACCGGAATGTATAAAGGGCTGGAAAGGTCCAATATCATCCTGGAAGAAAAGGTAGAGGAACGAACGAAAAAACTGCAATATTACAATAACCATCTTCGAAAAGCTTTTTCAACATACCTTTCAGGAGATGTGGTTGATGAAATTATAGCCGATCCCACCCGTTTGCAGCTCGGAGGTATAAACCGGCAGATGACGGTCATGTTTACGGATATTAAAAACTTTTCAAATATATCGGAAAAGCTGCACCCAAAAGAACTTGTATCGCTTTTAAACGAATATCTTTCTGCAATGAGCGACACAATACTCGAACAAAAAGGGACTATTGATAAATATGTAGGAGATGCCATTGTCGCTTTTTTTGGCGCGCCTCTGGAACAAAGCGACCATGCAAAGAGGGCATGCGCTTCGGCTATTTCCATGAAAAAACTGGAGAAGGCCTTGAACCGTAAATTCCTTGAACAGGGTTTAAGTCATTTACCCTTGTCGAGCAGAATAGGAATAAACACAGGGGATATGGTTGTAGGAAATATGGGAACAGAAAAGAAAATGAATTATACCGTTATGGGCAATTCCGTAAACCTTGCATCCCGCCTTGAAAGCGCCAATAAAAATTACAAAACGTGGGTTTTAGTATCCGAAGAAACGGTGAAGAATGCCGGGGAAGATTTCCTTTTTCGCAAACTGGACAGAATAAGGGTTGTCGGAATAAACGAGCCTGTCCGTATTTACGAACTTTTGGAGAGGAAAGAGGAAGCACCGGAAGCGTTATTTGAGCAAATAGAATTGTTTCATAAAGCGCATGAACTTTTTGAAGCGCGGCAATGGAAAGAGGCGGAAAAGGTATTTAATACGCTAATAAAGCTTAATCCGGAAGATACCCCATTAATTGCTTACAGGAATCGCTGTAAAAAATACAGGTCCCTTCTGCCAAAAGCAAACTGGGACGGAGTTTATAATCTTGGAGAAAAATAGGAGTCTTAAGACAATGATTGGAAAAAAAACTGTTGCCCAACCCCTCGTTTTGAGCTTTGCCATACTTTCTTTTACCTCCTGCGCCAATACTCCGGCCTTTGACGAGGCCGAATGGCTTAAGGCAATTAAGGCTCAGGATCTAAGCTCTCTTTACGCCCCGCATGTAAACCCTGACGGAACATTTTTTAACCCCTGGAACTCGACAGCGGAGCACTTTGGATCGCATTTCAGGAGCGGCAGAAGTTTTGATAGTTTTCCCAAAGAAAAATACACCCATGTTTCAAATGATTATTCCTACCTGGCAGACAGGGATTTTGACAGTATTTCCTACGTTGGTCATGCATCAACAATTATCAAAATGGACGGAGAAACGGTATTTACAGATCCTTTTTTTTCCAATAGGGCGCTCGTTCTGTCAAAAAGTGTAAAGTTAAAATTCGATTATTCAAAAATTCCTCTCCGGCCCGTGGTATTAGTCAGCCATAATCATTACGATCACCTGGATAAAAAATCTGTCAGGGAATTGATAAAAAAGAGCGCTATTTTTCTGGTTCCGCTTGGGCTGAAAGATTTTGTTGCAAAACTGGGCGCAGAAGAGGTCTACGAATTTGACTGGTGGCAAAACCTCGAGATTGGCCCATTAAAGTATACATTTTTGCCTGCCCAGCACTCATCCNGGCGCATAGGCCANNGGGCCAACTCTACCCTTTGGGGCGGCTGGCTCATCCAGGGTTCCAAAACTGTATACTTTTCCGGAGACACTGGCTATTTCTGCGGCTTTGAGGAATTCGGAAAACGCTTTGANATCGACTATGCCCTTTTGCAGGCAGGAGCATACGAGCCAAGAGGCTTCATGTNTTACTCCCACATGAATATTGAAGAATTCTTCCGTGCTTCAGATGATCTTAATGCGAAGACGACCATTCCCGTCCACTTCGGAGTTTTAAGGGAAACCGGCACTGAACCCCTGCTCTATACTCTCTACGAAATTGAACAGTTTATTCAACAAAACCCTGCGTATCAACAACGCATTCATTCCCTTCGCGTAGGGGAGTACCTTGGGGTGAAATAAACAACCTCGCCCTGAAGTGCGAGGTATTAAACCCTTCGCATACAATAAAAAACGCCCTTTGGGCCCCTTCGTCGCCCGCGAAGCCCTCGACCCAGCGTTTAAATACCATCCAGAGCAAGCTCCCATCTTGATCGATCAATTTTTGTGTAACGTAGATCACAAAAACAATCCCTTCCTGCGCAGCCCAGAAGAGCTTATGGAAGCAGGCGTTGAGCATCCCTATCGGGTGTTGGTTTGATTAAAAGGAATGAAGACCCCCGCCCTCCAATCAGAAATTCAAGCTATCTTCCTCAAGCAGAAAATTATACATTCCTATGGTTACAATGCCGTCTTCGTTTCTTCTCGCTTTTATGTTCTCGCGAACTACAAATATTTTTTTAAAGGAATCTCCTATACTGAGCAGCGGTCTCTCTTCTTGCTTAATCTTGTTTGGATCATTCATGGAGAAAGCCGACTGTATATAGTACTTTTGACTTCCTTTTGTTGCGATAAAATCAACTTCAAGCCGGCGTTTACTGCGCTTTCCGTCGCCATTTTGTGCGTAATACTCCACAACTCCAACATCAACACGGTATCCACGTATGCACAGCTCATTGTATAAGATGTTTTCCATAATGTGGTTTTCTTCCATCTGTCTAAAATTCAGCCTTGCATTACGTAGCCCGACATCTTCAAAATAATACTTGGCAGGCGAGCCAATATATTTCTTCCCTTTGATGTCAAAACGGACAGACTTGCTGATCAGAAAAGCGTCGATCAGATAACCGATATAAGCACTCAGAGTTTTATCACTGATTGTTTTGTTTTTGATGGTTTTATACGTTCGTGCGAGTTTTGAAGGGTTTGTAAGCGAACCGATTGAAGATGATAAAACATTGACCAACTCATTAAGTTCATCCTTATTCCTGATTTTATGCCGGTCAACTATGTCGGACAGATAGACCTTTTGGAACAAAGTCTGAAGGTACTCCGCTTTTTCCTCAGGAGTCTTGATTGAAAGGATTAATGGTAATCCGCCGTAGTTAAAAAAATCGTCCCACGCTTCATCAATGGTACCCTTGTAAACTGAAGTATACTCACGGAAACTCAAGGGATGGACACGGATTTCGTCTCCGCGTCCGCGAAACTCGGTAATAACGTCAGAAGAAAGAAATCGGGAGTTGCTGCCAGTGACATAAACATCCGCGTTTCGGATGTGGAGAAAACTGTTCAGCACATCCTCAAACTCGCCAAGCAACTGTACTTCGTCAAGTATTACATAATATGTTTTTTTGTCCTTAATTCTGCCTTTGACATATTCCAGCATATTATCGGGATCGCGAAGCTTTTTTTTGCTGCGATCGTCCAATGCGATTTCGATGATATGAGATTCGGGAACGCCATTTGATAGCAAGTGGTTATGAAACAAGTTAAACAGCAAATAGGTTTTCCCGCACCGGCGAACACCAGTGACTACTTTTATCAGCCCGTTTCGTTCCTTGCCGATTAACTTGCTAAGATAACCATCTCGTTTTATGACCATAATATAACCTCTTTTCCTATTACGGTATTTGGTGATATATCACCTTATTTCGTAATAGATTATAGCTTATGTGTTGGCCAATGTAAACAACAATACTAGCCCAAGCCTGCCGGGTATTGGCTTGATTAAAAGGAATGAAGAACCCTACAGTGGAAGGGGATGCTACGGCTTTGTACTTATAGAAAGTATTAAAAGAGTTTCCGGGGCCGGGTGAAGGTATAATGGAGCTTTTCAGGTTTCAATAAAAAATATATAATGATCGTATGAACAATATCAAATTTTCATTATATAAAATTATAGGTGTGGTTTTATTTATGATTGTAAACGGAACGGTTGATGCCCAGAATCTTGGGGATGGGTTATTTGCGAGAATAACCACCAACAGGGGAGATATTACAGTACGCCTGGAATATCAGAAGACGCCTCTTACTGTTTGTAACTTTGTGGCCCTGGCCGAAGGCAGGATGAACATCAACAGGGGCAGCCGCTTTTATGATGGGCTGATTTTTCACCGTGTTATTTCCAGGGCAAATGGCGATGCCCAGGACTTTATGATCCAGGGCGGCTGCCCACAGGGAAACGGTATGGGCGGGCCCGGTTACCGCTTCCCCGACGAGATTGTTTCCGACCTGAAACATGACAAGCCGGGTATTCTTTCCATGGCCAATGCCGGTCCCGGCACGAATGGCAGTCAGTTTTTTATCACCATTGTTCCCACGCCCCACCTGGACGGGCGGCATACAGTCTTTGGCCAGGTTGTCGCAGGGCAAAACATTGTTAACACCACCAGGCAGGGAGATAAAATCGAAAGAATAACTATTATCCGCAACGGTCAGGCGGCAACTGCATTCAGGGCGGATCAGGAAAATTTTGACAGACTTCTTGCCCAAATCAATGAATCTGCCTCAAACAGGCTGCAGACCCAGCGTAATGCGGACATAGCCAGAATAAATACACAATATCCAAATACAACGCAAACCGCATCGGGAATTCGCTATACAATTCAGAGGCAGGGAACTGGCGTTAAACCCAGATCGGGGCAGACAGTAAGGGTCAATTATACGGGCAGGCTTCTTTCCGGGACAGTTTTCGACAGCTCTGATATTCAGGGGCGCCCAATTGAATTTCCGGCCGGAACCGGCAGGGTCATTGCCGGCTGGGACGAAATGATTCTGGATATGAGGATAGGCGAAAGACGTTTGGCGATTATTCCGCCGGAGCTTGCCTACGGCAGCCAGGAAGTGGGCAATGGCGCCATTCCGGCAAACAGCTTTCTGGTTTTCGAGATGGAATTAATTGGCGTAAGATAACATGGTACGTATTGTTATTTCGCCTTTTACGCCTTAAAATTTATTTATGAATAATGTTTCGGAAATTCAGGGAAGGAAGATATTCTTCCTTCACCCTGCGGTAGTTGTCCAAAACCAGATCGTAGCAGAGTTGGTTCAGCAGGAATTTGAAGTATACCTTGTTAAAGATCATGACACAATCAGAAAGGCAATTGGTAAATATCCGGATTCAATAATATTTGTGGATATTAACGAAATGATGGCCGAAACTGAGTGGGAAAAATGGATTCGCGGAATGATGAAGAATCATCCTGATATTTCTGTCGGGATTATTACAGCCAATCATAGTGAAGATCTTATGCGCAAGTACATCAATTCTGTCAAGGTGGACTGCGGCTATACAGTGCTGAAAGCCGACCTGAAAAAAAGCATTGCGCACATTCTGGAAATACTGCTACACGCAAATGCCAAAGGCCGGCGCAAGTATATCAGGGCCAATACCGAAAATGAGACCTCGACAACCTTAAACCTGCCGCACGGCGGATCTTTTATAAACGGAGTGATCAAGGACATTAGTGTTGTTGGTATGTCATGCTCTTTCGATCACGATCCGGAGCTGGCAAAAAATTCACTTTTCAGGGATATTCAGATTAAACTGCAGTCAATGCTCCTGAAAACCGAGGGCATTGTCTTTGGCTCACGCATGGACAGCACCTCCAAGATTTATGTGTTCCTGTTTACCCAGCGGATCGATCCGGAAGTCCGTACCAAGATCCGCAAGTATATTCAGCATAATCTGCAAAGTAAAATGGATACAGAGTTAAAGTGATTCCCTTGCAGCCGTCGCTTCAGGCAGCCCGAACAATTTAATCCCCTCTCCGGGAAACTTTTCTTTCACTTTATCTACGGCGCGTTTTACGCCAAACGCCTCATCTTCCTCGCACCATATAACCAGCGCAAAATTTTCTTCCGGCCAAACCGCGTCCCCCATGCGTGGGCCGGCGGAACCAACCCCGAATATATTGGAATACTTTGTATAAAATTTTCCCGCCTCTTCCCTGGCGAGGGCTTCCAGGATATTCTCCTCGACAGAATGGTTCGCGATTATTTCGATACGGATCATATTTCTCCCTCCGCTTTTGTAACCAGCGCAATGCCTGTGCCGGCAATTTGTGCGCGCCTGGGTTTCTTTTTCCCGCGTCCTTCGCCCGCTGCGATTCTTTCACGCCGCGCTATGGCTCTTGCGTCTCGCTCATCGGAACGCCTGTTGATTATCGCATACACCGTCGGCATTAGGAACAGTGTCATCAGCGTGCCGAAAGAAAGACCGCCAAGAACGGTCTTGCCGATTGGGGCAACAAGTTCCGAACCTTCGCCCGGGAAAAATGCCATGGGTACAAGGCCGAGAATTGTTGTAAGGGTGGTCATCAGAATTGGGCGAAGGCGGTTGCCGGCGGCTTCGATACAGGCCTCGTTCAGCGAATAACCCCGCTTGCGCAGAAGATTGGTGTAGTCTACGAGTACGATTCCGTTATTTACAATGACTCCAATCAGTACCAAAAGACCGACTGCGGTAAGCACATTAAAGATTGTGTTTGTGATCAGGTAAATAGTTACAATGCCGATTACCGACAAGGGAATTGTCAGAATTATTATGAACGGATCCCTGAACGATTCAAACAGGGAGGCCATTACGCCGAATACAAGAAAAACCGCCACGATACAGATCAATATAAACCGGCTAAACAGTTTTACCATCTCGGCATTGTCGCCGCCGTATTCAATAATTACATCATCTTCTATGGGGATTTCAGTTCTTATTAAATCCTCTACACGGCTTTGCAGCACATTCCGTTTTGTACCAGGCTTGGCTCCGGCTGTAACATGGGTAACACGGCTTTGGTTCTCGCGGTTGATAGTCAGGGGGCCGGCTCCTTCCTCATAGTGGACAAAGCTGGAAAGGGGAACCCTTCCGGCTGTCTGGCTGTTGATAAAAATATGATCCAGCGCAGGCAGCGTACTGCGATCCGCTTCCGCAAGAATAAGCAGTACGTCGTAGTCTTTGCCGCCCGACTTGTATCTGGTGGCGACAACGCCGTCAACCGCAGCCTTGATCTCGTTGCCCACCGTAAGGGTGTTAAGGCCAAGCGCATACATTTTTTCACGATCGATAATGATTTCGTACTGAGGCACGCCGTCCTGTAAATTAACCTGTGGTTCCGTAATAAAATCGGAAAGTTTCTCTTCCAGCAAGTCGGCTATCTTTTCGCCAAGGGCCTTGCCCTTTACCAAATCGTCGGTGCGCAGAATTATATCTACCGCGCTTCCTCCGCCCATATTCATCATACCGCCGCCCATGGAAAATATGACGCCGGGGAACTGGTTCAGATGCGGCCGCAGTATCTCCTTTATCTCACTTGCGGTTTCAATCCTTTTGGAATATTCAGGCAGGTTGATCCTTAAAGAACCGGAATGGCTGTTGCTGGCGCCCAAACTCATTATACCGCCGCCGCCGGCACGCAGGACAAGGCGTTCATAACCCTTGATTTCCCTTTCAACAATTATCTGGAGCTGCCGTAATACGGCCTCGGTTTCATATAATGATGTTCCCAGCGGCAGGGTTGCCGTTATGCTTACATTGTCGTCTTCCTGCTGGGGCATAAATTCCCAGCCGATTATTGGAATTAATACAACGCTTACAATGAACAAAACAAGCAGGGAGACAATAACAACGGCCTTGTGTTTCAGCACCTTTTTTACGGCGCCCCGGTATTTATTGTCAAGCCATTTGAAAAATCCTTCAAACTTTTTGTCAATTACACCAAGCCTGCCTGTTACGGGTTTTTGCTTTCGCGTAACAAGAGGCAGAAAGTGGCTTGCCAGTATGGGTACCAGAAAAACGGCGGTAATAAGTGATATTGCCAGCGATATTACAACAGTAAAAGCCAGCCCCGCAAAAAGTTCGCCGGATATTTCCAAAAGGCCCTGGAACATTACCAGCGGGGCAAAAACACAGATCGTGGTAATGGTCGAAGCGGCAATGGCGACTACCATTTCCGAAGTGCCCAGTACCGAAGCGGTCTTTAGTTTTGCTCCCTTTTCCCTGTATGTATATATATTTTCCAGAATGACAATGGAGTTGTCCACCAACATTCCTATTCCCAGGACAAGGCCTGCCATGGTCATTAAATTGAGCGTAAGCCCTGCAAAATACATAAACAACAATGTTACGATGATGGATATGGGGATACTCAAGCCGATAATCAGTGTCGGTTTAAAGGAGCGCAGAAAAACAAAGAGGATTAGAATCGCAAGTATTGCTCCGCTGACGGCGGTATTTGTTACCTGTTTAAGTGAATCTTCGATGACATCTGTGGTATTAAATGTTTCCAGAATTTTTATGTCTGGCGGCAGTTCCAGAGCCATCTTGTCCAGTCTTGTACGCAAATCCCTTGCGGTCTGCACGGAATTTTTTCCGCTCTGTTTCTGCACCATCATCATTACGGCAGACTGGTTGTTCACATTAACAATGCTGGATTCATCACGGTAACCCTCGAATACATCGGCCAGGTCGCGCAGGTAAACTTGCCTGGGCATTTCCACCTGCCCGCCGGCGAAACCGCCCCCCCTGTAGGTAACAACCGTGTTTCTGATTTCATCGAGCGATGTATATTCACCCATGGTTGTAAGGATGTAGGACATGCCTCCTTCGGTAATGGTTCCTGCTCCGGTCTGCATGTTCTGGACTGCAAGCATCTGCTGGATTTGCGTTATTGTAAGGCCGTAGGCTTCGAGGCGGCTCTGCGGAATTTCCACACGGATAATTTTTTCCCGGCCGCCATTTACCGAAGCTGTGGCAACGCCCGGCGTCTGCTCAATGCGGGGAACGATTGTATCTTCGGCAATTTCGCGCAGTTCTTCCGGGGTGCGTTTGTCCGAAGTTATATTAAGGCCCATAATCGGGATCATGGCCGGATCGGCCTTGAAGATCATCGGCGTATCTGCGCCCTGCGGCAGGTAACTCCTGATGCGTTCAAGAGCGTCTCTTATGGAATTGGAAGCGTCGGATAAATCCGTACCATAGGTAAATTCCAGAATTACCAGATTGGAGCCCTTGTTCGAAACGGAAGTGATTTTTTCAAGACCGGATACGCCGGACAGAATTGCTTCCAGGGGGCGGGTGATGGATCGTTCAACTTCTTCGGGGCTTGCACCTGAATACGAAGTGAATACCGCCATAATAGGGGGATTTATTTCCGGGTAAAGATCGATAGGCAGATTTACAAGGGCAAAAAAACCCAATCCTATAAGCAGCGCGAAAATTATTATAAATGTTGTTGGCCGGGCAACGACTGTTTTTACCATGCTCATTTTTTTCTCCACTTTGCCTAATTAACGCTCAGCGGCATAAGGCGTTCGATAATGTTAACTCTTGAACCTTCATCAAGCAGGGTCTGGCCGCGGATGACAATTTCTTCATTCGGCACAAGGCCGCCCTGAATTTCCATCACGCCGTCGATAAGGATACCAGGCATGATTATTCTTTTTTCTACTATATTGAATTCCGGATCTTCCGGGTCTTCTTCTACGGCATAAACATATTGTTCGCCAAAACGGTTTATAACAGCCGATGCCGGAATTTTGACAATATCTTCTTTTCTTTCGGTTATAATTCTAACCTTTGCAAACATTCCCGCCTTGAGTTTGGAGCCGGGATTGTTAACATTCACCTTTACTTCCATTGTTCTGGAGGCAGCATCAACAGTGGGAGATATTTCGCTGATGCTTCCCTGAAAAACTTCGCCCGGCCAGGCATCGAGTGTAATCTCGCACGGCAGATTTAACGCCATCTTGGAAATAAAACGTTCGGCTACATACAGCCGTATTTCCAGGGCGCCGCCGCCCGCTATTCTTGCAAGAGGCACTGCCTGGCTTATTGTCATTCCCACCTGGGCGGGCAGGGCGACAACTGTCCCGCTTATGGGAGCGGTTGCAATCCCAATCCTGAAATCCATTCCCGGGCGGGAAGGGTCAACCGCAGCGACAGGATCGCCCCTGTTAACCCACTGGCCGACAGAAACATAAACCTGAGCCACCCTGCCCGCCGCGTCGGAGAACGTATCCACCGAAGAGCCCGCGACAATGTCGCCGGAAAGAGCGATATAATCCTGAATCTGGCCCTGTACGGCAAGGCTTGTATTCACCGCGAATACGGGCTTTTCCTGAACTCCTGTATCGGCTTTGCCGGGCCTGATTTTCGCATACGCTTCCTTTATTCGCTCACAACCCGATAGCAATATAATCCCCAATACCAATACTCCCAAAAATTTTTTCATTATCTGCTCCCTTTTGATAGTGTTCCGAAAGGAACCCCGATGGAATATTCAAGATCGATTAATCCGTTAAGATAATTAAACTGCTGCTCCAGCATCTGCACACGAGCCTGCCGCAGCGACTGTTCCGTGTTTTGAACCTGAAACAAATCCTGCAGACCCGCCTGGTAAGCCTGCTCCGTCAGCCGGTAAGACCGTTCAGCCAGATTCACTGTCTGCGCCTGCGCCTCTGCGCTTATTCTGGTTCTTTCCAGCGAAAGCACGATATTATAAATTTCGATTTCTGTTCCCTGAATCATCTGGGCCAGGCCGATATTGGCGGTTCTTATACTGTCATCCAGGTTTCTAATTGCCTGAAAATCCTGGCTGAACGGTATCAGCGAGTGCAGCCGTAGCCCCAGCGAAATTGTAAGTGAGCCGGATTTGTTCCAGTCGTCCTTGCTGTCGAACCAGGGATCATCCCAGGGGTCTTTGATAAAGGCGGAGGTTGTACTCCAGCCCAAACTTAAAGTGGGGGTCAGTGAAAACGCCTGCGCTCTGCGCGCGCTTTGCAGCATCATTATGCTCAGCCGCAGCTCCTGAATGTCCGGCTTTGCCGAAGACGCCTTCGATATAAATTCCGCAACATCAAGAGGAATAAAATCGGTCTGTTCATCAACAGGAACAAGTTCAAACGGCGTATCATAGTCCATTCCCAGATACATAGCAAACTGCGCCATGGAAAGTTTAAGCCCGTTTTCAACCTGATCTATAACCGGCCGCATGTTCTCTCTTGCAACCTGAGCCTGCAGCAGGGTCAATTCAGGCGCAAGGCC
>JGI24701J34945_10001470_pt1 | contig 11857 bp, 10 predicted proteins | sample TergutTh196P3_FD_34945 | JGI IMG/M metagenome (IMG submission 34945)
CCGGCGCTACTTCATATAGTGCGGCTACTGATATTGCCGGAGCGAACGGCACGGCGATTTATGTGCAGGTGTACAAGGTAGAAACAACGGGTAATACCATTGTCGGCTTCGGGCAGGCAAACAGGACGCCGGAAGCTGCCCCCGACACCACGCCACCTACACCCGGTAACAGCGGCACGATAACAACGGCAAGTGTTACAACAAACTCGCTGACCTTGGGCTGGGCAAAGGCAACGGACGATATAACGGCGCCTGCAAGCTTGTTGTATTTCGTCTACCAAAAAGACAGTTCTTTTACAATGAGCGGCGGCCTGCCTACAGACGGTACCTTGCTGAATGCAGGCGGCACACTGGATATTGCAACATACAACGTCAGCGGCCTTTCAGATGCCACAACGTATTACTTTATCGTTGTGGTTGAAGATGAGGCGGGCAACAGGGCGGCGTACACGGAGAAAAGCGAGACAACAAATTCGGCCCTGACTTACACCATCAGCGCTACAACCTTGACATCATTCGGCTCGCTTCCTACACCCTACACGCAGCCTACGGCCCAGACGGTGACTGTCACCAATACCAGCACGGGGTCGGTGACGCTAAATCAGCCAACGGCTACGGACTATGTCATCGGCACGCTGTCGGTTGCTACCATTGCAGCAGGCGAAACGGCGACCTTTACCGTTCGCCCAAAAGCGGGTTTGGCGGTTGGAAATCACAATGAAACCATCAACATTACCGGCTCGAACGACGCTGAAACATCGGTTGACGCAGAGTTTACGGTAATGGCGGCGAAATCGCTGACCGTAGGAACACAGAGCATAACAGTGAACGCAGGTACTGGCGGAGACGTAAATTTTGAAGTAACTACTGTGAGCATAACGGCAGGAAGCTACCCTGCAAGTCTCGGCGGAGAGCCCGCCGGCGTGAGTGTGAAGAGCGATGTGGGGGTCGGGAGCGACGGCAAAGGGACGCTGACCCTGACGGTAAGCGATACTGTTGCCGGAGGCAGCTATCCGCTCACCCTCTCCATAGACGGAGCTGCTCCGGCGGCCTTCAACCTTGTAATTACCGATGTTGCCGTAACAGGCATTACGCTTTCCCCCAACCCGCTGACAGTGGCACAGGGCGGCATCAACAAGTTTACGGTAACGATAACTCCCTCTAACGCCACCGACAAGAGCGTAACATGGGAAACGGCGAGTTCGAACATAACCATTGCGCCGGACGGCACGATAACAGGAGTAACCGCGATAACAGGCATTATTGTTACCGCCCGCTCGGTGTCGAATCCTTCGGTGACAGGCAGCGCTTATGTAAATGTAGTATCCTTTGCCGACCGGTTTGAGAAAGACGGCATCTATTACAGCCTTATATCGGGCAGCAATGTGAGGGTAACCAATCAGCAATACGGCGACTATGTTGCCGGAATGACCTATAATACATACAGCGGGGCTGTTGTGGTGCCTGCAACGGTTGAATACGGAGGCATAACCTACAACGTAACAGAGGTGCACTGGGAAGCTTTTAGGGAAGATTGGGGAACCAACGGGCTTACCTCTGTAACCTTGCCCAACAGCATTACCCAAATAGGTATCTATGCCTTTGCGGAGTGCGGCGCCCTTACAGCGGTTAATCTGCCAGAAGGGCTATTATCCATAGGCGCCAATGCTTTTATCAGCTGCACAGACCTTGCCACGCTGCACCTGCCTGCAAGCCTTAGCAGTATAGGCTCCGGGAACCCGGTATTCACCGGCTGCGAAAATCTAAGCATCACCGTTGCTGCGGGAAGCGCTTTAAGCGTTGATGCAAGCGGCGTACTGTACATCGGCTCAAGCGTCAATCCGCAGGTTCTGATGTGGATACCCGAAAAACTGACCGGCGTCTATACCATACCGGACGGCGTAACAGGAATTACAGTTGCGGCGACAGACAGAAGCCAACTCACGGAGATACGCATACCCGCAAGCGTTACAGCGATAAATGTTAATAACTTCCGTAGCTGCGCCAACCTTACGGATATATGGCTTAACTGGACAGTGCCGCCAACAGGCATAACGCCGTCATTCAGCGGCACTACGATAGGTAACATCACGCTGCATGTGCCTGCCGGAACGCTGGGTAACTACGCCGCCCACTCGCTGTGGCAAAACTTTACTACGGTGGAACAGCCGTAGCTTAGCAATTAGCAAATAGCAATTAGCAAAGAGCAAATAGGGCGCTGGCTTTGAGGGCGGCGCCCTTGCTTTTGAGCAGGGAGCAGAGAGCAATGAGCAAATAGCAAAGAGGAAAGAGCAAATAGTAAAGAGCAAATAGTAAAGAGCAAATAGGGCGCTGGCTTTGAGGGCGGCGCCCTTGTTTTTGAGCAAAGAGCAAAGAGCAAATAGCAAAGAGCAATGAATGAAGAATTTTTACCACTAACCACACCAACAATCACGAACAAAGGAGTGCGGTTTAAATGTTATGGGTGTCGGCAACAAGCAAGGATTGCGAACGCATGCACAAGCCACCTACTGGCGGCGTGTACAATCAACTTCCTTATACTCGCGGGCTGAAAGCCCGTATCCAGAGGAAGGGGATATTTTCCTGTCGTTCAACCGGCTCAAGTTCAACATGGTCGCAACTTACAATAGTTGTACCGGTACAGATGGCTGTTGCCACAAGAATTGTGTCAGCAAAAGACATTTTACCAAGAGCCTTGAGGCGGGCTGCTTCACGGACAATATTTGGACTAAGGTTTTCTATAACTGTGATTGGAGAATTTTCGTATATTTTGCGAATAATGTCTTTTGCATTTTCTGTGCCAATTACTTTTATTCTGTCGTAATATACCTCAATGAGATTGGCGGCATTTATACTCAAATTAATTTCGCCATTCTTTGCCCTCTCTATAAGGTCGCTGACAATATCCGCCCCTTTCTCATCATCAAAAAAGGCAAGAACCGCGCAAGCGGGAAGAACCTCGAAGCAAGCTCCGAGGTTCTTCGTTGGATAGGAAATTTATTATACTGGCGGGGAGTCCCCCGCCCTCCAATCAAGGAGATAGTCAGATACCGGCATAGCGATTGCGCTCCTCTTGTTCGCGTTTTTCAATGGCAAGTTCGCGCTCTTTATCTTCATGGCACCGTGAAAGGAATTCATCTACCGATGCTCCCGGTATGTTCTTATGAATTCCCCTTAATTGGAGAAAAGCAGCAAATTTATCTTCTTTGGCTGTTTTTACGATATTTTCATGCTGGGCTTTATGCTGTAAATAACCAACAAAATCAATCACCTCACCAAAGTATTTTGGGGGAAGAGCATCAATTTTTTTCAATAATTCTGCTTGCTGGGTCATGGCTAATCTCCTGTCTTACGATTAACTATACGGCAAATAAAGCCGTTTGGCGAGAGGTGCAGAATGTTCGTGTGGCTGGAAAAAAAATTCAAATAAATCTAAGGAGTAAATTATGACAAGGTAACATTTACATGTAGTCCTTGAAGTCGTCAAGAGGAGCGTCAAAATCATCTGCCATCCAGAACTGCCCTTTGGCACAGCCGAATTCACGTTCCTTTTTTTCCTGAACCACTTCCTTTGGGGTGAATGTAAGAATAACCGGCCCAGACGGCACTTCACGAGGCACTTCAATAAAAAGTCTGCGATTTTCCGGCACAAAAACAGTCTGTGTAATACTCATAAGGAAAACATAATATGAAAACGCAGCAAAATCAACTGGAAGCGCTAGGGAAATTAGGAATGAATGAAGAATTTTTACCACTAACCACACCAACAATCACGAACAAAGGAGCGATCGAAAAAGTTCGTGGTGTTCGTGTGGTTCGTGGTTTTATTCTTCTTCTTCGCGTCTTTGCGTCTTTGCGTGAGGTGCATTTTGAGTTATTTCACGCGGAGGCGCGGAGCGAATAGCAGGGTTCAGAAACTGAAGTTTCCGAACAACTCAATTACTTTAAATATTTTTTTAGCTTGGCCAGCATTTCGTTAAAATCAATTGGCTTGCATATATGATCGTTCATTCCGGCTTCTATACACAGCTTAACATCTTCCTTAAACACATCTGCTGTCATGGCGACAATGGGGATTTCTCTGGCTTTTTTGGAATCCAGCGCTCTTATTAGCCGTGTCGCTTCCAGGCCGTCCATAACCGGCATGTTCACGTCCATCAGAATCATGTCGTACCGCTGCGGCGCGTCTTTCAGGAGATTTACAGCCTCCTCTCCGTTAGCTGCACAGTCAATTTCAATCCGGGCGGATTCAAGGAGCGTTAGTACAATTTCACGGTTTATTTCCATATCTTCCGCCAGCAGAATGCACCGCCCGGGAAATTCTTCTGCCTGTTTATGCGCTGCGCCTTCTGCGTTTTTATTTACGCCCAAATATTTGTTGATACAGTCCACCACGTCGGAAACGAACAGGGGTTTTGGTAAAAAGCCGTTGACTCCGGCGGCTCTTGCGTCCTGTTCAATGGGATTCCAGTCGTATGCGGAAATGATGATGATTACCGGTTTTACTTCTAATGCCTCCGTTATGGCACGGGTCAGGGCAACGCCGTCCATCACCGGCATTCTAAGATCAATAAAGCATAGGTCGTATTTTGTCCGGCCCGTGAGTAATTTTAGCGCCTCCCGGCTGTCGGCGGTGGTGTCGCATACAAGATCCGTCCGCTGTGCGAAGACTTTGAAAAACTCCAGCGTCTCCTGCTCATCGTCTACGGCAAGCAGCCTGACAGGTTCAGTTTTCTCAATAAAAACCGGCCGGCTTTCCGCTTCGGAGCTTTCGCCGGATGCTCGTTCCAGTTTGACGGTAAATATAAATGTGGCCCCTGCGCCGAGTTCGGATTCAATCCATATTTTTCCGTCCATCAACTCAACGATGCGCCTGGAAATTGCGAGCCCCAGCCCTGTTCCACCATATTTACGGTTTGTATCATTTTCCGCCTGCTCAAAGGAGGCAAACAGCCTTTTTTGCTGCTCCTTGCTGATCCCGATCCCCGTGTCTGTAACCTTAACCTCAATTTTACATGCATCGTTTTCGTCACACATAAAACGCGCATACAGGGAAATCGTTCCTCCTTCCGGTGTAAACTTAACCGCGTTGGACAATAAATTTGTAATAACCTGGGCAAGACGCTGATCATCGCCGACCAGCCTTTGCGGGATATTCGGATCGAGCTTCATTCTGAATAATTGCTGTTTTTCATTTACACGGAAGGCAATTACGCTTACGACTTTTTTAATCATCATCTCGAAATCGAATTCTACAGTTGATAATTCGAATTTGTTGGCTTCTATTTTTGACATATCAAGGACATCGTTGATTACGCCAAGCAGATGGGTTGATGCAATCCCTATTTTTTCAAATGCATAATCTTTTTTTTCGATGCTGGAAGCGGATTTGCCGATTGTTGTCATGCCCACGATTGCGTTCAGGGGCGTCCTTATTTCGTGGCTCATGCTGGAAAGGAACTGGCTCTTTGCCTGGTTGGCGGCGGAAGCTTTATCCAACGCTGCGGTAAGCTCCTGCGTCATTTCGTTGCGCATCAGCGCGTTTGTGATCAAAAGACTTGCCGAGCGCAAGATGGATTCTTCGTCTGCGGTAAACAGCCGTTCGCGGTGGCAGTCGTTAAAGCCCACGAACCCCCAGAACTCGTTATGTAAAAAAACCGGCACAATTAAAAGGGAAAGAATGCCCTGGGCGAGAAAACGCTTTTGTTTGTCTGCCGGCATCTTACTGACAATGCTGTTGATGCACTCGTTTTTTGTGAGCTTCTCCTGCCAGCCGGGCAGGTCATCGTCGTAAGATACTTCGACTGTTATTTTTTTACCCTGCGACGGTTCGGCGCCTTCCGACCATTCATAAAGCTGTGTGCAGTACAACTTTTTATTTATGCGGTAGTTGCGCCACAGGCGTACTCGGTCGGCATTGACAGCGGCAGCCAATACGCCCATGCCGCGCCATAAGGAGTTCTCAAACTGCCCCACCTCGGACTGAAGCAGATATGTAACCGCGGTATTTACCGCTGTGAATAATTTATCCCGTTGTTGTGTATCAGTTGCTTTCGTTTTCATCCCTGTCTTTTTCTTAACGCCCTGTTTCTAAAGTATAGAATAATATCAACACCGACCATGATATTATTAAGAACATAAAGCCAGAGTACAAATTCATGGTTAGGCGAAAGAGCCTTGTAAAAAATGCCCAGCAGGTATCCCAGCCAGATTACAATTAAAAACAACAGGCTTTTCCCCACATTGGAACGGGCCTTGTAAGATTTATGTATGTTAAACGGCCAGGCAAAGCCGAAGCAAAAAAGCATGCCCGCTTCCAGAATTCCCAATAATGTCATGTTTCACATCTCCGTGGGTTGATTATAGATGCATTCCGCATATTTGTACATTGATGCCTGAAGCACCTGCCTATATTTCCCATACCGGAACTGTTACAATGTCTTTTTTGGGAAGCGGGGAAAAACTTTCGCATAAACAAACAACTGCACCGGTGCCGATCTTTTTTCCAAGTTGTTTTAATACGGAAAAATTTCCTGCGCTGGACTCGCCGGGAAGGGTGGTTTTTTTAACCTCGACAGGGTAAAGAGTCATATTTTTTTCGAGAATAAAGTCTATTTCTTTTTGATTTGTGTCGCGGTAGAAATAAATACGTGGATTCTCCCCGTTATGCCAAAAGCTTTTAAGAATTTCTGTAAAAACATAAGTTTCCAGCATTGCCCCCGATAAATAGCTTGCTTCGAGCGCCTGGGGGCTGTCCATGCTCGCTAGATACGAGGCAAGGCCTGTATCAAGGAAATAAACTTTGGGAGTTTTTATTATTCGCTTTGTAACATTTGGTGAATACGGGGGCAGCAGGTACACCAATCCCGAGCGTTCAAGTGTATTCATCCAAACCTGGGCAGTGCGTAAATCAATATCGCAGTCGCGGGCAATATTGTTATAGTTCAAAAGATTTCCCGTTCTTACCGCTACCGTGCGGACAAACGCATGAAATTTTAAGTCATTGTTTATACCCTGAAAATCCTTTACATCCCGTTCGATGTAGGTGTGCATATAAGCCCTGAAATAATCATCGCGGTTTATGCTTTTTTTTGTTAGCAGTTCCGGGAAAGAGCCCTTCCAGATAAGTTTATATACATCCATCAATTTTAATTTTTTCGATGGTTCTTTTCGTATCATATCCATTGATGGATAAAATGGTTTGCTTTCCAGGGGGCGCTTGCTTGTTTCTTTGTAAGAAAATCCAAGCATGTCAATGATGGCGACTCTGCCCGCCAGGGATTCCTGGATGCCCTTCATTAACCTGAATTTTTGAGAACCGGTTAACCAGAACGCGCCGCCGGGATTTGCCGATTTCTTTTTCTTTAAGAGGTACTCGGATTTTTGCCTGTCCACCCATATTTTTATGTAGGTGAAAAGTTCAGGAGCATACTGAACCTCGTCAATAATAAGCGGCGGGGTATATTTTTGAAGAAACATTGCCGGGTCATTTTTTGCCATTTCACGGTCTTCCAGGTTGTCGAGCGTAACATATTTCTGCTTCTCCCCTTTTAGCATGGAAAGTAAAACGCTTTTGCCGATTCTGCGTGGGCCGGTGAGCAGGAGTACCGGAAAATTCTTCGAGATTCGCTGTATGTGAGACTGTATTGTTCTTTCCAGCATATTTTTCCCTTAGTTTAATTTGACATTGTATTGTAAATATAAACTAAAGAGAAAATGTAGTCAATTCTGTTTATCAGCCCCTGAACAGGCGGACGAATTCGGCAGGGCATATGTCTATGGCTCCCAGATCGGTTTTGTAACTCAGGGGCATGCCAAGGTCGAAGAAAGAGAAGCCGTTTTCTTCCAGATAGCGGGCGGCAAGAATGAGCTGCACAGTTCCGGCGTTGTCCTCGTAATAAAAGCCTGAATAGCTGGTGTAAACCTTCCCGCAGACAACGCCGAATTCGCCGGCGGCAAGTTCCCCATTACGGTACAGGGCAAAGGATACAGGCCTGGCTTCAGTTGTCGGGACAAGCTGACCCGCCGGAATGTTTGACTGCTCCCGTATCTTTTTGATAGCCGCGGCCAATGGCGGGGTCAGCCAGTCATCACCGTGTTTTTGAATGCAGCGTTCCATAATACCCCCGAAATCCGCGTCCGGGCGAAGCTCGTAGCGGTTAATATGGCGGCGAATCGATTTTTTGATGTGCAGATTTTCAAAAAACAGGGCGGAACGCTCCAGGTGCAGTTTTGGAAGCAGAACATAAGAGGGAATATCATCTGTTTCCGGATTGCCAATATTCGCAGACATTACCAGAAAGCCGGCTTCCATCAACCTGGCGACAAAATCAGGGCTAAAACCTAGGCCGATGCAGAAATCCTCGTTATATTCCGTCGCAAGCATGGCGTCCACAATTGCATGGCAATCGTCTTCGGGAGAGATGACAAGATAGCCGGTTGGGGTATATTTTAGATACATCTTAGTTTGTTTCCCTCCGCCGTATTGACCTTATTTTTCTGACATTCTATACTAAATCATCTTAATTTGCTTTCATGAACCTTTATATAAACAGGAGTAGATCCCATGAAACGGACTTATCAACCCAGTAAAGTAAAAAGGAACCGTAAATTCGGGTTCCGTGCCCGGATGAAAACCCGGGGGGGCAGGCTCGTCCTTAAACGCCGCAGGGCGAAAGGACGGCAAAAGCTATCAGTATCTGACGAGAAAAAGCCTTATTAGCATTAAGGCGGCCCCGGTAAAGGGGGAGCAGCTCTCTTTCCGCTTTAGGCGGGAGGAGCATCTAAAGGGAAGGAACGAGATTCGGGACGTTTTTCGCCATGGCAGGCGGTTCGGCTGCCGGGGGGCGAAACTTTTTGTAAAAGATAATGACCTGTCCTACAGCCGGATATGCTTTACCTTTTCCCATGGTTTTGGGAATGCGGTACGGCGCAACCGGGCAAAGCGGCTCAGCCGGGAAGCTTACCGGCTTCTGCAGCCGGGGTTTTCGGGCGGTTATGATTTAATTTTGCAGATATTTCCCGAAACAAAAGCTGTGCTCTCCGACAGGACTGAGCAGCTCCGGTTCCTTTTTAAAAAAGCCGGTTTGTTAAAATGAAATATATATTTCTTGGATTTATTCGTTTTTATCAGTATGTTTTCTCTCCCCATTTTCCGCCCAGTTGCAGATATTATCCGAGCTGTTCGGCGTATGCATACGAGGCGATTAATAAATACGGCGTGTTGAAGGGCTGCCGGCTGGCAGCCAAAAGATTTTTTTGTTGTCATCCCTTTCATTCAGGCGGATATGATCCGGTTCAATAGCCGGATTGCTTCTGTTGGGTGAAATATTATAGAAGGAAGTAAAATGGAAAAGAATACAATTTTGGCGGTTACGCTATCCATGTTTGTACTAATCGGCTTTTATTTGCTCCAGGGAAAACTCTTCCCGCCGCCGCCGCCCGATCCGGCCCAGAGTGTACAACATGCCGCTCCGGTCCTTGAAGCGCCGCCGATGAGCGCCCCGCTTGTGGATCAGGCGGAGCCGCAATTCACGGAAACTGCCGATACGGCGGCTATGACAGATGAAGTGCCGGATTCCAGCCCGCTGGTCGTGCAGTATGTAACAATCGACACAGAAATTATAACAGTGGTTATGTCCAGTGCCGGCGGAAATGTAGTTTCATGGAAACTAAAAGAGCATTTCGACAAGGGCGATTTGGTGGAAATGATTCTTGCGGGTAACGATGAAGCGCAGGCTTTTTCCCTTGCCTTCGGCGGGCTGGAAGCCCAGCCGGTTACATCTTTTTTTCATGTGAATCATCTATCGAATTATTCGGTGGAGTTTTACCGCGACTTTACCGTCCCGGGCATGGCCTCAGGGAACTTCCGCCTGACAAAGCGGTATGATTTTAAGCCGCGCGATTATATGTTCGAGCTTACCGTAACGCTGGACGGCGGACATTCGGTACAGGGTTTTAATTTTGGCGGCAATGCATACACATTGTCCTTTGGCCCGCAAATCGGACCCAGGTTTGAAAAAATTGATAACCGTTATGAGTACAGGCAGTATGTGATCTTTATCAATGGCAGAAGAAGACAGGTAAAGATTAATGAAATGATTGATTCCCGTCCGTCATGGGCTGCAATTTCCGGCAAGTATTTCAGCTTTATAGCAATTCCCTATCTTGCGCAGTACTCCATTAATTTTTCCGAGAGGGCAGAACCGGGAATTCCATCCGCCTCCAGGTTTAATATTGTCCGCCCTGCCGCAAACACATCCAGGATTTCTGACACCTACCGATTTTATTTGGGACCAAAAACCCAGGACGCGCTCGCTGTTTACAACACCGGCAGAAACGACTTCGGCCTGATAGACACGCAATTGGTTGAGGAAGCCAGTTCGCGCGGAGTACTTGCGCCGCTGGAAAAAATATTAAAATGGCTGCTCATTGCCTTTCACAGGATTGTTCCAAATTACGGCGTGGCGATTATTTTGCTGACGCTGCTTGTAAAAATCGCATTTTTCCCGCTGACAAAAAAAAGTTCCGAGGCTACCCTGCGAATGCAGGCCCTTGCTCCGAAAATAAAGGAGCTGCAGGAAAAACACAAGAGCAACCCCCAGAAACTAAATGCGGAGATGGCTGCCTTTTACAAGCAGGAGGGATACAATCCCATATCCGGATGTCTGCCCATGCTCTTGCAGCTCCCCATATTTTTCGCAATGTACAGTTTGTTTAACAACCACTTCGATCTTAGAAACGCGCAGTTTATTCCCGGCTGGATACCGGATCTGTCCCGTCCCGAAGCAATCTGGGTTTTTCCGGAAGGCTTTTCGTTGCCGTTTTTGGGCTGGAACGCGCTAAGGCTGCTGCCCTTTATATATGTGGGCTCCCAGCTTCTCTACGGCAAGGTTACCCAGGCGCCGGGGCAGCAGAGCAATTCCCAGATGAAGATGATGTTATACGTCATGCCGATNATGTTTTTCTTTATCCTTTACAACATGCCTTCGGGGCTTTTAATTTACTGGATTTTTTCCAACCTGCTTACCCTGGTGCAGCAGGTGTCAATTAACAAGTTTCTCAGGAGTAAGAAGGCGGCGGCGCCTGCGGAGCCGGTAATAGCGCCGAAGAAAAAGAAAAAATGGTGAGCATGTTTTAAACAAAATAAGGAGAATTATATGATTTTTGAATTTGAAGGCCGGACTGAAAAAGAAGCAATCGACAAGGCGGCCGAAGAACTTGGTCTTGAAAAAGACAATTTTGACGTAGAAATTCTGGAAACCCAGCGGCAGGGGCTGTTTAAAAAGGGTTATGTAAAGATAAGGGTACACACTGCCGCCGCTGACGAACCTGCCCGTCCTTCCGCCGGAACCAATGATGAAAAAGGAATGTCCGGCCGCGGGGAAAGGGCGCCTGCCGTGCAGGCCGGTTTTGGGGAACCCCTGCCGCAGACGGAATTTGAGGGGAAACTTGTTGCCTTTGCGGAAGGGCTGATTGAGCACATGGGTTACTCCGGCAGGGTTTCGGTTCAGTTCAGGGAGAATTATAAACTTGGCCTGAAGATCGATTCTGAATTTTCTTCGATACTGATAGGAAAAAAGGGAAAAAATCTTGACGCCATGCAGCTGCTTATCAATATTTATGCGGGCAGACTGGGCAGGGAAGATATTCGTATTATCCTGGATACAGAAAACTACCGTATCCGCAGGGAGGAGTCTCTGGTGCGCCTGGCTTATTCTGCGGCGGAGAAGGTTCGTGAAAGCCGCGGATCCATGCTGCTGGAGCCGATGAATCCTTTCGACAGGTGGCTTATTCACACAACACTGAATGATATCGCCGATGTGCATACCAAGAGTGAGGGCGATGGTTTATATAA
>JGI24701J34945_10001489_pt1 | contig 11783 bp, 8 predicted proteins | sample TergutTh196P3_FD_34945 | JGI IMG/M metagenome (IMG submission 34945)
AGCGGGGGGCGTTAGCCCCTCGTTGGGTTGCGAAACGTGTGGGAGTCCATCGGGGGGCTAACGCCCCCCGCTCGCTTTCGCAATGTTGAATATATCCACAATTTTTTTACACACCCAGACCATCCGGCAAAACTTGCATCACGCTTCACATGTGGTAGAATGAGAGTTCCACGTTGCTGTTAGTTGCTGTTAGCCGCCCCGCAGGCGGGGGCTTGACTGTGATCACAAGTTTATCAAATCCGAAAATCAAAGAGACTGTAAAACTGCGCGAAGGAAAATATCGTCGGCGTACAGGGAAGTTTGTGATTGACGGTGTCCGNGAACTTGACCGAGCGGTGCAAGCGGGAATTCGTATCCTGGAAATTTTTACGGTTCATCCTTCGGTGCCTTACACGAATACTGCGGTTCGTCAGGTTACGGTGCCTGTCTTTCGGAAAATCGCCTACGGCGACCGCGAAGATGGTGTCGTTGCCGTTGCCGAAGAACCGGTGCTGACGTTTGAAAAGTTTGAAAATAAAGTAATGCAAAAGAGCAATCCGTTGCTTGCCGTCGTGGAGAAGATTAGTAAACCAGGAAACCTCGGTGCCGTATTCCGTAGTGCCGATGCCGCCGGCTTCGACGGGGTGATAATTGCCGACCTGCATCTCGACCCATTTCATTACAATTCGATTCGCAGCAGTTTGGGTACAGTGTTTCACGTACCTTCGGTGTGTGAACCTTCTGTGAACATTTGCCGTTGGCTCAAGGAGCGGCAATTTCAGATAGTAGCGGCTTGGTGCAGTGGGAACACGGTGCCTTATACGGCAATCGACTTTTGCCGACCGACGGCAATCGTGCTGGGCAGTGAAGCGGAGGGCTTATCCGATGTATGGAGCGGCGAAGGTATAACGGGCATTACGCTTCCAATGTTGGGCATTGCGGACAGTTTGAACGTCTCCGTCGCCGCGGGAATTCTGTTTTACGAAGCGCGCCGGCATCGGTCTGCTTCGGTTTGATGCCCGTCGCATATTTAGGCTTGCGTAAAAATTGCGCAATCTTGCGGCTCTGCTTGGGTTGAACGAAACATTCACCCGCCAAGGCTATAACCGCAAAATACGCAAAGATTATCGGCTTGACATTCTCCAGACAATAAGCGCAACAACGCCGCCGACGAAAGCACCGAGCGTTAGGAGCAATATGGAACTATCTCCCATCCACCGCCATAATGGAGTGTAGAACGAAGAAAAATAGACAAGCGCAACCGTAAAGTTAAAAGCGGCAAACGTTTTCATTGTTCGATCTTTCATATCTTCGGCGTTCATCGGTTCTGCCGTTTTTTTCTGTTTCGGAACAGGTTTCGGCTTCGGCTCTGGTGTGCGTTGTTCAGGTTTAGTCATCCGCACGGCACCGCGTGGATAGTATTCTGTAATTGCGGCACTCAATTCGGCGGGTGTACATATCACACAGCGTACCGGCAAATTGAATATCATACGAAGTTCGTCCGCTACATCGGGAACGACCGGCTTGGTTGCCGCCACCTGGACAAATCCTTGGTCGATGGAAACCGGCACTAGTGAGTACTGTCGGGCTGTCACCGGGTCGATCTGGACGGTAACTTCTTCGTCCACAGAAATGTCGGTAAAGTGAACGAAAGGCAGTCCGACTGATTCGGCATACGCCATCATCACGGCGTCTGGCGGAGCAATTTTTTTCTGCAAAACCGCTTCGTGCAGGTCAATGCCGACGGCGCTGGCGTATTGAGTAGTTTGTTTCAATTGTTCTTCAGAAACAAGTTTGTTCGCCAAGAGGATTGTTTCAAATTTCCGTCGTTCCGCCATCGATATTGTGTGTCGTTTTTCGCTCTCTTGTTTCCAATTTTCGCTATATTATGTTAAAAGTCAAGGGTTAGTTGCCGGACTTGTCGGAGGTGTTGGAAGGAGTGCAAAACTTGAACGTGGCGGTGAAAGAGGAGCGGGAGTTGTGAGATCAAGAGCGGGAGGCGTTAGCCCCCTGGTAAGAGGCGGACACAAGTTCACTGTCGGCGCTGCGCAGTTTTTCTCTTTTCGGAGCGTTGTTTCATCCGCATGTTCCTCACGAAATCCGAGCAATTGATGCCGATAGTATTAACCTGCACCGGTTTTGATGAATACTATATCTGTTGATAACCTCGTTATTTCCACTCCCCACGTCATTCCCGCAACGGCGGGAATCTAGACGAGAGACTCTCCACTCCAGATTCCCGCCTGCGCAGGAATGACACAGTGGGTTATGCAACACAGGTCTAATCAATTTTCGCGATTGGCAAACGAGGGGACTATTGCAATCGGAAAAAATTCTGTTATACTTTTCCCAACATTTGAAATCCCGCTCCGGTTACATATCGAGCGGATAACTTTCGAGTACGACAACAAATCATAAGAATCGCTTCGGCGACAGCAATTTTCTACAGACCACCGGCTGTGCCACTATGGCATAGGCGGGTAGAAAAAAGTTGAAATGTCATGAAGTTGCGTTGCTCCCGTTGAGGGGGTGTCGCGTATGACATGCGGTAAAAACCGGCATTGGATAGTGAGGAGGTGCTCCTTTGCATACATTATATATAGGATGCAGACTCCGCAATGCGCCTCTTTGGTCGGAGGGTGTTTTAATCCGTTTCTTATGAGCGTGCCGCTCCCGTCTTGAGTGGTCTTGTTGCCGAGATCGGCAAACGTCAGCAGAGCTTCAATTTTTAGCCACCGCACTTGTGCAGCGCACAAGACCGCAATATTACGATTGCGGTTCTGCGAATTACCCTTTACCAAACATGAACTACTATTATTTCGATCAGAACAACCAAAAACATGGTCCCTTCAGCGAACAGCAACTCAAAGACTTGGCTGTCAGGGGACTCATCAATCGGCAAACGCCGATGGAAACCGACACCGGACACAGAGGAGTCGCCGGACAGATTCACGGATTGTTTCCTGCACAAGGAACAGCACTGCCGCTGAAGTTAGCCATCGGCGGAATTGCGGTTGCGGTTGCGGTGGGCTTGCTCTGGTTCGTTTTTTCGTTTTTCACATCCAATGGAGGCGGTAACGAATGGCGGACTGCATTCAGGACTGCCAAGGCCGGCGACTGGGCAGAATATGAAACGACCTTTTCGGGCTTCGGCGTTACGGAAAGAAACAAATTTAAGGTAGAGGTTCTATCAAACAATGGCAAGGTCGTCAAACTTCGGACAACTACTACTGTTACCGTCCCGGAATTTGACGGCAGAAGAAGGCAAGAAGTTGAAAAAGATTTGAGTGTCGACTCCGAAATTGATCTGTCAAAATCATTCGAGGAAATAATACGCTCACAAATCAGAGAAGGATTTCATTCTGGACTTCATGAATCATTACCAGCTGATATGCCTTTCGGTGAAAGAATTGGAGTACATGCAGTACAATCGGTATTGGACAATTTCTTAGACAACCTAAAGTTCGAATTTACGGAAGGCAGAAAGACCAGAGAAAAGCTGTCGGTTGCTGGACAGAGTTCTAACTGTACCGTTACGCCGTACACGGGGAGTATATCGCTTGGCAACCTAACATTTACTGTACGTGACGTAAAGGTGTGGCGTTCCAAAGCAGCTCCCATTGATGGCACCGTGCAGACAGAGTTTCAAACGTCGATACCGGGGCTCACGGGAAGAAATGAAACAATTACAATAACCATGCGGCTTGCCGCTTTCCGCAAGCAGTGAGGATGATTGTATAAAAACAATTAAGAGCCGCAAGTGTAGCAGAGCGTAACTTGCGGGTGTACCCGTAGGTTGCGTGGAGTACCGCTACACCTACGGCTCTTTGGCAGTACCGCCTACACTTGCGACTCTGAAATGAACAGAACAACAAAAACAGCAAAGCAAACAAAAAATCATGCCTTGGTATTACTATAACGAAAACAACGAAAAAATAGGTCCCGTTGAAGTTAGAGAATTCAAACAACTTGCCCGGCAGGGAACGATTACGTCGAAGACAAGAGTCGAAAACGGCGAAGGACGTACTGGATTTGCGGAAAACGTAAATGGCTGGCCGTTCGCCGAATCGACACAGACCAACGTGGAAGATTTTGGAATGCAAGCGTCATCGGTGCTTTTACCGACGGGACAGAATCCGTTCTCCAATCCCAAACCGCCGACGGGACGGGATCCCTTCTCCAAACAAAAACCGCCGACAGGACGGGATCCGTTTTCTAAACAAAAACCGCCCACGGGATGTGATAATCCGTTCCAACCAAGAAGAAGGTCGTTCGGAGAAATCATGGCAGCGACGATGAAGGCAACGATGGATTTTATTGCTTCGATGATAGGACTCATTACGGCTTTGGCGCTTGTTGTTCTTGTCCTGCTTTTATTTTGGTGCTTGTTGGAAATGGCAGAGGTTATACCGCGTACGCTGCCGTACAATCCCTTTATGATTCCGCCCGGACTCGCAGACGTAAAAGCAGACGTAGAAGTTGTTAATGACGTTCCCGTTCAGGAAGAACCACTGGATAATCCTAATACCTCTCCAGAGCCTTTTGTTGAACCGAAAGACGAGGAACAGCCGGGGGGACAAGCAAATGGGGACGAAATAGTTGCTCCGATACCGGAACCGATTCTTCCCACCGATCCACCGCAACCACCGCTGGATTTGAGCAAGGCGATTCCCTTAAGCGAAATATATCGTAAAAGCGGTTTCCGTGATCTGCGAGACATTGCAGCGCACGGCTCGCCTGCCCTGAAAGGAGAACTGGATGCGGCAAATCAATTTTATAACAATGCCCAGAGAACTGCCCCTGAATTCTTACAGAGAGGCAGAGATATGATTGCCAGTGCGCAAGAGAAACTCAATAGGGCAAGAGCGGAAATCGCCAAAGAAGTATTTTATGCTGACTACACGTATTCTGCCTCCCTATACACCGAACCAGCTCAAGGATTAAGTAGTACTAATCTGAGCATCAATGCGTCCCATGGCGGTTCTGGCGGAGGCGTAGTTGGCGATGTGTCATTTCCACAAACGTGGATGGATGTTGCAATGCAGGGTGCCGCTACTCGAAACAGTAATTCCTTACACCTTACCATGCGTGGAAATCTCAGCACCATTCAAGAAATTCATCACAACAGCAGTAGGTACAGGGTTAGAGTGTGGTTTACCAATCTAAAACCTGGTGGCACTCACGGATACTCTACCGATGTCCTAAAAGTCGAGATATCTGCTCCTACTGGACGTGGCGGCACTCCTAGAAGTGGCGGCAATTCCGGATTGCCGGGGGTAGGGAATCCGCCTCCGCCGCCTCCGCCGTCAGTCCGAGGAAGAGTGACGTTTGGCGATAATAACGTTCCTCTCACCGCAGGAACCGTTGTCTTTCAGAATAATGGAGGACGGCACGTTGGAACCATCGGTCGCGACGGCAGTTACACAACAGCAACAGGGGTGCCGCCGGGGAGTTATCGAGTCTCCGTTACGACTCCCTTTGTAAATAATCAGCGATTGATCGACAACAAGTACGACCGTCCGGAAACTTCTGGACTCACTGCCGAAGTAACGCCTACAAGCCTTTCCTTCGACTTCCAAGTGGACAAGTTTGTACCTCCGGTCATTGACTTGCAGAGTCGCAATTTCAATAACATCGACGAGTTCGCCCGGTATGCAACCAATGCAAACAAGGAACAAGTATTCCTCAAAGATTTTCCCTATATGGGTGCCAGTCCAAAGATTGACGGCGACAACAGCAGTCTGATCATGAGAATCGAAACAGGATTTACGAGTAACCGAGCCGACGAGGTACTGTTTTCTGATAGTCTAAATGCCGTCGGTAAAGTCATCGTCGAACCAGGGGAAAATCGTATTATTAGTCTTTCTGTGAATGGCGATGCCGATAGTATTAGGAAACTGTTAGATCGCCGCAATTTTCAAGTTTTGGTATGGTTCAAAAACTTTCAGGGCAACACGGTCAGATACTCTGCCGATGTGGTGAAAATCGAAATTCGATGATACGGTGCCGTTCACGATTTTGTGCCGGAGTACCGGTGCTGCCGCACCGGGCTCTGTGAAATTTTCCCGCCAGCCCTGTACGTATCGGACTCCGAGGAATTTTCTGTAAGCGTTTTACGGATTGAGCGACTGCGCGACATCGGTACGGTACGCCACCACCGCCGGTAGATAACCGACCAGCGACGCCAATATAATCAAGCCAGGTATCAAAATCAACTCCGCCGCCTGAAAATGCCAAGGATTCACCACGACCATCACCGCACTAGCAATGATCGGTCCCACCGCACCAATCAAGCCATGTCCGATGACCATGCCAATGACACCGCCGCCGAGCGATAACAGAATCGATTCCAGTAAAATAATCATCATGACNGTTCCCCGACTCGCCCCCAACGCCCGCATAATTGCAATTTCCTGACGACGTTCATTCATCGAATTGTAGATACTGACCATCATTCCGATTGCCGCTACAATAATGACCATGACGGCAAAAATAATCAACACAATCTGAATCTGTCCGACTATCATTTCAAAGAGCCGAGTAATTTCGTAAGTCGGACGCGCCACTTGCACATCAAGATTGGCAATGAGCCGCTCCGGCAGTGACATCGTTACGATATTCCCCCCCGCCCTAGTCAATGAAGAGTCAATGATCACCGTTTTTCCTGTTTCGTCTTCTATAATCTGTACCTCGATGTCTTCGTCTTTCGTCAAGACCAGTACAGCAGAAATACGTTGTTCGCCGCGTCTAATGTTAAAGACTTGTCCAAACGCCGATTCCGGTGTGTGTCTATTCATAACGAAGAAACCTTCTAAGTTTATAAATATCGCCTGATCGTTTGGCGTACCTGTCGGGTCGAGGATTCCGACGACTTCAAATATGTCCGGTTCGGGATAGTCTTCCGAAGGCGGATGCACTCCATTGGACGCTTTGAATCGGTCTCCGATTTTTAAGCCGGTCTTTTGAGCGGCGGTGTAACCGAGTACGGCTTCAAAATCGCCGTCTGCTCCCATATTTCGACCGGAGCGAAAAGTGTAAGGATATCGGTCTAGATAGCGCAGTTCGGAGAAGAATTTTGGCGTGGTCGCAACGACCTGCATTCCTTCTACCCGGTCGGCGATGGCAATCGGAATAGCCGTTTGGACTTCGGGCGCAAATGTGCCTGTTTCAATATCTTGGAAGTATTTGTAGGGAATGGTGTCGCTTAGATAATTGGAATAGAAGACGGCGCCGAGGACGATTTCGAGTGGTGAGCCTTTCGGCGGTCCGACGACGAGGTCATATCCTTGTGCGCTTCGTTTGAATGTTTGGTCAAGTACACCGTAGATTACGATGACGGCAACGACGAGTGCTACGCCGAGTCCCATCGAAAACGCTGTCAAACCGGACGCTAACGAGCGGTGCTGAATACTGCGCCAAGCAATTTTCCAAAGCGGCATGGAACGAAGGATTAAAAACAATCGAGTGCGACGCGTCCATTATACAGGGGCTTACGGTATAAACAAGAGCAGTAATATGCTGTAAAAGGAATGGAATTATCCTTTGCGTACTTTGCGTAACTCTTTGCGCACTTTGCGGTTAAATCCTTTTTTTAACTGCAAAGTACGCAAAGGGTGCAAAGAAAAAACGTTCCATTTGTTCNNNTNGGNAGTAATAGACTTGTTCCGTAACCTAACGTGTCATTCCCGCAACGGCGGGAATCTAGAAAAACAGATTTAAGCCTGTTCGTCTCGATTCCCGTTTTCACAGGATTGACAAGGTTATGCAGCAAGGTTATGCAGCATGTCTATCACTTTCCGGCAGAAGCCTAAAACCGCCTGCTCATCTCTGCAACCGTAAAATTACTTGCAAAGAACACCTGACTGTGTTATACTACGTGCGTGGTTCGAGATACTAGACTGCCGACGGGTAGAAATTGGACGTTTTGTCTTGTGGAATCTTTGTGTCCCTTGTGCTCTTTGTGGTTAAAATAAAGGTTCAACCACAAAGGGCACAAAGAACACAAGGATTCACAAAGAAAAATAACGTCCATTTTCACACCGTTGGCAGTATAGAATTGTTCGGAAACCGACGTTCCTGCAAAGGTAAGAATCAATAGAAACAGGTATAACACCCAATCTATGTCCATCCCCTCTTTTGACGAAGCCGTTCGATTGTTGCAAGATAGAGTCAACTTCGAACATTTGCAGACTTTCGCACAACAAGATATGGAAGGACGTCTCGAACCTTTGCGGCAAGTTCTTGCCTTGCTAGGCAATCCTGAAACTGCCTATCGGACTGTCCACATTGCCGGCACCAAAGGAAAAGGGTCGACTTGTGTTATGCTAGAATCGATCCTCCGCAAATCAGGTCTTCGAGTCGGACGCTTCACTTCGCCGCATCTCTATTGCTTTACCGAGCGGCTGAAGATCGATGAAAAGCCAATACTGCCCGGTGAGTTTACAGACTTAATCTTCGATGTGAGCCGACAAATCGCGCCGGCAATTTTTCAATCGTTCACCTATTTTGAATTATTAACTCTGCTGGCTTTTGTCTATTTTTTCCGAAAGAAGGTTGACGTTGCGATTTTTGAGGTCGGACTCGGCGGCAGGCTTGACGCTACAAACCTCTGTTGCCCCGACGTTTCGGTCATTACGAGTATCAGTTACGATCACATGGCACAGCTGGGAACGACACTTGCTGAAATTGCAGCGGAGAAGAGCGGTATCATTAAAACCGGTGTGCCCGCGGTAACAACGGTGCTGCATCCTGAACCGCTGAGAGTCATTAGGGAAAAGGCAGAATCCGTTGATGCTCCGCTTTACGTACTCAATGAGCATTTCTTTGTTCGGCAGACCACACCGCAATATACTTTTCGATATGAGTCGCGGCTACCGATGTTTCCGGCTGAACTGATATTGGACGGTCTCTCGTTGAAAATGCCGGGAAAGCACCAGATTTACAATGCGGCGGCGGCGGTTTCAGCATTCCTTCTCGCACAAAAGCACAAGGAACACAAAGAAGAATATAAACAACCTTTGTGTTATTCATGTCTTTCTAAAAAGAACAAAATCCGCACTGCACTTCAGAATGCATATTTACCGCTTCGTATCGAAATCATCCGCCGTAGCGAAGACTCGCCGACGTTCATATTCGATGGAGCACACAATCGTGCATCCATGCGGGGTCTGGTGAAAACGGCAACAGAGCTATTTCCGAATCATCGGCTTATCCTAATTTTCGGAACATCATTAGACAAAGACGTCGAAGGGATGTTTGCCGAAATTAACGGGCATTTTGATCATGTTTTTCTAACGCAGTCGTCCAGTTCGAGTCGTCGATTTCCGCCTCAGGAATTGCGTTCATTCTTTGCTCTGCCAGACAGCAGAGTTAGTATCGTAGAAAATTGTAAAGATGTTTGGGAGCGGTGTCGGCAAATGGCAAACAGCGGCGACGTGCTTTGTATAGCCGGTTCTCTGTTTCTTGCAGCCGAACTTCGAGAAAGTGTCAAAAATTGAGACCCGCATTAAAATAGCTCGCTACTATTCAGCTGTGTGCTTTTTTTCCGGCAATTTCGGTAGTTCTTTCGTAGAATAAATATAGAGTTGTTCTCTACCATCCATTTCGTGAATGTGGGGTGTGTCAAAAATTTGTGGGTATATTCAGCATTGCGCAAGCGAGCGGGCAAGTGAGAAAGCGAGCGGGGGGCGTTAGCCCCCCGATGGAGAACCAACACGCTTCGCAACTCAACGGAGGGCATTTCCATAACTCCTTTTTTATTAACATGTTGTGTAAATTTGTCGAAAAAACACAAACGCGTCAGACTCAAATTTGTTTTAGTTCGACAAACTTTTTTGAGGCACATTCATGTGTGTTCGATGTCTATATTTACAGAGCTAAATGCCATTTTGCAAAAGTCCAGTTAAATGCTCCATTCCGTTCCGCTCGGTCGGTCTTCCAAAGTGACCCCCATTGCCGACAGGTCTTGGCGAATCTTGTCCGCCGTTGCAAAATCCTTGTTCTGCCGTGCCGACGAACGCAGGTCAATCAACAACGCCATCAATTTGCCGACCAGCACATTGTTAGCCGTGCCGCCTGCGGCACGCTCCGGCGGCAGTTCGAGGAAGAGACCTACTGTACCAGCGAGTTCTTTCAATAGAATGCCGCCATGTTTTAACGCGTCAATGGGATCGGTGTATTCGAGTTGCGTTTCGAGATTGTTGTCGTCAATGTATTTATTCAAGAACCGTAACAAATCAAACAAAACACCAATGGCACCGCCTGTATTGAAATCATCGTCCATCGCCTCAAGAAATTTTTCCTTGTAAGCAACGAGTTCACGTTCGTACTGAGGATAATCTCTTCGAATAGACCATGCTAAGTAATTGTCCTTCTCCCTGCTACCGTTGACGGGTTTCCATGGATAGATATCCATACCGGTAATCTTTCTAAAACGTTTGAAGAACCGATAAAACGCTTCAAGTCCCTTGGCGACTTCCTCGATTCGCTCCATACTGAAATCAATCGGTCGGCGGTAGTGCGTCGAAAGCAAAAAGAAACGAATCGTCTCCGGGGCGGTCTGCTTTAACATGTCGCTGAAAGCGTTGGAACCCTTCGATTTGCTGATCTTGCCGAGTTCCTGAGCGGAAGCAGACGGCAGACAGCAGACGGCAGACGGCAGGAGAGAAGAGTCTGTAACCGACGGGTTCGGAATTTCGCTTGCGTCTGCTGCTGTCTGCTGTCTGCTGTTTGCCGTCTTGGTACTTCGTCCGCCTAACTTGCCGACTTCGCTGGACGCTTGCATCAACCCATTGTGCATCCAATAGTTGCACATCGGCTTGCCGTGCCGGGCTTCGCTTTGCGCCACCTCGTTTTCATGATGCGGAAAAACAAGATCGAGTCCGCCGCCGTGAATGTCGAATGTCTCCCCCAACAATTCCCGACTCATCGCCGAACACTCGATATGCCAGCCCGGTCGTCCACGTCCCCACGGCGAATCCCACGCTGGTTCATCCGCCGACTTCGCCGCTTTCCACAGGGCAAAGTCGAAAGGCGTATGTTTTTTATCGGCGGTGCTTCCGCCTTCGCCAGTCATAGAATCGAGCGACCGGTGTGAGAGTTTTCCGTACTCCGAAAATTTGCCGACATCGTAATAGACATCGCCTTCAGATTCGTAGGCGAATCCTTTGTCGATTAGGTCTTGCACAAAGCCGATAATGTCGCCGATGTGATCGGACACTTTCGGGAAAGCATCGACCGAGTCGAACACATCCATTGCTTTGAGATTGCTGAAATAATCGGCGGTCATTTCTTCGGCAATCGACTGCATCGACCGGTTCTGGTTCTTTGCCTCGGCAATGAGTTTGTCGTCGACGTCGGTAATGTTGATGATGAGTTTCACATCGTAGCCGCTGTACGTCAGATAGCGTTTGACGGCATCGAAGATGACGGGACCGACCATGTGTCCGATGTGCGAAGGCTTATAGACGGTAGGTCCGCAGAGGTATATGCCGACCTTTCCCGGCTGGACAGGCTTGAATTCTTCCTTCGTTTTCGTGAGGGTGTTGTAGATGCGTATCATGATAGGGTGCGTCCGTTCAGTTATCAGATTATTCTACCAAGATATTTTCCTTTTGGGGTAAGAGGGAGTATGTTGTTAGTTGCCCCCACTTGCGGGGTGTCCGTTGACAAGACTTGCGTCTGTCAACCTGTTTTACATTGTACTCGTCATAAGTCTCCTGTGTACAAAGGTTTAAGCCAAACAATTTTCATTTGCGGTCGAATTGAACTCATGATAAAAAGTGTCAATGACACTTATTTTTAAG
>JGI24701J34945_10001505_pt1 | contig 11690 bp, 11 predicted proteins | sample TergutTh196P3_FD_34945 | JGI IMG/M metagenome (IMG submission 34945)
GATCAGGCCCAGGTGCGTGGAAAAGAATATCGAGTTTGTGATGACCTTGGACGTGCCGGAGGATATGTTCGCGGAAACAGACCCGCTTCGTCTCAGACAAGTTCTCATAAACCTGCTCTCGAACGCCGTTAAGTTTTCGAACAAATTGGGACGCGTCGAGTTAAACGTCGCCTACAGTAAATCTGATAATGGATTTGCTCATTTTAGTTTTTACGTGCAAGACAATGGCATAGGCATCCCGGAAGAAGCCTTTGAGAGCATATTTATGCCTTTTGAACAAAGGAATACCGGAATGGCTAGGCTCTACGGGGGGGCCGGCCTTGGACTCGTTATTTGCAGGAGTATCGTCAGATTGCTGGGTGGCGACATCTCGGTCTCCAGCGAGATCGGCAAAGGGAGCAAGTTCAGTTTCAGCTTGATTATGAAAGAAGCGGCCGGGGATGGAGAGAATGAGGACGTCGATGTTGAAGGCAAGGACATGTTCGCCGGTAAACGTGCCCTGCTGGTCGATGACGTCGCCATCAACCGCCTGATAGCAATCGGCCTTATGGAATATACGGGAATGGATATCGACGAAGCGGAGGACGGCGAGGAAGCCCTCAAGATTTTCGAGGCCTCTCCCGAGGGGATGTACGACATAATATATATGGACTTGCAGATGCCTAAGATGGACGGCTATGAGGCGTCTGCCCGGATCAGGGCGCTTGATAGGGACGACGCGAAACTGGTTCCGATCGTCGCGCTAACCGCAAACGCCTTCAAGGACGACGTAGAAAACGCCCTGCTCCACGGTATGAACGCGCACCTGGCAAAACCGCTGGACATACAGAAAATGATCGTTACCACTTTCAAATATATGGGGACTACTGTCGGGAAATCGTAATGTCCGCTTCCGCGCTCCCGGAGTGGAACTGTATCGATATCTGGTCGCCCGGTTTAACCGCGGCGGAATTTCTTATCGCCCGGCCCTCCGTGTCCCTGCATATCGAAAATCCTCGCCCCAGCACCGCGAGTGGGGAAAGGGCATGCAACGCCGCAGACGCACTGGCAAGGAACGCCTCTTCTCGTTTTGCGGACGAAAGAGTGTGTTTCATAATATCCCTCAAGGTCCTCGTAAGAAACTTTTCATGTTCTGCGAAAAGTTCTTTAATATCCAAAGCGAGTCGTTCGTCGATTTGCGCAAGCATGGTATCTGAGCGTTCGATCGCTCTCTCGGTTTGGGAGCGCACTAAATTTTCACGCGATATCAGCAGAAGCGTCATCTCGCGCCTGTCAGGGAATACTGCTTCGGCAGCGGCAGAGGGAGTGGGAAGAGCCATATCAGCCGCCAAATCCGCGAGCGAACTGTCTATCTGATGTCCGACGCCGGTCACAACCGGAAGGGGACAGCTTCTGACGGCCCTCACTATCAGTTCATCGTCAAAAGGAGAGAGGTCATCCTTAGCCCCGCCGCCCCTCGCCACGATAACGCATTGAACGTCTGCCAAATGTCCCGCCATCGCTAGAGCCCGCGAAACTTGAGGCGGCGCGTCCACCCCTTGGACCGTCGCCGGGATCAGGACAATATCAATAAAAGGAGCCCTCTTCATGGAAACTTCGAGAATATCCTGCAGTGCCGCGCCAGTTGGACTCGTCACGACGGCCACTTTCGAGGGGCATTTTGGAATGGGGCGCTTGTGGCGAATATCGAACAAGCCCTCACGCTCCAGCGCGGCCCGGAGTTCCTCCCTGGCTCGCTGCTGCGCTCCTAGACCTAATGGCATTATCCGCGTCGCGTAAAGCTGGTAAGTTCCTCCCTTTGGGTACACGTCTATATTACCGGTAACGATGACCTCGTCGCCTTCAGCGGGCCATGACACGATTTTCGATGCGTTCGAACGGAACATCACAGCCGCTATCCTGGATTCCCTGCCGGCTAATGTGAAGTAGACGTGTCCGCTGCCGTGGAGTTTAAAATTCTGCACTTCTCCTCTTACCGCGAGTCCACGCATAAGCGCCGAGCCGGTTATTACCGCTCTTATGTTCCCGGATAATTCGTCGACGGTTTGTATGCTTGATGATTTGTTCGGGGATATTTCATACATCGTTATCGGAAGTCGTTTCAGCGGAGTATTCGGTTTTTGCTGAGTTTTCGCTTAATGATCTGACGATTCTTCCCAGCGCTCCGTTCACGAAACTGCTGGATTCCACTGTTCCAAACATCTTCGTAAGTTCGACGGCTTCCGAGATGGCGACAGCAATTGGGACCTTTCGGCTAATCAATCCCTCAAACAGCGCGACTCTTATCGAAGCCCTGTCGACGGCGACCATTCGCTCGGTTCGCCATCCGACAATATGTTCCCTCAGCATTGCGTCAATATCATCGACATGTTCGGATACGCCAAAAACCAAAGCCTTGGCGTACTCAGTCACGTCTTTAGGCTCCGCATCCCATGGGAACATCTCTATCGCCTCGCCCGCGGCAAGATCCGGGCGCAGGTCGAGTTCATAGATTAATTGCAGGGCTATCTCTCTTGCCCTGCGTCTTCGATGCGGCACTGAAGATTCGCCCAAAATATCATCTCCTGATGCTTTTTACGTCGCTGATGATTTTTTTGACGAGTTTGTTTCCGTCCTCTGACAGGAGTATCCATGATACCACGTAACCCGCGAGGGAAGCGCCCGCCACCCACGCGACGCCCCCTATTCCGAGATTCACGATTCCGGCCAATCCCCCCGCCGCTGCCGCCCAGAAGGCCGGCCTGCTCCAAATAGGGGATACTACCGAATACTCGTCGGGGGCGCGCCGGATCCAGTGCACACAGACGGCTATCCCCGTGGGCCTGAACAACGCCTCGAATTTATCCGCAAGCGCCATCCTCTTCTTCGGGTCGTCCTGATCCGGGACCGTAATGTAAATATTCAGTTGATTCTGGTCGCCGACAAAAGAAACTTCCTGACAGTAAAAATCGGAAGACAGGCGATCCGTCACTATCTGCTTGAACGCGTCTCCGTCCAGCCAAATTTTTCCTCGTTTAGTTATAGTCCATAGAAAGAGCATGATTCAACCCCCTCTGATGCTGACCCGGAGCCTCATACCTCCGGCGCAGCCGCTTGGGACATATCTTCCGAGTCGGCGGGTTTGCTGTCGGGGAACGTTATTCCCTGGACATACACATTCACGGATTTTACGGAGTATCCCGTATATCTTTCTATCTGATCCTTAACTGCCTCCTGAACATCCCAGCACACATCCGGTATCCTCAAGCTGTATTTAACCAGGACATATGTATCGACCTGAATTTCCGGAGAATCTCCGTCGGTGAGTGAAATCCTCACGCCATTGGCGGCCTTTCTGCCCATCCTCAGATTTACCATTAGTCCGGGGTTTGCCGGCTGAACGCCTTCAACCGAGAGGAGCGCTTTTATCGCGAGCTGCGATATGACGTCCTCCGAAATTCGGATCTTACCCTCGAGACCGGTTTGGTCTACAGTTGATGATTCCAGCCCTTCCTGTTCGTAAGCCGTGTTTTCCATCTGCTCGTTATTTTCCATATCGACTTCTCCTCTCCAAATATGAAGTTGAATTTCGAACGCAGCACCTCATATATTACTCTTTGCTCTCGTCACTGTTTGAACGGTTTCCCACAATGCGGGCAAAGCAGGTCTTCGTCCTCNTCGTANGCGTCCGGCTGGTAAAAGAAATCTTTCTCGCATTCCGGACATGTGACCGGCTCGTATTCCTCTTCATCGTCGTAAGAGTCGTCGGAATCGCTAATACTGCCATCAATCTCGGATTGATCATCCATTACGGAGGCGAGTTCATCCTCAAGGTCCTCGATGTATTCTCTCATATCTTCCTGTTCNGCNGCGAGGTCGTCCAATTCTTCAGCGATGCTGTCCAGCGCCCCCAGAAGCGCCTCGTGGAATTTACACAGGCTCACGTTTTCCGTGATATTCTGTCCTTCGATCAATCCTCGCAAGTAAGCTATTTTTTCACGCGCGCTCATCTCGATTCCCCCTTGATTGTGATNTGTGTANGGCAGAAGCCTTATCAGGCTTTCTTGGCTCTTTCCAGATATTCCCCGTTACGNGTATCTACGACAATTGTTTCGCCATTTTCCACGAAGAAAGGGACTGTCACCACAAGGCCGGTTTCAGTGGTCGCGGGTTTTCCGCCCCCCGAGGCAGTATCCCCTTTGAAACCTGGCGGGGTATCCGTCACGATTAATTCGACTGATTTGGGAAGCTCGATGCCCATAACCCGTCCCTCGTACATATCGAAACTTACCTCAAGATTGTCTATAAGATAATTTACGACGTCCCCCAGGGCCTCGGCCGGCAGAAAGACCTGATCGTAACTCTCCATGTCCATGAAAACATAGTCGCTGCCGTCCTTATACTGGTANTGAGCCGGTTTTTCGTCGAAAATTATCCGTTCGAAGCGCTCGCCGGATTTAAACGACTGCTCGACCGAAGATCCGTTTTCAAGGTTTCTCAGCTTGCCGCGCACTATTGCCCCTCCACGGCCCATCTTGTGGTGGGAGCATTCGAGAATGGTCCACATCCCACCCTCCCATTTTATCTTGAGTCCTGGCCTGAAATCGCTCGTATCCACAATTTGTGCCATATATTAACCTCCTGATTAAGATTATCTCGTTCCATTATTCATCAGCCGAGCAATCGCTCGAGTTCCTTTGGGTCATAAGAATACGTGAAAGCGTCAGTTCTCGTGATATATCCCTCCGTAACCAGGCGGGCGAGGTCCTGGTCCATCGTATGCATGCCCACAGACGCGCCGGTTTGGATTAAACCCTTTATCTGAGTCGTCTTTGCCTCCCTGATGGTGTTTCTGATCGCGGCATTCGCAATCAGCAGCTCCGTCGCGACCATTCGTCCGCCGGCAGGAAGGGGCAGGAGCTGCTGGGAACATATCCCGACAAGGATGTTTGAAACCTGCATTCTCACTTGTTGCTGCTGATGGGGCGGAAAGACGTCGATTATGCGGTCGATCGTCTGAGAAGCGTCGGGAGTATGAAGCGTCCCAAAGACAAGGTGTCCGGTCTCAGCCGCCGTAACGGCCGCGGATACTGTTTCGAGATCCCTCATCTCTCCGATGAGTATCACGTCAGGATCCTGTCTTAAGGCTCTTCTCAAGGCCTCGGAGAAACTCGAGGTGTCACTGCCGATCTCACGCTGGTGTATTATCGATCTTTCCGAAATATACATGTATTCTATCGGGTCTTCAATGGTAATGATATGACAGTAGCGCGTCATGTTTATCTGTTGAATTATTGCCGCCAAAGTTGTGGATTTACCTGAACCTGTCGGTCCGGTAACCAGGAAAAGACCCCTGATGCGGTTGGCGATTTCCTCAAGGGCGGCAGATAACATCAGTTGTTTAGTGGTCCGTATATTGGCCGTTATCACGCGCAGCGCCGTACACAGGTTGCCGCGCTCGAAAGCGCAGTTGCCTCTGAATCTGGAGTTCAATTCCTCGGAGGCATGGAANGTGAAACTGAAATCCAATTCCTTATCCTTATGNAACATCTCGATTTGGTTTGGAGATAAGATGGCTGAAAGCATTTCCAAATGTTCGGTCGAAGTAATTGGCTCGCCGACAAAATTGAGTTGACCGTCCAATCTTATGGCGGCGGGAACGCCAACGCCCAAATGGAGGTCGCTGCCTTTTCTTTTAAGTGTTTCAGCGAGTAAAACCTGAATGGGATAAGCCATGAAATCGCCTCTTACTCGTTCTGCACGTTCAAGGCCAGCATTTCCTCCACGGAGGTAACGCCAATCATGACGTTTCGCAGCGCGCTCTGCACCAGAAGATGCATTCCGCCTTCCATTGATGCCTGGCGTATTACAGGCACGGAAGCGTTTGCATTGATGAGCTCCTTGACTCTTTCGGTGACTTCCATTATCTCTATAATCGCGACACGGCCCTTGTATCCGGTGTTGCGGCAGTCGTCGCAGCCAACGGCCTCGAATACCGGAATCCCAGGCTGAAGACCGTGAGCATAAGCTATCTGCTCGGGCAACGGATATTCGGCCTTGCACCTCGGACACAGCCTGCGAAGAAGCCTTTGAGCCACTACGGCTACCAACGATGTCGAGATTAGATAGGATGGGATGCCCATATCAATAAGCCTTATGACCGAACTGGGCGCGTCATTGGTGTGAAGGGTCGAAAGGACAAGATGTCCGGTGAGAGCAGCGCGAATCGCAAGCTCGGCTGTTGGGTAGTCCCGAATCTCTCCCACCATTATCGTGTCGGGGTCCTGTCTCAGCATAGAGCGAAGCGCTTCTGTAAATGTCAGCCCGGCTTTTTCGTTCACCTGCACTTGGTTTATCCCGTTCATTGTATATTCGACCGGGTCCTCGACCGTTATGACGTTTTTGCTCGTTTGGTTCAAGATGTCAAGGATAGAGTACAGTGTTGTGGATTTACCGGAACCCGTCGGTCCGGTAATAAGTAATATTCCGTGAGGAGCCGCGATATTTCTGTGAAGGACCTCGATGTCGTCATCAAAAAGCCCCAGATTGTTGAGCCCCACCTTTGAAGCGCTCTGATCGAGAAGCCTCATTACAACCTTTTCCCCGTATATCGTCGGGAGAGTGTTGACGCGGAGGTCTATGCGCTTATCCAGAACTTTCACTATGATGCGCCCATCCTGCGGTTTCCGCCGCTCGGATATGTCCATGCCGGCTATGATTTTGAGCCTGGAGATGACGGCGGGATGGAGTGACGCCGGAAATTCTATATATTCGTAAAGCGACCCGTCGACGCGGTAGCGTACCTTGGAAACTTTTTCATAAACCTCTATGTGGACGTCGGATACCTGATCTCTTACCGCTTGTTCCAGAATGTTGCTTACCAGCCTGACAACCGGGGCGTCATCCGCCGAAACTCCGGCTACGTCCTGTGTCAGGCCAGCCGAAGTGATTGACGTCGCAAAATCATCCGCCGACGCTTCGAACTCATCAATGGCCGATTTGAGGGTTCCCTGGACTTTGTAAAAGTTCATCAGGGCGCGTCTTACATCGGATGTTGTTGCCACGTTGATGTCGAATTCAGTGTTCGTTATCATTCGCAGCTCATCGACCGCAATTACGTTCAGCGGGTCCGACATCGCTATCGCAATCTTTCCTGTATCCAGTATGGCTAGAGGAACTATTTCGAGCCTTTGGGCGACAGCCTCTGGAATTATCTTGATCGCTTCCGGTGACGGCTTGTATTTTGCGAGAGATATGAGCGGCAGCTTGAGCTGTCTGCTAAGGGCGTCTGCTAACTGGCGCTCGGAGAGCCACCCGTTTTTGAGCAAAACTTCTCCAAGCCGCATCCTGGAAATTTTTTGTTCCTCCAACGCCGCGTCGAGAGTATTTTTTGCTATTGCTCCAGCGTCCACCAACAAGTCGCCGAGTTTTATATGTCTCCAGTCCTGGCTCATTGAGGTCACTCCGTTCTTTATTTAAAGGTATAAAACGCAAAATCTGATTTACATTATAGCTTATCATAAAGTTTACGCGCAATATGTACAAATGCCGTCTTCTGGGACAAAACGGCAAATAAGCAGTGAATGCTATTGCATAATCAGCTCTTATTGAGTAGTATACATTGCATGACATATATAAACGGCTGTGAAGGGTTCGTAGATTTTTTGCGCGCCTNTAATGTNAAAGNGTGCTAAAAATTGTGACCTTGAGCCATTATCCCGATAAGGAGGACTGACAATGGGAGAGCATTTCGCGGAAAAAGATATGGCCAAGCTCGATGAGGTATTGGCCGACCTGGGAAACCGGAAGGGGACTTTGATTCCCATACTCCAGAAAGCCCAGGATATCTTCGGCTATCTGCCTAGGGAAATACTGATACACATAAGCGAGAAGATTAAGATCCCTATAAGCAAAGTATATGGAGTGGTTTCTTTTTACGCGCAGTTCCATCTGAAGCCGCGAGGACGCAATATAGTGCGCTCGTGTCAGGGGACGGCGTGTCACGTGAGAGGCTCGAAATCGATACTGGACGAGCTGAAAAAGCAGCTTGGACTCGGAGAGGACGAGACTACCACGAAGGACCTTAAATTTACCCTCGAGTCGGTCGCCTGCATCGGATGCTGCGGTCTGGCTCCGGTCATCATGATAAATGACGATACTCACGGACGCCTCGTGAGCGACGTGATTAAGGGCATCCTCGGCCAGTACAACTAGAGAATTTAAGCGGAATTTGACAAGGAGGGTACTAAATGGCTATAAAAAGTCTTGATGATCTGCGTAAAATAAAAGAGAACGCCAAACAGGCGGAGAGCGCGCGCCGGGAAAGCGGGGCGCAGGTCATTGTAGGAATGGGCACTTGCGGCATAGCCGCGGGAGCGCGGGAGATAATGGCCGCGATACAGGACGAGATTTCAAAGCGCGGGATTGAGAACGTGTACTTAGTGCAGACGGGATGCATCGGAATGTGTCAGATGGAACCGCTCTTGGACATTGTGCGCCCAAATGAGCCCCGCGTCACTTACGGACATGTGAAACCCGAGGACGTTCCCAGAATAATTTCCGATCATCTGGTAAACGGGCGTATTGTCGGCGACCTGGTAGTCGCCAAAATCTGAGGAGGAGTGTCACAATGGAGAAGCTCGCAAGAGCCCACGTTCTTTGTTGCGGCGGGACCGAATGCTCGTCGTCAGGGGCGAATGATATTATCCCGGCGATGCGGGACAAACTTAAAGCACACGGTTTGGAAACAGAGATAAAGGTTGTGGAGACCGGATGCCAAGGTCTGTGTAAATTAGGTCCCGTTGTAATTGTCTACCCGGAGGGTGTTTCCTACATAAAAGTCAAGCCCTCGGATGTGGACGAAATAATAGAAAATCATCTCAAGAAAGGCCGCGTCGTCGAAAGATTGCTCTTCAAGGAACTTGCGGCGCTCGACGCCGTTCCCCGTTACAATGAAATCCCGTTCTACAAGAAGCAGAAGCGTTACGCGCTTGCCAACTGCGGCTTTATCAACCCCGAGTCTTTGGAGGAATACATAGGCGCCGACGGTTACGAAGGGCTTGCCAAAGCGCTCTCCATTAAACCGGAGGAGGTCATAGAGGAAGTAAAGAAATCCGGCCTGCGAGGCAGGGGCGGCGGCGGGTTCCCGACCGGCACCAAGTGGCATTTCACCAGAAGCGCTCCCGGCGACAAGAAATATGTCATCTGCAACGCCGACGAGGGCGACCCCGGCGCGTTCATGGACCGCTCAATTCTCGAAGGCGACCCGCACAAGCTGCTTGANGGAATGATAATATGCGGGTACGCGGTCGGCGCCGACGAGGGTTATATCTATTGCAGAGCCGAGTACCCGCTCGCGATAAAGCGCCTTCAGGGCGCAATCAAACAGGCCACCGAAGTTGGTTTGCTGGGAGAGGATATATTCGGCAGCGGTTTCAATTTCACGATACATATAAAGGAAGGGGCGGGAGCCTTCGTATGCGGCGAGGAGACGGCTCTCATGGCCTCTATTGAAGGCCGCCGCGGCATGCCGCGCCCGCGTCCTCCGTTCCCGGCAAATTCGGGGCTGTGGGGCAAGCCGAGCAACATAAACAACGTCGAAACATTCGCAAACATTCCGACTATAATGCGCGAGGGCGGCGACGTTTTCGCCTCGCAGGGCACCGAAACCAGCAAGGGGGCGAAGGTTTTCGCGCTCGCCGGAAAGATCACCAACACCGGCCTTGCCGAGGTGCCTATGGGCATTACCATGCGCGAGATCATCTTTGAAATCGGCGGCGGGATCCCGGACGGCAAGAAATTCAAAGCTGTGCAGATAGGCGGCCCGTCGGGCGGATGCTTGCCGGATCAACTGCTCGATCTTGCAATCGATTATGAGTCGCTCACCAAGGCCGGCGCCATGATGGGGTCCGGCGGTTTGGTCGTCATGGACGAAACGACCTGTATGGTCGATATAGCGCGTTATTTCCTCAAATTCACTCAGGACGAGTCCTGCGGAAAATGCACGCCCTGCCGCGAGGGAACCAAGCGGATGCTTGAAATCTTAAATCGTATCTGCGATGGCGAGGGCACGGAAGAAGATATTCCCCTGCTTGAATCCCTGGCAAAATCAATCAAGACAGGTTCTTTGTGCGCGCTTGGGCAAACCGCTCCCAATCCGGTTCTTTCCACGCTCCATTTCTTCCGTCACGAGTACGAGGCGCACATCAGGGATCACAAATGCGAGGCCGGAGTTTGCACAGCGTTACTCGGGTTTTCTATCAATGATCTCTGTAAGGGATGCGGACTTTGCAAAAAAGTCTGCCCTGTCGACGCGATTTCCGGCGAAACCAAAGCGCTGCACGTGATTGATCCCGAAAAGTGCATCAAGTGCGGCGCATGCGTGGATAAGTGCCCGTTCAAGGCGATTGACAAGAGCTAATCGGGGGAGGAGAAATTAAATGTCCAGCGTTACTGAAACGAACATTAAAATGACAATTGACGGGCGAGAGGTTACAGTGCCCANGAGCTATACNATATTGAAGGCGGCGAGGATCGCCGGGCTTGATATCCCGCACCTCTGCTACCATCCTGAACTCTCCAGCGAGGGCAATTGCCGCGTGTGNCTCGTCGCGATTGAAGGAGGGCGCTCCCTGGTTGCGAGCTGCGTATATCCGGTTTCGGANGGAATGAAGGTCTATACAAATACTCCAGAGGTAAGAGAGACCCGTAAGACGGTGGTCGAACTGCTGCTGGCGAATCACCCCGAGGATTGCCTCTTCTGCATAAAGAATCAAAACTGCGAACTCCAGCAGATAGCCGCCGACCTCGGCGTCAGGCAAGTCCGTTTCCACGGAGAAAAGCGCGAGGCGGAAAAAGACGAAGCTAATCCCGCGGTTGTGAGGGATCCCGAAAAATGCGTCCTGTGTACCCGTTGCGTACGCGCCTGTTCGGAGCGTCAGGGGCTTGATATTTTCAGCTCGGTAAACAGGGGATTTAGCAGCATCGTTGAGCCTGCGTTCGGGCTAGGCCTCGACGAAGTGGCCTGCTCATACTGCGGACAGTGTACAACGGTGTGCCCGACTGCCGCGCTCACCGAGAAGGACGACACCGAATTGGTGTGGGACGCGATATCCGATCCCGATAAATTCGTGCTGGTACAGACCGCGCCGTCCGTGCGGATTGGAATTGGCGAAGAGTTCGGCATGAAACCCGGAGGCATAGTCACGGGGAAGATGGTGGCGGCCCTTCGCAGGATCGGATTCGACAAGGTTTTCGACACCGATTTCTCGGCGGACCTCACGATAATGGAGGAGGGGCACGAGATTTTGCACCGAGTGAAGAACAACGGTGTACTGCCGATTATGACTTCCTGTTCGCCCGGTTGGGTAAATTTTGTTGAGACGATGCACCCGGAAATAATTCCGCACCTTTCCACGGCAAAGTCGCCGCAGGGAATGTTCGGCGCGGTTGCGAAGACCTACTTTGCGGAGAGGGCGGGCGTCGATCCCGCGAAGATAGTATCGGTTTCCGTGATGCCATGCACTGCGAAAAAGTGGGAGGCAAAACGTCCGCAGCTCAACGACAGCGGTTTCCGCGATGTGGACATCGTCATAACTACCCGTGAATTAGCGCGGATGATCAAGCAAATGGGCATAGATTTCACGAGCCTGCCCGATGAGGAATTTGACGCCCCGATGGGGATATCCACTGGAGCCGGACAGATATTTGGC
>JGI24701J34945_10001522_pt1 | contig 11607 bp, 11 predicted proteins | sample TergutTh196P3_FD_34945 | JGI IMG/M metagenome (IMG submission 34945)
TATACCTGCGCGACGGTTCGCGCAAAGTTCGCAACGTAATTTACAGCAAGCGGGAACGCGGAGAATACTGCGCCTGTCCGCCGTACGGTTACTGCAAGAATGAGGTCTATTTGGGGCATACGGTGTTGGGGAAAAGCAAAAAGGTCAATGTCAAATCGCAAAAGAAGCTGCCGATTCCGAAAGACAAGTGGTGTGTTACGGAAAACACCCATCCGCCGTTGGTTACGCAAAAAGTGTTTGACCAGGCCCAGAAGAACCTTGGAACGGGAACACAAAACTACCGGCAATACGAACATGTGAGAAAAAGCATTTTTTCCGGTATCGTCGAGTGCGAGCTGTGCGGCTATTCTCTTTGTTCAGCGGGGACCGTCTACAAGGGCGAGCGGGAAAAGCATTGGTACCTGCAATGTACCCACCAACGAAAGGATATCCCGAATCCATGCCCCGGTACAAGAATCCGGTATACCGACTTGGTAGAGCTTGTACAGCGAGAGCTGAACTATCTGATTTCCCTGCCTGACGACGAAAAGGAAAAAATCGCGCATGAAGCTGTCAGGGAGGCCGGAGGCGGGGGAAACTCCGATATCCTCAAAACCCGCTCGGAGCAAGCGAAAGCCCGGATAGAAACCATCGACAAAATCATCACAAAGCTCTATCACGACAACATCAACGGGAAGTTGGATGATGACAGGCTGGCTAAAATGGTTGATGAGCTTGAAAAGGAAACCAAAGCCTTGCACCAAGCGATGGCCGATGCCGAACCGGGTTCCAATAAGGCTCTAGAGGTGGAAGAAAACTACCGGCAGTTTTTCAATTNGGTCAGCTACTACTCAGATGTTACGGAAGTGGACAGGGACATCCTTCTAACATTCATCGACAAGATAGTGGTCGGTCCCAAGATTTTCCCCAAAGGGTACAAAAAAGCCACCCAAGCCAAGACGCCCTATTCACAGAACGTTCATATTCAGTATCGATTTATTAGCTCGAAAAAGCTGATAACCACGTCAAATTAATATGAAGTGGGACACCCCGCGAGGTTGATTCTACCATTAAATGCCGTTCATGCGGTTATGAAAAGAGAAACGCGCTATAATTGCTTCCGGTGATATGCATCCGATGTAGTCCCACGGATAATAAGCTCCGGCAAAGTGGTAAAACTCTGAACCTGAAGTGCAGGGTTTTTTATTTTTTTCAGTAGCATGGCGCCGGCTTGAGCACCCAGGTCAAACACGTCGATGTTCACCACGGTCGGTATGGGATTCATTACCGGGGTGTAAGGGTATTCGTTGAAAACAACCAATTGCAGGTCCTGCGGCATTGCAAGGCCCATCTCACTCACGGCCTTCAGCGTTCCTATGGCGATGGTATTGTTTTCGCAAACCAGAGCGTCCGGCCTGGGACCTGCGGCGAGCACCGCTTTTGTTTTGGAGCAGCTGTCTTCGATGGAAGAATCTGTGTAAACGGTATAATGCCGTTCCATAGCAAGGCCCAGCTCTTTAGCGGCAGCGCGTACCCCCTCCAGGCGATCCAGACTGATTCTCTCGTGGGCGCCGCCGCCGATAAAGGCAATGCTTCCTTGCGCCGCATTCAGCCAAATGCCGTGCGGCAATGTCGCCGGCCAGCACATGATTGGTATCCATCCAGCATACCTGGCTGTTGAATTCGGGCTTGCCAATAACGATGTGGGGGAAATTGCCGCGTACCATCAGAGCCGCCGCGCTGGAGCTGATGGCCGACCCGTGAACTACCATGCCGTCGTAGCCTTGGTTATGGATAACCGTTTTGGCGGTCTGTCCGGGTCTTTCATCGGCCGAAACATCCACTAGGGTCATGGTATAGCCTTTTGAGGTCAGGGCGTTATTGGCCCCGCAGATAATCTCGAACATATGTGGGTCGGCGTAGGCTTCGCCCTTTCCCAGCGCGGTGAGGAAAGCGATATTTTTGGTGGAGCGCCGCTTGAAGCTGCGCGCCCGTGTGTTGGGCGTATAGTCAAGGCNCTCCATTACCTCCTTAACACGCTGGCAGGTTTTGTCTGAAATGGACGGGTCTTTATTGATAACCTTGCTCACAGTGGAAATCGAAACGCCGGCTTCTTTGGCAACATCCTTCAGCATCACAGGCATAGTGGGTTCCTCCAGTCGGTTACAATGTGATTTTTTCTCTATGAAAATACTACAACGTTTTCGCAAATAAATCAAGTGATTTTCGTTGTTTTCTATTGACTTCCCTGCAAATAGTATATAGTATATACTTGTTGAATATCATGTATTAATCGATTCCGCAACGCAAGAAGCTATAAGTTGCGAAAAAACGCTGAAACAAATGATAGGAGGCTTCTCATGAAAAGAAAATTGTCTTTGATATTGGCCGGGATGATGTTGGCCGGAATTCTAGCGGCCTGCAGCGGCGGCGGGGCGCCCCCTGCGGAACAGCCCGGCACAGCGCCTGCATCCGAACCGGCTTCTGAACCGGTTTCCGAGCCTGCGGCTGATGCGGTGAACATTACCATTTGGCATGAGGCCGACGCAACCATTGCCGACACCCTGCAGCAGCAGCTTGACAGCTTGGCCCCTGCGATTGAGGTGACGTTAGAGCGCAAGGAGCAGATGAGCGACGCGCTCAAGCTGGCGGGCAACGACCCCTCCAGCGCGCCCGACATGTACTTTTGGGCACATGACAAAATTGGCGTGTTCGCCGCCATGAACATTCTGGCCCCGGTGACAGACGTCATCGACGAGAGCGAGCTTGCGGACCTGCTGCCCATGTCCACCCGGGCCGGTACTTACGAGGGTAATATCTACCAGTTGCCGCTATACTTTGAGACGCTGCTGTTTATGTACAACAAGGCGCTGATGGATCAGCCTCCCGCCACCACCGACGAGCTGCTGGAGAAAATGCGGGCCGAAACCACCGACGATATGTATGTGTTTGTGGAACAGCATTCCACCGCATACAACGCGGCCTGCTGGATGCAAGGCTTCGGCGGCTTCATCATCAACAGCGACCGTGCGCCGGGCCTGAATGCCCCCGGCACGGTGGAAGCCCTGTCCTACCACACCGGCTTTGTGCCCTACATGCCGGCCGACGGCGAGTACAACACCGTTACCACCCTGTTCAGCGAGGGCATGGCTATGTCCACCACCGGCGGCCCGTGGCTGGTTCCCGGCCTGAAGGACGCCGGAATTGAACTGGGCATTGCTCCCATGCCCACTCTGCCCAACGGCAACCCGCTTACCCCCTTCTCCGGCGTACAGGGCGTGCAGGTGCTTCGTCATGCCGCCGAAGGAAAGGCGGCGGCCGCCGCCGAGGTGCTGCGGGTGCTGCTTCAGCCCGAAACCGGTATCGCCGTAGCCAGGGCCGCGAACTGCGCCCCGGTGAACACGAAGGCCTACGATGACGCCGAGGTTGCCGCCAACGAGATGATAGCGGCTATGCGCGAGACTGCCGACAACGTGGTGCCCATGCCCAACATCCCTGAGATGGACGTAATGTGGGGCGTTACCGACACCATGCTGGCTGCAATACATAAGAACAACGGCGACGTGCAGACCGAGGCCGACAGAGCCCAGCAAGAGGCGCTGAGCCAGATTGAAGCCATGCAGTAAAAAGCGAATGGAGTGTATGATGTCGGGTGCGGCGATGCTGTTCCCGACATTCTTTCATAACGCTTAACAGTAGGAGGAACCGCCTTTGAAACGCAGAAAAAGCCTCCCCTGGTTTTACTCCGCCCCGGCCCTGCTGCTGATTGGGATTGTCATTGTTTTCCCCATTTTCTACACGGTATACATTTCCTTCACCAACATGAACGTATACAACTGGTTCGAGTTCAGGTTTGTGGGATTCCGAAATTACATACAGGCTCTGTTCATGCTAAACGCGGGCTTTTTGCAGGCGGTGCTGCGCACCATTTTGTGGACGGTGCTGAACATGGCGATACAGGTGGCGCTGGCCTTCTTTATCGCTCTCGGCCTGAACGCGCCGGGCCTTGTGCTGCGGCGGCTGTACAAAACCCTGCTGATGTTCCCCTGGGCCATGCCGGCCTATGTGAGCATCCTGCTGTGGCGCATGGGTATGTTCAATACCGAGTTCGGATTCCTCAACCATCTGCTCAGGGCCATGGGCTTCTCGCCCGTCAACTACCTGTCCGGCAGTATGAACGCCTTTATCAGCTGCCTTATCGTCAACCTGTGGCTTGCGCTCCCCTTTATGATTATGATGATGGACGGCGCCATGCAAAGCATTGACAAAAGCTTTTACGAAAGCGCCCTGATGGACGGCGCCGGGTTTTGGGCCCGTCACCTGCGGCTGACCGCCCCCCTTATCAGGCCCATTATGCTGCCCGCCTTTGTGATGACCACCTTTATCACCTTCAAGCAGTTCGACATTATTTACCTTATGACCATGCAGCGCGGCGCGGTAACCGGCGCCGGCATCCACACCGTCATCACCTATGTGTATGACAGGGCCTTTATCACCAACAATTACGGCTACTCCTCGGCTGTGTCCATGGTGGTGTTTGCCCTCATCGTCCTTTTGTCCCTGCTGATGCAGCGCGATTTGCGGAAGGAGGGTATTTAGATGCACAAAAACATCGTCCGGCTGGGGCTGTTAAATATTGTTTTTATCGCGCTTTGCGTGCTGGCGCTGGTTCCCATTTTATACGCAGTGCGAGTTTCACTGTCGGGCGGCGGCGGCATTCTTTCCAGCGGGCTGTCCTTGCTTCCCAAGGAGCCGACGCTGGAAAACTACCGGGTTATTTTGTTTGAGAGGCCCTTTTTGACCTGGCTGAAAAACTCGGTGCTTCTCAGCGCTTCCACGGTGATATTCGCCCTGTGCGTTGCGGTACCGGCCGCCTACGCCTTTTCCCGCTTCCGTTTCAGTGGGCGCAAGGGGGTGCTGTATATCCTGCTTCTGCTCAACGCTTTCCCGGCTATCCTCTCCATGTTCGCCATGTACCGCATACTCAACCTGATGGGACTGATGAACACCTTCGCCGGCCTTATCCTCATTTATTCCGGCACCATGGCCATCTTTGGGATATGGAATATGAAGGGCTATTTTGACAGCATCCCCTACGATATTGAAGAGGCCGCCAAGATAGACGGCGCAGACGACAGGCAAATTATCACCCGCATTGTACTGCCGCTGGCGCGGCCCGCCATCCTTGTTACCGCGGTGATGGTGCTCATTCATGTGTGGAACGAATATATCTTCGCCACCATATTCCTCACCGGCGCCGACCGCTACACCCTGGCGGCCGGTCTGTATTCCCTGCAAGCCACCGAATACACCCGCAACTGGCCGCTGTTTTCGGCGGCGTCTATTCTGGTGTCGCTGCCGGTGCTGTTTATCTTCTTCAAGATACAGCAATACATGGTGTCCGGCCTGACGGCAGGCGGCGTGAAGGGGTAACCACCCATTTTGCCGGGCGAGAGCGCCCGAACATGATAAAGCATCTATTTTCTTGTTAGGAGCTTGGTTTATGATACACCGAGAAGGTATATTGCACATCCCGCTTTCCCAGTACGCCTACGCCCCGGCCGAGGATACGCTGACCATTCGGCTGAGGGCTGCCAAGGACAATTTGGAGCGCTGTCTGCTCTATTACGCCGACCGTGCCTGGCCTGCGCCCGATCCCATCCCTTTCACCGGGCCGGTTGAAATGGCTGTGACAGCTTCAGACGATNTGTTCGAATATTACGAGATAACGCTCAAGCCGGGGCTTTCCCGGGTGTGCTATTACTTTGAGCTTGCGGCGGAGGGCGAGACGGCTATCTATTGCGCCGATCTGTTCATGCGGGAAAAGCCCGGCGCNCGCAGCGAATTTTACCAATACCCTTTCATCCGCCGGGAAGAGCTGAGCAAGGTGCCGGAGTGGTTCCAAAACGCCGTGGTATACAATATTTTCCCGGACAGCTTTGCCAGCGGCNAGGGCTTCCTGTCCGGCAAAGGCTGTGAAATAAAGCTGCCGAACGGCTTGCGGCTGCGGACCAAGCTGGGCGGCACGCTGAACGGCATCACGGAAAACCTGGATTATATCCATTCGATGGGCTTCAATACCCTTTACCTAAACCCCATTTTCACTGCGGTGGATTACCACAAATACGATTTGACGGACTACTACCACATTGACCCCTGCTTTGGTACCGACAATGATTTTGCGCGGCTGGTGGATACCGCCCACGCAAAGCAGATGCGCGTGATTGTCGACGGCGTGTTCAACCACTGCGGCAAGCACTTTTTCGCCTTTGAGGATGTTGTGAAGAACGGGGAGGCTTCAGAATACGCAGGCTGGTTCTATGATCTTGAATACCCCGTAAAGGTTCCGGGCAGGGAGGGCGAAAAGCCGGCTTACAGCTGCTTTGCCTATGAGCCTAAGATGCCCAAGCTGAACACCTCCAACCCTGCGGTGAGGGACTATTTCATGGAGGTGTGCCGCCATTGGACACGCAACTATCGCATCGACGGCTGGCGGCTGGATGTAGCCAATGAGGTAGACCGGGAGTTTTGGCGGGCCTTTAGGCGCACCGCTCTTGCCGAGAATCCCGAGTGCGTACTGATTGCCGAAATATGGGAAAGCGCCGAAAGCTGGCTGCAAGGCGATATGTTCCACTCTACCATGAACTACGATTTTCGCAAGCACTGCCGCGATTTCTTCGCCTTAGGGCACATAGACGCGGCCGGCTTTAACGCGCGGTGCACCCAAATGCGGATGCGCTACCCCGAGGGCATTCTGCACGGCCAGCTCAACCTGCTGAACAGCCATGATGTAAGCCGGTTCCTCACCCTGTGCGGCGGGGACATTCGAAGACTGAAGCTGGCGGTACTTTTTTTGGCTGTATTTCCCGGCGTTCCCAGCGTATTCTACGGCGACGAGCTTGGCATACAGGGTACCGAGGAGCCGCAGTACCGGCAGGCCATGCCTTGGGGCGGCGGCGCCGATATGGTGGATTTCTTTGCCAAAGCCATGGCTCTGCGCGCCCATCCGGCAGTGACCGGAGGCGGGTACGAAACAATTACCGCAAAGACCGGCGAGCCGGTGTATGTTTTTAGGCGGGTGCATGACGCCGGTTGTGTTACGGTAGCGCTGAATGCGTCGCAAAACAGGCATGTTGCTGAAGGGCTGCCGCACACCGCGCCGCAACTGGCCGGCGGCTTGGAGAAAGGCTGCCTGGACGGACTGGGATACGCTGTTTGGGTTGAGTGATGTAACGTTTACGGGTAGCAAGAATACAAAGGCATAGAAACAGGCCGCTTTAACAGCGGCCTTTGATAGTAATGCGGNATCAAACCTTTCGATACGCCTTGAGGGGTTGCGCCTGTATTAGGNCCTTTTAGGGCCGGTGCATCAAGCGCCGACAATCAACGGCAATATCCGCTCAAGTTTTTTCTGTTCCTGATTTGTTATCGGCATAATAGGGCGCCGGCAATTTCCAAGAGAAAGGCCAAGCAGAGCCATGACTCCCTTCAAGCCACGGAATATGCCTACCTCCAACAAAATATCCATAATGCCGTTGATTTTATCCTGACCGTTTCGCGCGGTCTTCATATCACCCGCCTGAAAGCGCTCGGTGATATGCCGGAAATTCCCTAAAGTGAAATTCAGCGTGCTGCCTATGGCGCATTCCACGCCGAGAGCAAGTGAGGGAAGATACGTTTCGTCATGGCCGTTAATCATCGTTTTTTGGGGGTATTGTGAAAGGAGCCTCTGCATGCTGTATGAATCATAAGATGTGAACTTCATGCCGCATGCGTTGGGATGCGCAAAAATTTCCGCGATGTTGCTTTGGTCAAAGGACATCCCCGTAAATACAGGCGCGTTATATACAATAAACGGAAGCTTTACGGCGTCCATCAGCTCGCGGTAATAAGCCGACACCTCCTGAATCGTATATTTATAATAAATTGGCGGCAATGCCGAAATCGCACGCGCGCCCTGNCGCTGCGCGTGCAGCGCAAGCTCCAGCGTATCCGCCGTGCGCTGGCAGCCAATATGGGCCACAACCGTCAGGCGGTCGCCAACCATGCCTGTGACAATCTCCAGTATTCGTTTGCGTTCCTCCAATGACAGCAGCATCACCTCGCCGCTGCTGCCGCATACATACAAGCCGTCCGCACCCTGGTTCACCAGCCTTTCAACCAGTAGCTGAAGCCCGTTNTCGTCAAGGGCTTCATTTTCTTTAAAAGGAGTTAAAAGCGCCGGAAACAACCCGTTTAAAAAATTCTCATCCATAATATTGCTTTCCCCCTTGAAATTGTATTATAAATATGTTAATATAAACTTGATTGGTAAATCAATTGATTCTCATTAAGCCTATCACTTCTGATCGTTATTGTCAACCAGGAGTTGCCGGCGCTGTTTCTAAAAAAGTAAATGATTGCTGTCAAACGGCAAGGAGGAGGTCCACCAAATGACTACGCCCGAACGAAAAAGCAAGTCCGCAGAGCTGCGCAAGGATATTCTAACAATGCTGTACCGCTGCCAATCAGGACACCCCGGGGGCTCGCTTTCCGTACTGGAGATCTTAATGGCGTTATATTACGATGTTATGAATGTCCGCCCAAAGGAGCCCCAATGGGAAGATCGCGACCGCCTTGTGTTGAGCAAAGGGCATGCGGCTCCTGCGCTCTACGCGATTTTAGCGGATTTAGGCTTCTTCCCGAAAGAGGATTTAGCAGGGCTAAGGCAGCTTGCCTCGCATTTGCAGGGACATCCTGATATGCACAAAACCCCCGGGATTGATGCAAGCACCGGAAGCCTGGGCCAGGGGGCGTCAATTGCCGGAGGGCTCGCGATGGCTGCAAAGCAGAAAAACGCAGGCTATAAAATATATGCGGTTCTGGGCGACGGCGAGCTTCAGGAAGGGATTGTCTGGGAAGCTGCCATGAGCGCCGCGCATTACAGGCTTGACAATCTTGTCTTTCTTTTAGATCATAACGGCCTGCAAATTGACGGAAGCAATGATAAGGTAATGGCTCTTGGCGACGTTGCGGCAAAATTCAAGGCCTTCGGATTTCATTGCAGCCGGGTTGACGGGCATGACGCCGACGCAATTGCAAATGCGCTGCGGCAGGATTCGGACGGCCGCCCGAAGTTCATCGACTGCGTGACGAAAAAGGGCAAAGGCATTTCATTTATGGAGGGCCAATACGGCTGGCATGGAAGAATGATCAATGAAGACGAATATAAAAGCGCGATGAATGAGCTGGGAGGTGTTAGCTGATGGCTGAAAGCAAATCGCTTCGTGTGGCTTACGGGGAGGCGTTGGAGCAGCTTGGGGCGTCTAACGGGAAAATCGTAGTTTTGGACGCCGACCTGGCGCATGCGACCATGACCTGTCTGTTTGCGGATAAGTATCCGGACCGTTTCTATAACATGGGGATCGCCGAGGCCAACATGGTTTGCGCCGCCGCCGGCATGGCGCACTCCGGACTGATTCCCTTTGTCAGTACGTTCGCACTCTTCGGCGCCGGACGCGCTTATGAACAGATACGCAATTCCGTCTGTTATTCCCGCGCGAATGTGAAGCTTGGGCTGTCTCATTCCGGGCTGTGCGTAGGCGAAGACGGCGGCAGCCATCAGGCGGTCGAGGACATCGCGCTTATGCGCGTGCTTCCCGGAATGACCGTCCTGGTTCCCTGCGACCCGATTGAAATGGTGAAGGCGGTAAATGCCGCCGTTCATATCAACGGGCCTGTTTATATACGGGTTGCCCGTCCGGTTTGCGACTGCATAACAAAAGAGGATGCGGCCTTTATACCCGGCGTCGCCAATGTGATGAGAAACGGCGCGGACGTTAGCATCTTCGCCACCGGCCTTATGGTTTCGCAAGCGCTGAAAGCCGCCTTGCTTTTAGAGGAGAAAGGCATTTCCGCCGCTGTCGTAAATTTCCACACCATCAAGCCACTGGACGTCGCAACCGCCATTGAATTCGCGGAAAAAACCGGCGCTGTCGTCACGGCGGAGGAGCATTCCGTTATCGGTGGACTTGGATCTGCCATAGCCGAAAATCTGGTCGGCAAAACCGGCGCAAAATTCGCGATGGTCGGCATTGACGACCGTTTCGGGCGCAGCGGGAAGCCCTCCGATTTATTTGAAGCCTATGGGCTTACGGCAGAAAATATCGCAGAAAAATGCATTGGTCTTATTCAATAAGAGGAGGACGCCACATGATTCAATCTACATTTTACGATGGCGAGGGTATGAACCGCGTCTATGAAAACGAAAAATGGATGGTCGGACTGAAAAACTGGAAGCCGGCCAACGACCGCGCAGGTATAGACTGCCTTGAGCGCCACAACGAGACGGACGAGCTGTTTATTTTGCTGAAAGGCGCATGCACGCTGGTTTACGCGACGGAAACCGGCCCCGGGCTTGACCTCGGCGCGGTAAAGATGGAGCCGCTCAAGGTTTACGCCATCCCCGCGCGCCTTTGGCATAATACCATCACTGAGCGCGATACAAAGCTCGCGCTCATCGAGGATGTCTCAACCGGCATGGAAAACAGCGATATCCGCGCTTTGACCGTTGAGGAAATAGAAAGCATACGCGATATGCTGGATTAGAGCCTACCCCCATAGAGCGAAGTCTCCCGCAAATACGGTGGCTGAGCCTATGGGAACATATTCTGAATGAAAGCTTTTAATGATAACGTTTTGGAGTGTGCTTCATGCAAAAAAACATCAGGGATGCCGGTGCAGGGCAGGACAACGGCGGGCAGTCGCTGCAGGAACGGGTTGCTTCGATTGTTACCCAATGCCTGCGCACAGGGGAAAAACTGCCCACCGAGCGTCAAATGGTTCTTGACCTCGGGGTAAGCCGCACAATCCTCAGGGAAGCGTTGAGCGCCTTTGAGGCAAACGGTATGATAACCTCGCAGCAGGGTAGCGGAAGGTATGTGCAAATCCCGGATATCGGAATGTCTATTTTAACACATGGTCTATCGTGATACGCGCGAACCCTTCCATGCTGCTTAATTTTTTTGAAATCCGCTGTCTGCTGGAGATCCATTCCCTGCCTCAGGCTGTGGAACGCGCAAATGTCGATCAGATAAGGGAAATGCACAACCATGTGCAGATGATGCTTGAAAAGGCAAAAAGGAAAGAGGCTTTTGTCAAAGAGGATCGGGAATTTCACCGGATTCTTTTTGAGAGCACAAGAAACATCCTTTTGGAACAGCTTCTAAACGCCTTTTGGGATTTGTTTTACGCCTTTGTCGGCGATTCCGTCCATGATGACCTGGAAAGCGCCGCGCTGCGGCACCAGTCGATGCTCAACGCGTTTACGCGCAAGGATATCTCCCTGCTGACCGATTTGATGCGCGAACAGTGCGCCGACGCGCGCCTGCGCATTATGAACGCAATCATCGAATACGAGCAAAAAAATACGGGGCAATAGCAAAACGNGAAGGCTCAGGCAAAAAAGGCGCCTGAGCCTTTTGTTTTTCAAAATCCCCGGCTTTCGGCATGAGATTCGCGTTAAGCCTCGAACTGCACCGCGGCCTTAACAAGCCCCTCTTTCCGGGTTGAGATATCATGGAAGGCCTGTTCGATATCCGCGAAAGCATAGGACGTGACAAGCCCTTTCAAATCCACCTGCCCGCTTTC
>JGI24701J34945_10001531_pt1 | contig 11573 bp, 6 predicted proteins | sample TergutTh196P3_FD_34945 | JGI IMG/M metagenome (IMG submission 34945)
TGGCNGCTACGACAAGGGCGGTATCCGCTTTGTTCACTGTATGCGGCACTCCCGCCGCTGAGGATGAGCCGCTGTAGTAGCTGTCGCCGCCATAGGCCGCTGTGATGTTGTGGCCTCCGAGAGACAGACTGTTTATCAAGAGGGAAGCAACGCCGGATTCATCGCAGGCCGCGGTCCCTATGAGCGCACTCCCGTCGTAGAAAGTGACTGTGCCGGAAGGCACGCCGCTTCCAGCATGACCGGGGGTCACGTGGGCATAGAAAGTGACATCTTCCCCATACATGCTCGGGCCGCCGCCGGAGGTCACCGCAGTCAAAGTGCTGTCCGTCACTGTGATGTTCAGGCAGGTGCCTCCGGTGGTTGTTACACCCAGGAAGGTGAAGTGGACCGGTTTGTCTCCGACTGTGTGGGTGTCTACGCTTTCGGAGGTGTTGGTCATGCCTGGCTCTGTGTAAGAAACGCCGCTGTCGGTACCGTTTGTGTACTCCAGGGTCAGCAGCGTTCCGGTAAGGTCGATCGTTTCTCCGATGGCATATGTTGTTTTTGCGGGATCGGTGCCGACGGCGATGCCGATAAGCGAGTTTGCGCTCTCCTCGACCGCACCGTAGGTGACGGCGCCGGCTTTCGCGCGATCCGCGCCGGTTTGATCAAAGGCAAGAGCTGCTAGGGCATTATCCACAGCCATTCTTTCGCCTGAGGAAAGGGTCGAATAGCCAAGGATATCGGAGATGGTGACGGCGGCGGCCGTTCCTGCCGCGATGCCGTTTGTAAGCACATTCTTGGTGCCGGTCGCCGGGTCGAATACGTTAAGTCCGAAGACCCGCCTGTGAGTGGTGGGGCCGCTTTGGATCGGTATCCCCTCGATCAGGTTCCTTCCGGCGGTATAGTTGACGGTGCCGCCTCCGTAGGTCTGCAAAAGTGCTGTTCCGGCCGCGTTGGTGTTGCCGGTGACTATACAGTTGTACAGGTATGCGGTTCGCCCGCTGTCAGCGTAGATCCCCCCGCCCCTGTTGTTCGTTATCGTGAGATGGAAAAGATATGTCTTCGTTGCACAGTCGATCCCCCCGCCGTCAGTCGCTGTGTTATCGGTGAAGGTACAGTTGGTCAGGACCATCAGCGAGCCATTGTGCGCGCTCACCCCCCCGCCGGCGACCCTTGCCGTATTGCCTGCAAATACGCAGCCGGTAAGGAAGGCGTTGTTATTCGTCCATATGCCGCCGCCGTTGCCGTTTGTCGCGTTGGTGGTCTCGTTTCCTGTGAAGATGCAGTCGGTGGCCGTTACGGGGCCCCATGAACGCACCCCGCCGCCGTTGCCGCCGGTCGCCCTGTTGTTGGTGAAGGCACAGTTGGTCAGGCTGGTGTTGCTGTTCCCGTAGACCCCGCCGCCCGCGGAGGTCGATCCGTTGCCGGTGAAGATGCAGTTCTCCAGGACGGCGGTGCCTCCTGAATAGACCCCGCCGCCCGAAGAACTCGCGTTGTTGCCGGCGAAGATGCAGTTCATCAGCGTAACGGCGCCTCCGGCATAGATCCCGCCGCCGGTGGAGCCTGTCCTGTTGCCGTCGAAGTCGCAGTTCTGTGCGGTGACGTTGCCGTTGCTGTGTATCCCGCCGCCGCTGTTAGAACCGGTGGTCCTGCCGTTCTTGATGGCCAGGCCGAAGTATTGCGAAGATCCGGAGTCGATCTGGTTGAAGACACGCCACGTCTTGTATGTCGCGTCCACGGTGATCTCCGGGGCGCCGTCAATGCCGAGGCGCCCGTAGATAACAATGTCTTTGGAGAATATGATCTCACTCCCCGTCTGGATATTGAACGTACTGCCGCCGGTCGAGGAATCATGGCTGTCAAAATAAACCACACGCCAATTCTCCGCTCCGCCGTCGTTATCGGCGTCGGTCACGCATTGGCGCAGGGAACCGGCCCCGCCGTCGCTGCTGTTCGTGACGATCCAGCTCTTTGCGGTCCAGTTGACGGCGCCGAAGAGGCAGTTGGCTGAGGCTCGCAGGTTCCCCGCCGCATCTCTTTCATGACCCGTGATCACCGCCGCGCCGCCCGCAATACCGGACAGCGGCATGATATAGCCGAATGTGAAGGTGTTGTTCCCGAACCATGCCGCATAATCGTCGGTGCCGGTTCCGAGCAGGTTGCTGCCGCCGAGGGGGAGGTTGCAGTTTCCTTTCAGCAGATCTTCTGTCATCAGGCAGTTATCGGCTGAGACAGAAGAGCCGGCGTATACATTGTACACATTATTGTTCACCTGTTCGTTGCAAGTGAACGTGCAGTGGCGCAGGACCGCGCTGACGCCGGCATCCACGACGCCGGTTTCGGTACCGGGGCTCGCAATGGAGTTCGCAAAGAAAGTAGTGTTGTCCGCAATGACGTTGTCTGAATAGACCGTGCCGTACAGTGAACTGTTATCTGCAAAGCCGCAATTTATGAGCGTAATGGAGCCGCCGGCATATATCCCGCCGCCGCTGGTCGCCGTGTTGCCGGTAAATATGCAGTTGGTAAGCACGGCATCGGCGACCGCCCGCACCCCGCCTCCGTCGCCGGATGCGGCGCCGTTCTCGATCGTCAGCCCTTTAAGCGTCAGCGTGCCCGCGGGCGCCGTACTGTTCAGCAGGCGGAAGCTGGATGCACCGATGCGCTGTATGGTCACGCCGGCCCCTCCGTCTATAGTTATGTCAGGCAGATCGAATAAGATCTCGCCGCTTGTCAGCGTGACAGCGGTCACTGACGGATCGAATCTGATGGTATCGCCGTCTTCCGCGGCAGTGAGGGCCGCACGCAGGGAGCCGTCGCCGGCGTCATTGCCGTTGGTGACGACAAGTGCATTCCCCGCCCCAGCTCCCTCCGCCATGGGGGAGGGCAGGCCGAGCATGGCCGTGGCGGTGAATAACATCAGGATTATCAGCATTACCGCCGGTATATGTCTGGGTGTGTTCGTTTTTGTTTTCATCGTCATCTCCTCTCTGGAACGTTTCCTATCCCCCTATATATCCAAGAATGGCGCTCTATAAGTTTTATACTTGTGTATTTACAAAATCAATGGATAAAGGTACTTGCTTCTCAGATCACTGAAATAAAGATGCACCGCGCCAGCCTCTTTTCAGCCGGAGCGGAAAGAAAAAATGGTGTTTAAGCAGTTTACAGTGGGCAGGGGTTGCCGTCTTTCGGTATGGTCCTTTCCGTGATCGTCGCGGTATCCTCGACCTCTTCCGGTAGGGGTTCCGTCTTAGGGGGATCCTTTCTTTCCTCGTGTTTTGCAGTGATTACGTACTCAGGCGGAGGCTCGATCTTCTTTACCGTGGACACCCCGCCCTCGGTCAGAGGCAGAAGCTTGGTCATCAGATCCTTCTTTTTCGGACAATCGACGAAAGCATATTCAACGACGTCGCGGAAGTTCTCCACAGAGTAGACGTCCATATCCTTGTAGAATTTGTTCCGANNNTCATCACGTCGTTAGAGTTCGCTTCGGGTATCAGCGCCATTTTTATTCCCGATGCCGCCGCCGCCTCCAATTTAGCGGTCACGGCGCCTACTGGGAGCACCTTCCCTCTGACGCTGAGACTTCCGGTCATCGCGAGGTCCTGCCTTATAGGTATTCCCTCCATCGCGGATAAGATGACGGTCGCCATCGTTATGGATGCGCTGTCTCCTTCTACTCCGTCATATGTCCCTATGTATTGAAGGTGTATGTCGTAATCGGATATCGATTTCGAGGTATAGTTCTTGATCACCGCCGATATGTTGTCGACGGCCTCCTTTGCGATATCGCCAAGGCGTCCGGTGGCTATCAGCTTCCCTCCCTTCTTTGTCTGGGGCGGTGCTATGGCCGCTACGATCGGCAATACTATTCCTGAATATTCTGCCATGCCGGAGTCTGCGCCCAGAGCGGCAAGGCCGTTGATCATCCCGATCTCGGAACCGCTCGTTTCGAACAGAGAGTACTTCTTGCTGTTCTCTATGTGGCGGTCCGCTATCTGCTGTTCGAGGCTGCGTGCGGTTCCCTTGGCGGAAAGCACATCGTCTATCGTGACTATGTCAGACCCTCTTTCGACGGCCACATCGCCGGATACGCGGACAAGGCCTCCGAGCTCCCTCATCCTGAGGGTGAGCTCCCCCTTTCTTCCTGCGCGGCGCTGGGCCTCCTTAACGATCTCTCCCACAGCGTATTTGTCGAACGGAGGTATCTTTTCGTCTTTTTTGACTTCCTGCGCGACGAATCTTGCTATGTCGTAGCGGTTCTCGTCCGTATCAGGCATAGTGCTGCGCATGTATACTTCGTAACCGTACCCCCTTATTCTGGATCTTAACGCGGGGTGCATCCCGTGGATGGCGTCCAAGTTGCCGGCGCAGACGAGAATGAAATCGCACGGGACCGGCTCGGATTTCACCAGCGCGCCCGAGGACCTCTCCGACTGGCCGGTGATGGACATCTTCTTCTCCTGCATTGCGGTCAGAAGCGCCTGCTGGGACTCTATCCTGAGCAGGTTTATCTCGTCGATAAAGAGGACGCCTTTGTTTGCTTTGTGTATCGCGCCGGACTCCAGCCTGTCGTGGGACGGGGTCTCCAGACCTCCGCTCTGGAACGGGTCGTGTCTAACGTCTCCCAGCAGCGAACCCGCATGCGCGCCCGTCGCATCTATGAAAGGCGGCATATCGTCGGGATTATGTCCCACCAGCAGTTTCGGCACGATGGCCGTTTCCGTTCTCTGGTTGGGCGTCCTTGTGAAGAGCCATATGATTATTATCACAAAAAGGCATACGAGCAGTATCTCCCACTGTCCGAAGATGTATACTCCCATTGCCCCTATCAATGCCACCAGGATGCATATGTAAATGAAAAAGGAGCCTTTCTGGTTCTTCATCGCCGCGGCGTGTGCTTTTTGCTCGCTCACGACCGCTTTGCCCCTTCCGGCCGGGAATTCGCGTATCCTGGGCTCGTTGACATCCTCAGGATTGTGATATGAGACAATATCCTGAAGCGCTTCCTTGGGAAGATACTCCACCATGGAGTTGGCCAGCATCGATTTTCCGGTGCCGGGTTCACCGATAAGCATGACATGCCTTTTTTGGAAGGCCGCCTTCTTCATCACTTCCACGGCTTTTTCCTGACCTATGACACGGTCTGACAGTTTCTCCGGTATCTCGATGTCTTTGGTAGTGCGGAAGGTCTGCCGCTCTACCCAATCTTCGAGGAGTGATGGTTTTTTATTGACAACTGTTTCCATGCATTCCCTTCCTAACAGTGTTAGTTTGTACTCGTATATAATTGTTGTTCATCAACCGCTCCTTTTTGCATATCTGTACAAAGCCACTGACAGCAACGCTACTATCGCGAATGCCATCACCCACGCATAACTCATATACCACGCAGGGGGCCCGGAATCGTACGAGGTGGTGCTCAGGACAGGATCCTCGAATGGATTAGGCAGATGGCCGCTTCCTAGATACGTTCCCTGGTGGTGCGTCTGGAAGAATGTGTCTGAGCCCTTCAGGAAATAGGAATTGTTGGTGTTGTCATTCCAGGTCACATCTATGGCATACCATTTCCCGTCATCCATCAGGACATAGTTCCAGGCGTGGTTGACCATATCTACTAGGGATGTTCCCGATACCACCACGCACTCTATGTTCTCTTTCTCACACAGGAGAAGGAATGCTTTGGAGTAGCCGTCGCATACCGCATAGTGGTTCGGATCGACAAAAACGCCATAGGCGTCGTGGGAATAGATGCTTATTTTTTTGTCATCATTCCAGTTCGGATCATATGTAGCAAGTTTGGTAATGTAGTTATTTATGTCCAAGACCTTGCCGCGGACGGTCGTACTTTCCGTAGAGAATTTGTCCACTGCGGCGTTGAGGTCGTCCAGCATTTTCTGTATGCCCTGGAACTCTCCCGTCACCGGATCTTTTGGATAGCTTGTTAAAGATACCTGGAACGAAAAGGTCGTCACCGTCGCAGTGTTACCTGCGACCGTAATGTCGGCCGCGGGATATGAGAACGAACTCGCCCCCCAGCCCCAATACGCCATCGGCGAGCTGGACCTGAGAGCATCGGCCGCATCATCGACGATCTTTTTGATTATACTCAAAAGATATGCTCTGGCATCATCGGGGTTGTCCGATGTCGCGCTCAGTTTAACAGGGAGATCAACAACAAGGCTGCTGGTATAAGCGTCTGCCGAATTCATCGCATCAAATACGGCCTTGCCGTTGGCATCCAGCTGGTCATAATATGAGACGAACTCGTAAGTATCGTCCGATCCCGCCGCATAGATCGCTCCGGCGGTCGGAACGAGAAATACGGCGGCAGTGAACATGACCATTAATATCTTTAGAGATTCTCTCATATCTTTTTCAATTACTCCATATTTCCGCCGTATTTAAACTGAATGCATAAACGTCCGACGAACGCATAAATAAACCATGCTCGATAGAGAACCGCCCATGAAGGTCGAGGAGTTAGAGGTCGATAAGGAGGTCAGGGAGATCCTGATCAAAAGCGGGTTCGTTGAACTCTACCCGCCGCAGGCGGAGGCCCTGCCTATCGCAATTTCTGGAAGGAACCTCATCGCGGCGATGCCCACTGCAAGCGGCAAATCGCTCATAGGTTTCATACCGGCCGTAAGCACCGTGCTGAAAAAGGGCGGAAAGGTGCTGTACATAGTTCCGCTCAAGGCCCTGGCTTCGGAGAAGAAGGACGACCTTGATAAATTCTCCGCGCTGGGCGTTAAGGTCGTGATGAGCACGGGGGACCTGGACTCCGACGACGGAAAACTTGCGGATGCGGACATAATCGTGGCGACGTCCGAAAAAGCGGACTCCATGATGCGCCACGGAAGCATATGGATGGACGACGTGAGACTGGTGATCGCGGACGAGATACATCTGATCCACGATCCCGGCAGAGGCCCCACACTTGAGATCATACTGACAAAACTCATGCGTAAGAACAGGGACACGCAGATGATCGCGCTGTCGGCGACCATCTCCAACGCAGAGGACCTCGCCCGCTGGCTGAAAGCGGATCTTGTGACAAGCGATTGGCGCCCCATACCTCTGAGGGAAGGCGTCTATTACGATGGGGAGATAACCTTTGAGGACGGATCCTCCATAGAGGTGCCGCAGAGCAAGGACAGCGTCTGGGACATGATAAACCAGACCTTTGCGGAAGGCGGACAGTGCATGATCTTCGTGAACACAAGGAGGTCCACCGAATCGCTTGCGGCGAAGTATTCCGGCAAGATGGGAGCCCTTGCCGGAAGGGAACTGTCCGAGAAAGAGGCGGACATCCTGGAGGGGGATTCCGAGACGACGTCGCTAGGCAGGAAGCTGCTGTCCTGCGTAAAATGCGGAATGGCGTTCCATAACGCCGGGCTCACATACAAGCAGAGAAGGTATGTTGAGGATAACTTCCGCAGCGGCGGCATAAAATGCATTGTCGCCACACCGACGCTCGCGGCGGGCATAAATCTGCCCGCAAGAAGGGTCATAGTGAGGGATACCCACAGGTACGACTCCAACGCAGGTAATGTTCCGATCTCCGTCATGGAGGTGAAGCAGATGTGCGGAAGGGCCGGAAGGCCCGGGTACGACCCTTACGGAGAGGCCGTGCTTGTCGGCAAAAGCCTCGGCGATTTCGATCACCTCATGGAAGACTATGTGATGCATGACACGGAGAGGCTGACGTCCAAACTCAACAACGAAACGGTTCTCAGAAGCCATATCCTGGGGTTGATCGCGACCGGCGACGCCGGCACAGAAGAAGGCATAGTGGACTTCATGCGCGATACGTTCTTCGGGAACACCTCTCAGATGTACGGGATAGAGAGCGTCGTCGAGAGCGTGGTGGATTTTCTGGAAAGGGAAGAGATGGTCGCGAGGGAGGGAGGATCGCTCCGAATACTTCCGTTCGGAAAGAGGATATCCGATCTGTACATAGATCCGAAATCGGCGGTCATCCTGAGGGATGCGGTAATGAGGATAAAGGACGACACGGAAGATCTCATGATACTGCACGCGGCGGCCTCCACCCCCGACGTCCTCGGCCTTTACCCCAAGAAGAACGACTTCGACAGGCTGTCGAAGCTGGAGATCGAGCATTCAAGGGATTTCCTGGCGGAGCCGGCGGATGAGGAAGATGACTTCATGTTCGAGAGTTTCATGAGCGACCTGAAGGTGGCCGTTCTCATGGATGATTGGATCAGCGAGGTCTCCGAGGAAGAGATAACATCTTCCATGGGCATCGGGCCAGGAGACATAAGGTCCAGGGTGGAGATGATCGACTGGCTTCTCTATTCGATGAACGAGGTGGCGTACATCTTCAAGCCGGAGGCGACAAAAAGGATCAAACCGCTGCTAACCCGCGTGCGATACGGCGTGAAAGAAGAGCTCCTGGGACTCATATCGTTAAGAGGGGTCGGAAGGGTAAGGGCAAGGGTGCTTTATGACAACGGCATACGCTCAAGGTCGGATATCATCACAGCCGATGTCGACTTCCTGTCAAGGCTGCCTAAGATCGGCCAAGCTCTCGCGAACAGCATGAAGGCGCAGTCAGGAGGCACGACGGAAAGGAGAGAGGCTCCGGCTGTGAGCGAAGAGGAAGAATACATGCTGGATAAGATGGCGGAAGAGTATGTCCGTGAGAAAATGGGCCAAACCGATATCCAGAAGCAATCGAGGATACACGATTATTGATCACTCTGAAAGTATCCTCTCGACATCCTCCACAGAGTTCTTGCACGGTATCGGCGAAGGGGAATTCTGTATTATCGTATCGGGGTCCTTCAGTCCGTTCCCGGTGCAGATGCAGACCACCCTCTCGCTCTTGTCAACGATCCCCATGGACAGAAGCTTCCTGAGCCCCGCCACGGAAGCGGCGGACGCGGGCTCAACGCATACTCCTTCAGTCTTTCCGAGAAGCCTCTGGGCGTTTATGATCTCCTCGTCCGTGACAGTGGTGCAGTATCCCCCTGTGTCGTACATCGCGCGGAGCGCCCTTCTTCCGTTCACGGGGTTCCCTATCCTTATGGCGGTGGCGACCGTTTCAGGATTATCCTCGGGTACAAAGTCTTCCTTTCTCTCCCCGAACGCTCTCGCGACCGGCGGCGCGCCGGCGGCCTGTATCCCGGTGAGCATTGGAATTTTGTTTATCCATCCAACTTCTTCCAGTTCCTGCACCGCTTTATGGACGGCCGTGATGTTGCCAGCGTTGCCGACCGGGAGGATTATCCTGTCAGGGACGTCATATTCCAACTGATCCATTATCTCGAACAGCACTGACTTCTGCCCTTCCGGCCTGTATGGGTTTATCGAGTTCAGGAGGTAGAGCTTTCTTTTCTCGGCCATCTTTCTTGCAAGGTCCAAAGCCTCATCGAAGTTGCCGTCGACCGAAAGGACCTTTGCGCCGTAGAACAGCGCCTGGGCAAGTTTTCCGGCCGCGACCTTTCCTGACGGAAGGAACACGGCGCACTTCATGTCTGCCTTGGCGGCATATGCCGCCAGCGACGCGGACGTGTTCCCGGTGGAGGCGCAGCCGACCACCTTCGCGCCGAGTTCTTTGGCGCGGGATACTCCGACAGTCATCCCCCTGTCCTTGAACGAACCGGTCGGGTTAAGGCCGTCGAATTTAACATGTACCTCTGAGACGCCGATCTCTCCGGCCAATCTGTCGGTCCTGTAAAGGGGAGTGCCTCCCTCCTGTATCGATACTTTATGAGAAGGGTCCACTGGCATGAAGGGGGCGTATCTCCATACGCCCAGCATCTCTTTCCTGAGGTCCTGCGGTCTCATCTCCTTTACGGGTTCCAGATCCATTTTCACCGAGAGGAGCCCTCCGCATCTCGGACACAAGTACACGTAGGGGTCATCGACGTCAGCGCCGCAGTCCCAGCAGACAACTTTGTGATATGCCATGTCAGATCCTCCTGCAGCCGGTGCCGGGTTTCGTTACCCACGTATCGCATTTGATGTTGTTGTCCGTATAAACGGCCTTCACTCTCTCAGCTATGGCGCCGCCGATATCCATCTTCGCATCGTAGAATGACATGATGCATGGTCCGGACCCGCCCAGGAAGGACACCAGCGCGCCGTTGGACATCGCTTCTTTCTCGGCCTCTTTCAGGTGCGGGACGAGCTTTGCCCTCGCGGGTTCGAAGACGGCGTCCTTCACCGACCTGCCTATGATCTTCAGGTCTCCTGTCATCATGCCGTAGACCAGCGTAGAAGCGTTGCCGACATGGAAAACAAGGTCCTTAATAGGAACTTCCCTCGGAAGCACCTTTCTAGCGTCACACGTTGCGACCATTACGTCTGGAAGGACGACGACCATTCCGAGGTCTTTGGGGGGATCTACCCTGATGACGTCGAATGGTTCATACGACCTTATGATGGTGAACCCGCCCAGGATGCACGGGGAGACATTGTCTGCGTGAAGTCCGCCTGATATAACGTCCTCGGCGTGGGCGGCGCAGAGTATCACTTCGGTGGGGCCGAGCTTCTCTCCGCACATGATGTTCGCAAGGAACGCCCCTCCGGCGGCGCTCGCTCCGGATGAGCCCATCCCGCTGCATGGCCTTATTCCTTTTTTTATCTTCAGCTCTATTCCGAAATCCGCGTTGCACCTTTTCAAGACCTGTTCCGCGGCAATGCTCACGGAATTGATCTTTGGGTCGGTCGGTATGCCCTCGGACCCCGGGCCGGAGACCTCTGTTATAATGAAACCTGAATCGATCTTTCTTCCTTCGATGATATCGCACGGCTCGCTCATCGCGAGCCCGAACGTGTCGAACCCCGGACCGATGTTCGAGGTGGTGGCGGGGGCCGCGACCCTTATCCATTCGCCTGACATGCTACACTTTCCTGTCTTTCCGTACAGCAGTCCATTTGATAAAGGTTTTCAGGCGAGGACATGCGGCCTCGCCCCACCTGATGGCATGGGCGGCTGTATATAGGGCGCCGTCCTCCCTCCTGATGTCAAGACAGGCACGCCGTGCCGGCACGGCGGATTCCGTCGAAACTGTTTTATCTTCTCTATATAAGTACGTAATAAAAAGCAGGCCGGCCTCCGGGGCCGGGAGGAATGTGTTATTCATGCGAACAGACAAAAAGAAAGTTATAGGGAGGGGAAAATGCTCATCAAGTAAGCTGTTGCTGACAGCGGCGCTCGCGGTGGCGATGCTAGCGGTCGCCGTCGCGGCGCTTATGGCGCCGACGGCGGTCGCCGCCTCCGGGGACGACGTCCCTTATATGGATGAGAATGGAGTAATGCAGATTTGCCCGACGGCCATCGTGCTGGAGGGCGGCGGTGCGACTGTGCTGAGCGACGGGTGGTATCTCGCGAGCGGCATGGTCAGCTATGACACATTGACAATAAGCGGCAGCGATGTCCACCTGATACTTGAGGACGGTTGCGACATGACCGTGATGTCCCCTGCCGGCGCGGGCATCCTCGTCACAGGGGCTGATAGCCTGACGATATACGCCCAGTCGGCAGGGACGGGTATGCTCACAGCCAACGGCGGTAGCGACGGCGGCGCGGGCATCGGCGGCTCCGGCGGCGGCAACGGCGG